>Ga0255097_1000020_pt1 | contig 147397 bp, 145 predicted proteins | sample Colum_Atlam_RepB_2_FD_188436 | JGI IMG/M metagenome (GOLD analysis project Ga0255097, IMG submission 188436) | Freshwater microbial communities from Columbia River, Oregon, United States - Colum_Atlam_RepB_8d | ecosystem: Environmental > Aquatic > Freshwater > River | place: USA: Oregon...
TCACTACCGTCAGCGCCGCCGTCAACGTCGTCTTACCGTGATCCACGTGACCAATCGTTCCTACGTTCACGTGAGGCTTGGTACGTTCAAATTTCTCCTTGGCCATCTCGAATCTCCCGCAGAAAGTCACGTTTACTAAGGGGTTGACGGAAACCAACCCGACCAAAAATTTATGGAGCCCATAACCGGAATCGAACCGGTGACCTCTTCCTTACCAAGGAAGTGCTCTACCGACTGAGCTATATGGGCATAAAACCCGTCGAACCGTCAGTCCGGGGAACCGCGCGAGCGCGACCGCCCCTTAAATTCTTCAACCGTTTCCTGCTCGCCGGCCGACTGTTGGAGCGGGTGATGGGAATCGAACCCACGCAGTCAGCTTGGAAGGCTGAAGTTCTACCATTGAACTACACCCGCGCATCCAGTTCCGCGCTCTTCATCGTCCGCGTGCCAAGACAGTTTTGGTGGAGGGGGTAGGATTCGAACCTACGAAGGCAGAGCCGGCAGATTTACAGTCTGCTCCCGTTGACCGCTTGGGTACCCCTCCAAAACGGTAGCCAGAAATTGTCTTAACTCAGTCCCCTTGTGTCAACCACAAATTTGCCCTCGTTGCCGGTGCCGATGCCTTATTCCGTCCCCCGGGTGGCTTTTTGGGCCGCACGCGGAGCACGGGCAGTTGCGGTGCGCGGCTTGGCGGTCGCCTTTTTGCCCGACTTGGCTACCTTCCCTGCCGCTTTGGCGGTGGCTTTCTTCTTTGTTGTTTTCTTGGTCGCGGCGGGCTTGGCTGCGGCCCGCTTGCCACCGGCGCCGGTCGCACCCGTCTTGCCAGCGGCTTCGCTTACCGGCTTGCTTGGCGCCTTGGCTTTGGCCGCTGCCGCGCGCCCGCGACCAAATGCAGGCTTCGCGGTCAACAGCAGTTGTTGGCAGTCCTCAAGCGACAGACTGAGCGGGTCGGTTTCTTTCGGAATGCGCGCATTCTTGGCGCCATCAGTCACGTAAGGCCCGAAACGGCCGTTCAGGATTCGAATGCCAACCTCGGTGAAATCGCGAATCAAGCGGGCAGCATCGGCCTGCTTTTTTGCTTCGATCAGCTCCAGCGCGCGTTCAATCTGCAGGGTGTAAGGGTCGTCTTCAGCCTTCAGGGAGACGAATTTGTCGCCATACCTGATGTAAGGCCCGAAGCGGCCGATGTTGGCCGAAATGGCCTGGCCTTCCAGAGTGGCCCCGATCTGCCGCGGCAGTTTGGTCAGGGCGAGGGCCTCTTCCAGGGTGATCGTGTCGATCCGCTGCCCCTGTCGAAGTCCATAGAACTTTGGCTTTTCCTCAGCCTCGGGATCGCCGATGGCGATATAGGCGCCATACCGTCCCATCCGGGCGGATACCGGGAGACCGGAAACCGGGTCCATGCCGAGCGCACGGGCCTGCGTGGCCTCCTTGCGCGACACGCTGGCCTCCTTGTCCTTCAGAGTGCCCTGGAACGGTTGCCAGAACTCCTCCAGCAAGGGGATCCAGTCGCGCTCACCGCGGGATACCGCGTCCAGATCATCTTCAAGTCTGGCGGTGAAGTCGTAGTCGACGTAGTTGCTGAAGTGATTGCTCAGGAAGTTACTCACGATCCGGCCGATGTCGGTCGGCCGGAAACGCTTGCGGTCGAGTTCAACGTAAGCGCGTTGCATCAGCGTCGAGATAATCGAGGCGTAGGTCGACGGACGGCCGATCCCGTATTCCTCTAGGGTTTTCACGAGGCTGGCTTCGGAATAGCGCGGCGGTGGCTCGGTAAAGTGTTGGTCGATGCGCACGTCGCCCAACTGCACTTTCTCGCCCTCGACCAGCGGGGGCAGCGCGCCCTCTTCGGCCGTTTCCTCGTCCTGTCCTTCGGCGTAAACGCTGAGAAAGCCGGGCTCGGCGATCGTCATGCCAGTCGCCCGGAAGACCGCATCGCCGGTCGACTTAAGGTCGACGCCGACGCTGTCTATCAGGGCCGGATTCATCTGGCAGGCGACAGTTCGTTTCCAGATGAGTTCGTAGAGTTTGAACTGTTCGGGCGTCAGGCGTTGCCGGATGGCCGCCGGCGTCCGCAGCGCCGAGGTCGGGCGTATGGCCTCATGCGCTTCCTGGGCGTTTTTGGACTTGGTTTTGTATACATGCGGCTTGTCCGGCAGCGCATTGCTGCCGTACTCGCGCGCGATGAAGTCGCGCAGTTCAGCCACCGCCTCGCTCGCCAGATTGAGCGAGTCCGTACGCATATAGGTAATGAGTCCTTCGGCGCCATTCCCGGTATCGATGCCCTCATAGAGCTGCTGCGCGACCCGCATCGCCCGTTGCGCGGTAAAGCCCAGTTTGCGCACGGCCTCCTGTTGCAGCGTCGAGGTGATGAACGGCGGGGCCGGGTGGCGTTTGCGCTGCTTGCGCTCAATCGACACCACGGTGAAGCTCCCGTTGGAGCTTTCCATGATTCTGGCTTTTACCTCTTCCGCCTGAGTCGCGCTCGTGACAGTGAACTGGCGAACTTTTTCCCCGCCCAGCTCAGACAAGCGTGCGGTAAAAGGGCCAGCTGCGGCGCTCATGTCGGCTTCGACCGACCAGTATTCCCGCGGGACGAACTTTTCTATTTCGGCTTCACGCTCGCAAATCAGGCGCAGCGCCGGACTTTGCACCCGCCCCGCCGACAGGCCGCGTCTGATTTTTTTCCACAACAGGGGCGAGAGGTTGAAGCCCACCAGATAATCGAGTGCCCGGCGCGCTTGCTGGGCATTGACCATCGGCATCGAGATTTCGCGCGGATTGGCGACCGCTTCCTGGATCGCCCGTGGCGTGATTTCGTGGAACACCACGCGGCACACTTTCTTGCCGTCGAGCGCTTTGCGCTGCTTCAACAATTCGAGGATGTGCCAGGAGATGGCTTCCCCTTCGCGGTCAAGGTCGGTTGCCAGATAAAGCGCGTCGGCTTTTTTGGCCGAGCGCGTGATGGCATCAACGTACTTGGCATTTTTCTCGATGACCTCATAGCTCATCGCAAAGCGATGTTCCGGGTCGACCGCCCCTTCCTTGGGTTGCAGGTCACGAACGTGACCGTAGGACGCGAGGACGTCAAAGTCCGGGCCCAGATATTTCTTGATCGTGGACGCCTTGGCGGGCGATTCGACGATGACCAAATTGTGTGACATGGGTTTCTCTAGCGAAGTCGCGGCGCGCAAATGGTTTTCGGGCGGGTCGGGGACGGCTTAGTGGTAAACGCCGTGGGCGCCTTCATTGACGATGTCTTCCATTGAGAAATACGCATTTTCATAGCCGGGCAGATTGAACAACACCATCAGCACCACCCATTTGAGTTGTTCGACATCAATACTTTTCACATCCAGCGCCATCACGCGGTCGATGATCAGTTCGCGGCTGGCGAACTCCAGCACACCGTTGGTTTCCAGATAGTGCAGGAAGCCGCGGCAGGTTGCGTCAAGCCTGAACTGTTCTTCCGGCGTGTAGCAGCGCATGGCGGAGCCGCTGTCAGTAGCCGCATCCAGATCCGGCGCGTTGGCCGCCAGCTCATCCAGCCAATCGAGCGCTCGCCTGACTGTTGCAGGCTCGAAGCCGGCTTCGCGCAGCAGGACTTTCAACCGATCGTGGTCGTCGAGTACCTCGGAATCGTCCTCGGCATAGTGCTCGAAAATATAGATGAGGACGTCAATCACCGTGTGCTGCATGCTAGGCCTCGGGGCTCGCCAGCGGGGGCGATCGGGCTGGGCGCGACGTTCGCGAAAGGTGGCGGAGGGATCCGCCTCACTGGATGAGCATTGAATTAAGCGCGGGATTTAGCAATCCGGACAAATGTGCCGCCGTACTCGGACCGCACTAACCCCTTCATGTCGAGGGCCGTGAGGATGGATGAAAGCTCCGGGGCCGTCAATCCGGTGCGATCGAGGAGTCGATCGAAGTGACAGGCTTCAAAGTCGCAGGCCTCAAGCACCCGTTGCTCCCGCGGGTCTGACACGGTTGGCAGGCTCTCGTGCACAGCTTGGGGGCTGGGTGAGAGGTTACCTTGAAAGCCCGCGAGTTCCCGCAGGATGTCGGCCGCGGTTTCGGTGAGCACGGCGCCCTGTTTGATCAGGGCGTGGCAGCCCTGACTGAGTGCGCTGCGGATGGGTCCGGGAACAGCAAAAACTTCACGCCCTTGTTCCAGCGCCTGCATTGCCGTGATCAATGACCCGCTGGTCAGCGCGGCCTCAACGACCAGACTGCCCAGCGCAAGGCCGCTGATGACCCGGTTCCGGCGCGGAAAGGAATAGCGGCTTGGCCGCGCTGCGAGCGGAAATTCAGAGACCAGCGTGCCCGTGGCGCTGATTTCCGCCGCCAGCGCGCGATGCGTGGGCGGATAAATATGACTAAGCCCGCACCCGAACACCGCGATAGTCACGCCAGCGCCATCCAAGGCCCCCCGATGGGCCGCCGCATCGATCCCGCTGGCCAGACCACTGGTAATCGCCAGCCCCTGACCGGTGAGGTCCCGGGCAAGCTCGTAGGCGATCTCCCGACCGGCCTGGGTAGCGCGCCGACTGCCGACGACCGCAACTTGCGGCAAAGCAAGCTGCCTCGCATCGCCGCATACCATCAGCACGGGCGGCGGCTTGGGAATTGCCGCCAGCAGTTCCGGATAAGACGCTTCACCGTAAACAAGCAGGGCATTTCGCGGGTCTAACAGCCACTCGCCAAGGGTGTCAGCAACCTGCCAATCTGCGCGCAGGTCCTGATGGCGTAGCAGTCGCTCGAGCCGTCGGCGAGCCACCGTCAACTCGGGGAATTCAGCACGTTCGCGAAGGAAATCTTGAATGAACCCGCCGAGCACGGCAGGCCGGTCGTTGAGCGCGGCGTGCGCCACGCCGACCAAGGCGAGTTCGTCGATGTCCAGTCCTTTGTCCATCGGCGAGGAGCATAACCGGGGCAACCACCCCGAGATCAAGTGGGGTTCAAGGGTTGCGGATCTGATCCTCCACGTGCACCGGCCGCTGGGTCCTCATCACCAGCCCAAAACTCAGGTTCTCGAATGTGCGGAAGATCATCATTTCCCCGGCGCGTTCGTCGGGCAGAAGAACCTTGTCCGGCACTCCGCCTATCGGTTCGCCCAAGGCCGCATCGGTGGCCAGTTTGGCGTCCCGCACGCCGTCTGCGATCCGGTCGAAAAAGCGACCCACGGCGGATGGATTTTGGGCGCTTGCTGCTCGCATCTCATCGCGGTGGCGGTAAACAGCCATTTCGCTCCCGATGGGGTCAGCAATTTGGGCGCCACGCTGGTAAATGGCCAGCACGTCGCCAATGGCCAGTCCATCCGCCTTGCCCTTGTTCACCACCACTACCTTGTATTGACCAATCTGGCTCACCCCGTCGACGACGGAGATAATCAGGCCGTTGATCGCCTTGGACGGCGCCTTGGGCAGGAACGCCGGATATTCCTGATCTTCCTGCGGCATGAGCCGGTCGCCTTTGAGAATCTCCCGATTACTCCACAGCACGTGTCCGGCGCTGGTCTCGCCCCGTTCGGTCAGTTCCATGTCACCGATATGGAGCGCTTCGTAGCCCAGGTTGATGCCGGTCGTCGGGTCCACATAGGCCTTGCCTCTGCGGAAGATGCTGAGCCGCGTGCCGTACTCCTCGGTCAACCCCCGAATATAAATGCGATTCTCACCGCCAACCGCCAGATGACCGTCGAGTGCGCCGACCACATAGGGCGCCCTATCGAGCGCTTCCTTGCTGAGCACCAGCGGACGGCTAAGAAATTGACTGATGGCGTCCAGCGGAATGACCGGAATAGGGTCTTGCCGCACGCTTTCGCGAACGGATGGCGTCAGTTTGAAATGACGATCCCCGCGACGCACCAGCGACAGCACCGGCTTGCCGTCTTTTTCACTCAGGGTGATTTCATCGCCCGGGTAAATCAGATTGGGGTTTCGAATCTGGGGGTTTACCTGCCAGACCTCGGGCCACTGCCAAGGATGGGCCAGAAATCGTCCGGCGATGTCCCACAGCGTATCGCCCTTCACCACCGTGTAGGCTTGGGGGTGCGTGGGGTTCAACTGAACGTCAGCGGCCCAGAGCAGGCGACTGCTGAGAATCAGGACCATAGAAAAGAGAATTTTTCTATGCATTTCAATGCTCTTGGGCATGTAGGTTAAGGGAGTTTAGCAGAGCGGTGGCGAAATCGCCTACCGGTCTCCGGGCCTGTAAAAAGACTGCTGTTGCGGGGTTGCCGTAGCCCGCCCTACTTCATATTCTTCCCGGCTCTAGCTGTGTGGACTTTCCGCCGTGGCCGTCTTGCCCATCCTTCATTACCCCGACCCCCGATTGCGTAAACCGGCCACGCCGGTCACCCAGTTCGGGACGGCGCTTCAGCGCGTGGTTTCGGACATGTTCGAGACGATGTACAAGGCACCCGGCATCGGCTTGGCCGCGCCTCAGGTGAATCTCGCGCAGCGCATTGTGGTGATCGACATCTCTCGTGAATGCAACGAACCCCGGATATTCATCAACCCCGAAATCCTCGAGCGTCAGGGCAAAGATGTGATGGAGGAAGGCTGTCTGTCGGTGCCGGACACTTACGAGACGGTCGAGCGGGCAAGCTGGATCAAGGTCCGCGCGCAGGATGTTGACGGTCAGTTTTTCGAACTGGCCTGTGAGGGCCTGCTCGCGGTCTGTGTCCAGCACGAAATTGACCACCTCGATGGCAAACTTTTTGTTGACCGTCTCTCGACCCTCAAACGCTCACGCATTCGCCGCAAGTTCGAAAAAGCGCAACGTCTTGCGCTCTGAACAACGCCGACGGCCTGCCCCCGGTAGCATGCAGCCGGTCGGCGCTTGCCGACTCCAGTCAGGACAGCGCAGGTGACCCAGTTGAAAATTATCTTCGCCGGCACGCCGGAATTCGCGGCAGCATCGCTCGGCGCGCTGCTCGGCCGGCCGGAACTGTCCGTCATTGCGGTGTATACCCAGCCCGACAAGCCCGCTGGCCGTGGCCAGCAACTGCGCGAAAGCGCGGTCAAGCAGTTGGCGGTGACCCAGGGCCTGACGGTGTATCAGCCTGCGTCACTGCGCGATGAAACCGCGATCGCCAACCTGCGCGCGCTTGGGGCCGACCTGCTGGTGGTCGCGGCTTACGGTCAAATCCTGCCGCGCGCGGTACTTGAGGCGCCGCGTCTGGGCGCCATCAACGTCCATGCCTCCCTGCTCCCGCGCTGGCGTGGCGCAGCCCCAATCCAGCGCGCCCTGATGGCCGGCGACCGGGAAACCGGCATCACCATCATGCACATGGTCGAACGGCTGGACGCGGGCCCGATTCTGCTGGCACGCGCCACCCCGATTCGGCCGGATGATACGGGTGGCAGCTTGCACGACCGGCTGGCGGCGCTCGGCGCAAGTTGCCTGCTGGAGAGCCTCGGCGCGTTTGCCGCCGGCACACCGCCAGCGGTCGAGCAGGACGAGGCGCTGGTGACCTATGCCCGCAAGCTCGAGCGCAGCGACCGCGAGCTCGATTGGCAACGGCCTGCGAGCGAGCTGGCGCGCCAGATCAGGGCGCTCAGTCCAGCCCCACTGGCCACCGCATCGCTCGGCGCCATTCAGGCGAACATCCTTAGCGCCACAAGCGGGCCGGCGCTACCCGCTGCCATGCCCGGCGAACTTGCCCTGGACGGCGACCGTCTCAGGGTGGCTACCGGCGCGGGCGCGCTGGAAATCCTGAGCCTGCAGCCAGCAGGCAAAAAGCTTATGCAAGCGCGCGAGTTCATTAATGGCTATCGATCGCGCCTCCAACCCGCGGGCTAGACCCACACTGCCGCTGCGCGCGGCCATCGCCGAGTGCCTGGATCTGGTGATTGCAGGTGGTTTTTCACTGGATCGCGCGCTGGAACAATACCGCCCGCGTCTGGGCGATCCCCGCGAGCAGGGCTTCCTGCAGGAATGCGTCTACGGGGTCTTGCGTCATGTGTTCAGTCTTCGGGCCCGCCTCGCCGACGTGCTCGAACGCCCCTTACGCAGCCGGGAAACGCTGCTGGAATGCCTGCTTCTTGCCGGAATCTACCAGTTGCGGGAGATGTCCTGCCCGCCGCACGCGGTGGTGAACGAGTCGGTCGCCGCCTGCCAGCTGCTGGACCGCGGGTGGGCCAAAGGTCTGGTCAATGCGGTGTTGCGGAATACCGAACGGCGGGGCCAAGCCCTGCAGGCCGGCGCCGACGAGGGCCCCGAAGCCCAATGGGATCATCCGCAGTGGCTCATCGGCAAGCTGGCCAAGGCCTGGCCGGACGACTGGCAAGCGCTCCTCACGGCGGCTAACGCCCGGCCGCCGCTTAGCCTGCGGGTCAACGCCTTGCGGGTAACACGGGACGACTATCTCGCCCAACTGCTGGCGGCAGGGATTCAGGCCAGCGCGGTCAGCGCCGCGCCGCAGGCCGTAGTCCTCGCCCAGGCGATGCCGGTGCGCGAGCTCCCCGGCTTTGCCGAAGGGCTTTGTTCCGTTCAGGACCTTGCCGCGCAACTCGCCGCCCCCCTCCTCGCGCCACGGGCCGGCCACCGCGTGCTCGACGCCTGCGCGGCCCCCGGCGGCAAGACCATGCACCTGCTTGAATTGACCGCCGGCCAGATCGACCTGCTCGCCCTCGACATCAACGACACGCGCCTTGGCGCAATCAGGGAAAGCGTGACACGCCTGGGACTCGCCTGTGCCATTCGTCAGGGCGATGCAGGCGATCCGGGCAGCTGGTGGGACGGCATCCCCTTCGACCGCATCCTGCTTGATGCCCCCTGCTCCGGCAGCGGGGTGATTCGCCGCCATCCGGACATCAAGCTCCACCGCCGCCCGGAAGACCTTGCCGCTCTGGCGCACACCCAACGCCGCCTGCTTGACCAGCTCTGGCCAACGCTGGCCGCCGGCGGGCATATGCTTTACGCCACCTGCTCGGTATTGCCCGCCGAGAACGAACATCTGGTCCGCGAGTTCTGCGCCGTGCAGACCGATTGCGAGGTCCTGCCGATCGAGGTCTCATGGGGCCGCGCCACCGGACACGGGCGCCAGATTCTGACCGGAGAAGAGCGAATGGACGGCTTCTTCTACAGCCTTTTGCGGAAACGTTCAGATGGCTAGTCTGCTGCGCCATCTCCTCCTGCTGGTGTGCGTCGGTCTGGCCCAGCCGAGCGCCGCCGGCGGCGTGCGCATCGACCACGCCGCCGCCAATCTCAATCTGGCCGAGCACCAGATCACGGTGGCCGTCAGCAGCAGCTTTGCGCTTGATGAGGATGTCATCGAAGCACTGGACAACGGCATTACCCTGTTTTTTGAAATCGAGACTCTGGTCTACCGCCAGCGGCGCCTGTGGCCGGACGCCCGCGTCGCCGGCACGACGCGGCGTTTTTCGCTTTCCAGACATGCCCTCTCGGAACGTTACTCGCTGCTGGAATCGGACAGCGCGCAAACCCGTACCTTCAGGACCAGCGATGAAGCGCTGGCCGCGCTCGGCCAATGGACGGAGGTCCTGCCCTGCACCGACTGCCTCGATGCGCCCCCCATGCGCTACGAGGCTCGCGCCCGCCTTCGCCTGCTGACCGATGAGCTGCCGGCGCCCATGCGACCGCTGGTCTGGATTTCACCCGGCTGGTGGGTTTCCACCGGCTGGCACGCCTGGGGCCTTTCGCCATGAGACCGCGTCTGGCGGTGGCCGGCACCATCGGCCTGTTAAGCGTCTCCCTGCTCGCCTCGCTGGTGCTGATGAGCGCGGCCATCCAGAACTCTGGCCGCTTCGGCGATCTCTTCTCGCTGCTGCTGGTCACCAATCTGCTCGGCCTGGCGGCGTTTACCGCGATCATCGCGATCAACGTCCGCGAACTACTCCGCAAGCTGCGCCGCCGTGCGCCCGGCGCCCGCCTGACCCTGCGGATGCTGACTATTTTCGTGATGCTTTCGGTGTTGCCGATTTGCGTGCTGTTCAGTTTCTCCATGAATTTCCTGATGCGCGGCGTGGACAGCTGGTTCGACGTCCACATCGACCACGCCCTGAACGATGCGCTGGAGCTCAGCCGCAGCGCGCTCGATTTGCGGATGCGCGAAGTGCTGGCGCAGACCGAGAATCTGGCCGAAGAACTCAGCGCCGGCGCCCCCCGCACGGCCGTCCTCGATCTGGGTGCGCTGCGCGACCCGGGCAACACGGTGGTTGCCGAAGCCTGGGATCCGGGCGAGAGCGACCTCAACCAACTCCGTCGCCGCATTGGCGCCGAAGAACTGGCGGTGGTCACCGTGCAAGGCCGGCTGCTGCAATCAAGCAAGGCCGGGACCGATCTGGTACCCAATATCCCGTCGGCGGCCATGCTGCTGCAGGTCAAACAGGGCCGCTCGTACATTGGACTGGAACCCATCGGGAACGAGGGCCTGTTTGTGCGCGTCGCCGTTGCGCTACCGGACAACAACCTCGACCGCGGCGGTCGGGTGCTGCAGGCGCTGTTTCCGGTCGCCGCCGGCATGAACGAACTGGCGGCCAGCGTCGAGTCGGCCCATGCCAAATATCAGGAACTGGTTTACCTGCGCCGCAAGCTGAAACTCAGCTTCGCCATGACGCTGACCTTGGTGCTCCTCTCGAGTATCGCCACCGCCGTCTGGGCCGCGTTCTACTCGGCCCGCCGGCTGACCGCGCCGATCAGCGATCTGGCCGCCGGCACGGCGGCCGTCGCGGCAGGCAACTACACGATGACCCTGCCGGTCAACACCAACGACGACGTCGGCTTTCTGGTGAGTTCCTTCAACGACATGACCCGCCGCATCGCGGTCGCGCGCAGCGAGGTCGACACGCAGCATCGCTACGTCAACACGGTGCTGCGCGAACTGTCGTCCGGGGTGCTGGCGCTGGATCCGGCCGGCATTGTCACCACGATTAACGATGCCGGCCGCCGGATTCTGGATTTGCCGGAAGCCGGCGTCACCGGCGTCTTGTTGAGCGCGTTACCGGACCAGCGCGAGCACCTGCAGCCTTTCGTTGAATGCGTCAGCGCCCGGCTGACGGCGGGCGACACCCGCTGGCAGCAGGAAAGCCAGATCTTCAGCCGCACCGGCCGACAGGTGCTGATGTGTCGCGGCAGTGCCCTGTCGCTGGCCGCCGGCTCCGGCGCTGGCCATGTGGTGGTTTTCGACGACATCACCGCGCTGATTCAGGGTCAGCGCGATGCGGCCTGGTCGGAAGTGGCGCGCCGTCTGGCGCATGAAATCAAGAATCCGCTGACGCCAATTCAGCTCTCGGCCGAGCGACTCCGGCAAAAGTACCTGGCCAAGATGGCGCCACCCGATGCCGAAACGCTGGACCGCCTGACCACCACCATCGTCCAGCAGGTCGAGACCATGAAGGCCATGGTCAACACCTTTTCGGACTATGCGCGCATGCCGGCCATCAGCCACGAGCGCACCAACCTCAACCAGTTGATTTCCGCGGTGGTCGATTTGTACCGCAGCGCCAGGCCCGATGCCAGCTTTGAGCTCGATTTCGACGCCATGCTGCCGGCCATTCCGGTCGACGCCGGCCGCTTGCGGCAGGTTTTCAACAATCTGGTGAAAAATGCGCTGGAAGCCAGCAGCGCCCGGCCGGCGGGCGTGGTCTCCCTCAGCACGCGGCAATTGCATACCGACACGGGCAATCACGTGGAAATCTGCGTGACCGATCAGGGCGATGGCATCCCAACCGATCTCCTGCCCAATATCTTCGAGCCCTACGTCACGACCAAATCCCGCGGCACCGGGCTCGGGCTCGCGATCGTGAAAAAAATTATCGAGGAACATGGCGGCGTCGTGACGCTGGAGAATGTCGACGGGGGTGGCGCGCGGGCTACAATCCGCCTGCCCGTCACCACTGATGAAGCGCCGAATGACGGCGCGACCGACCGCCGGAGGCTGTCATGACTGCCCGTCATATCCTGGTCGTGGACGATGAGCCCGACATCCGCGTGCTGGTCAAGGAAATCCTTGAAGACGAGGGCTTCGAGATCAGCCTCGCCGAGAATGCCGCCGCCGCCCGCGAGGCGCGCCGCCAACGGCGACCCGATCTGGTCCTGCTCGACATCTGGATGCCCGATACCGACGGCATCTCACTGCTCAAGGAATGGTCGGTCGATGGCGAGGTCGACGTGCCGGTCATCATGATGTCTGGCCACGGCACAGTAGAAACCGCGGTCGAGGCCACCCGCCTCGGCGCCTACGACTTCATCGAAAAGCCGCTGTCGATCGCGAAGCTGCTGATCACCATCCAGCGCGCGCTGGAAGCGGCCAACCTGCAGCAGGAAAATCAGGGCTTGCGGCGCGGCGCCGTGCCCTACGCCGAACCCATCGGCCGCAGCCGGGTGATGGAACAGCTGCGCGCCAGCGTCCTGCGCCTCGCCCCACATAAGACCGCGGTCTTTATCACCGGCGATTCTGGCACCGGCAAGGAAGTGCTGGCGCGCTATCTACACCAGCACAGCCCGCGGGCCTCGAATCCGTTCATTGCGGTCGGCGTGGCGGGACTCGCGCGCGAAAATCCCGACGCCGAACTCTTCGGGACCGAGGTCGACGGACACGTCACCTATGGCTCGCTGGAACAGGCCAATGGCGGCACGCTGTTTCTGAAAGACATTGCCGACATGGACCCCAGCACGCAGGCGCGCCTCCTCAGCGCGCTGGAGCAGCAGTCGATGCTACGGGTGGGCGGCCGCGAGCCGGTCAGCATTGATGTGCGGATCATCGCCGCGACCCGCAAGGACCTGCAGGACGAAGTAGCGCAGGGCCGCTTTCGAGATGATCTCTACTACCACCTCAACGTGGTGCCGCTGCATGTGCCGGCGCTGCAGGACCGCTTGGAAGACCTCGAAGAACTGCTGGCGCATTACCTGAACTACTTCGTGCGCAGCGAGGGGCTACCCCGCCGCGAACTCGCGCCCGGCGCGCGCGCGCGGATGCGCGAGTATCACTGGCCGGGCAATGTCCGCGAATTACGGAATCTGGTGCAACGACTGCTGATTCTGGGCAACACCGACACGATCGAAGCCTACGAAATCACCCAGGCGCTGGGCTTGCGGCCCGGGCTTGAGTTGGACGCCGCACCGCCGGGCTTTGATTTGCCGCTGCGCGAGGCGCGCGAACGTTTTGAAAAGCACTATCTCGAATACCAGCTGACCCTGTGCGAAGGCAGCGTCAGCCGGGTGGCGGAAAAAGTAGGCATCGAACGCACGCACCTCTACAGGAAGCTGCGCAGCCTTGGCATCGACCCGCGGGATATCAAAGACGCGGCGCGGGAATAATCCCGGCCTATCGACGACACTCGCCGCTTTAGTTTAGTCGACGGTGCAGGCGACGACCGGCGGCGCCACGCCGTTCAACTGCAACGCCCCCACGAGATCGCTGACCCGTGCATAGCCATGACGCACGAGGTAGTCGTTGATCCCCTCGTTCAAGGCCTTGCAGGCCAGCGGTTCGTAGAACAGCCCGGTGCCAACACCCACCGCGCTCGCCCCGGCCAGCATGAATTCAATTGCATCCGTTGCGCTGACCACGCCGCCCTGCCCGATGATGGGAATACCGTGCGGCTTGCAGACCTGATAAACCTGCCAGACTTTCAGCAAGGCGATGGGTTTGATGGCCGGCCCTGACAGCCCGCCCTGGTTGTTGCCGATCACCGGCCGCCGCCGCTCGGCGTCGATTGCCATGCCCATCAGCGTGTTGATGACCGCAAAGCCATCGCTGCCGGCTTCGAGGCAACGCCGCGCGTTTTCGGCGATGTCGGTTTGATTGGGCGAAAGCTTGGTGATGATCGGTTTACGGGTGGCGCGCCGACAGGCTTCCACCACCCGGGCCGACATGTCTGGGCTATTGCCGAAAGCGACCCCGCCTTCTTTCACGTTGGGGCACGAAATATTGATTTCGATCGCATCGATCGGCGAGTCGTCAAAAATGCGGGTGACTTCCTCGTACTCCTCCACCGTCGAGCCGGACACATTGGCGATAAACCGGGTCTCGGTGAAATCGAGGCGCGGCAGGATTTCTTTCACCACGTGATGGGCGCCGGGATTTTGCAGGCCAATCGCATTCAACATGCCGGCCGAGGTCTCGAACACGCGATGCGCCGGATTGCCCAGACGCGGCGCGAGCGTGGTGCCTTTCAGGCAAATGGCGCCCACGTCTGCGTTGGAAAAGCCCTCTACCCGCGTATATTCTTCGCCGAAGCCGACGCAGCCCGACAACAGAACCAGTGGCGAGTTGAACGGCATTCCACAAAACGTGGTTGCCAGCCGCGTTTCCTGCGCTTGCGTGCTAATCATTGCCTGTGTTTCCCGCCCCATGTTTGAAGTCGCCCTCTACGAGCCTGAGATCCCGCCGAATACGGGCAACATTATAAGGCTGTGCGTGAACGTCGGGGCGCGGCTGCACCTCATTCGTCCGCTTGGTTTCGACATTTCTGACCGGGCACTGCGCCGGGCCGGTCTCGACTATGCCGAACGCATGAGCCTCACGGTCCACGACAGCTATGCGGCTCTGCTCGACGCCTTGCCCGAACGCCGGGTGTGGGCCTTCACCACCCACGCCACCCGCCGCTTGCCGGAGGCCGCGCTAGGCGCGGGCGATATCTTGCTGTTCGGTCCGGAATCGCGCGGTTTGCCGACGACGCTGCGAGAAGGACTGCCACAAGACCAGTGGCTGCGCATTCCCATGCGCAGCGATTCGCGCAGTCTCAATCTGTCCAATGCGGTCGCCGTGGCGGTCTATGAGGGCTTACGCCAGCACGGCTATGCAGGATTGGGCTAAGGCGGCGTAAATTCGCTCGCGGGTTCGCGCGCCATCAGTGCCGCCACCGCCGCCGCCGGCACCGTATCACCGCGCACAATGCGGGCCACCTCAGCGCTAATCGGCATCGCAAGACCATGCTCTGCGGCGATCGCTTCCATCGACAGGGCGGTGGTCGCCCCTTCCACCAGACCCACCCCGGCCTCGGCCTCAGTCAGCGTCGCACCGCGCCCTAGCGCCAGCCCAAACCGGCGATTACGCGACTGATCGTCGGTACAGGTCAGCACCAGATCGCCCAGCCCGGAAAGCCCCATGAACGTCTCCTGCCGCGCACCCAGGGCAAGCCCCAGACGCGCCATCTCGGCCAGCCCGCGGGTGATCAGCGCCGCGCGGGAATTGGCCCCCAGCGCGAGCCCATCGGCAACGCCGGCGGCGATCGCCAACACGTTTTTAACGCTGCCGCCCAGCGCAACGCCGGGTAAATCGTCGGTGAGATAGGGCCGAAATCGCGGGGTGTGGAAGCGGGCCAGCAGTTGCCGGCCCAAATCCGCATCGCGAGCGGCAAGGGTGACAGCGGCAGGTCGACCCTCTGCCACTTCGCGGGCGAAGGTCGGGCCAGACAGCAGCGCGAGCGGGAAATCCGCCCCGAAGACCTCGCCCACGACCTGATGAACCAAGCGGTGGCTGCCCAGTTCCAGACCCTTCGCCGTGCAGATCAGCGCCCGCAAGCCGGGCGCCACGCGCCGCAGCCAGGTCGCAATTTCGCGGGTGGTTTGACAGGGAGTCGCCAGGACCGCCAGCGCGCAGCTGGCGGGGAGCGAGGCCGGATCATCAATGACGGTGACGCTGGCAGGCAGCGGCAAGCCGGGCAAATAGCGCCGGTTTTCGCGCGCCTCGCGCATCGCTTGCCGATGCGCCGGATCGCGCCCCCACAGGGCCACCGGCCGGTCGTTGGCGGCGAGCACACCGGCCAGCGCCGTGCCCCAGGCCCCGGCCCCCACCACCACCACGTCCGGGGCGGAAGACATCAGACGCCGTTAAGCGGCGATGCGCGTCTAGTGCGCGGCCTGGCCTTCTGCGGCCGCGCGACGCTGCATTTCCTGTGCGTACAGCACGTCGAAATTGACCGGTGACAGCAACAACTGCGGGAATCCGCCCTTGGTCACCACGTCGCTGATCGCCTCACGGGCGTAGGGAAACAGGATATTGGGGCAGGCCGTGCCCAGCACCGCCGGCAGGGTCTGCTCGTTGAAGCCGGAGATGTTGAAAATGCCCGCCTGCTGGACTTCGACGAGATAGACCACGCGTTCGTCCTGCTTGACCGTGCAGGTCACGGTGAGCACCACTTCGTGGACATTTTCAGCCAGCGTGGTGGCCGCATTGGCGAGTTGCACGTCAAGGGCCGGGCTGAGCTGTTCGGTGAAAATGCGCGGGGCGTTGGGCGCCTCAAACGACATGTCCTTGATGTAAATCTTCTGAATGCCGAGTTGGCCAACCGGGCCTTGACCGGTCGCGTCGGGGGAATCGTTGGTCGCCATGGACGGATCTCCGTGAAATAAAAAAATCGTGAAGCCGGGGTGCGCGCTGACGGCTTTATTGCAAGGGCAGGTTTTCGTTACGCCATGCGGCGAGCCCGCCCTGCAGGCGGTAGACCCGGGTGAATCCCGCCTTGCGCAGCGTCTGGATCGGCTTGGGGCACGAGGCGCCGGTCTCGCAGTACAGCAGCAGCGGTTTTTCTCGGTACTTTTGCAGCGCGCTCGCGCCCTCTGCAATCGCCTCCGGACTCACGCGCAGCGCATTGATGATGTGACCCGCGTTGAAATCCTGCTCGCTACGCAGGTCGACCGGCACGGCGTGTTCGTGATTGAGCATCTGGACCGCGCGATTCGGGCTTAGGTCGTGCGCGGCCTGCCGCAAGGTGAACAACAACACCCCGAGCACGCCAAAAAACGCGGCGACCAGAGCCAGATGATTGGAAGCAAATTCGATTAGTTGAGGCATGCGTAGGCGGCGTCGGCCGCGTCCTGTCGGAAGTGAGGGAAAGCCCGGCGATACGGGGCCGGGCCGCATCATACACTCAGAAATATGGACTCCGCATGACCGTGCGCCACGCCGCCCCGCGCTACCGGGGGCTGACGGCGGCGGGCATAATGGGGTCACGCCGTTCTGGCGTCTCTTCCCAGGTGGCCCCACGCCCATGAACCTTCGCTACGCCTTCGCGCTCGCGCTGCTGATGAACCAGGGCATCGACTTGGCCAGCGCCGCGGAGCCAGCCCCGGCGGCACCCGCGCCCGTCAGCGCGCAGACGCAGCCCCAAACCCCGTCCATCCCGCTCGATGAGCTCCGCCTGCTGGTCGAGATTTTCCACAAGCTGAAATCCGACTACGTCGAAGAGCTGTCGGACAAACAGCTGCTCGAAAGCGCCATCAAGGGACTGGTGTCGGGCCTCGACCCGCACTCGACCTATCTGGATGAGACGGCCTACGAGGAATTACAGGAAGGAACAACCGGCGAGTTTGGCGGGCTGGGGCTAGAAGTCGGCGCCGAAGGGGGTTTCCTCAAAGTCATCTCGCCGATCGACGACACGCCGGCCAGCCGGGCCGGCATCAAGGCCGGCGATACCATCATCCGGCTCGACAAAACGCCGACCAAAGGCCTGTCGCTGGATGAGGCCATCAAACGCATGCGCGGCAAGCCCGGCGAAGCCATCGGCATCACCCTGCTGCGGGAAGGCGTCGAAAAACCGATCGAACTCACGCTGGTGCGTGACCTGATCAAGGTGCGCAGCGTGCGCGGTCGCCTGCTCGAAGCCGGCTATGGCTACCTGCGCATCGCGACTTTCCAGTCGCGCACCGGCGAGGATTTGGTCAAGCAACTCGACCAGCTGAAAACCGAAAACAACGGCAAGCTGAAGGGCGCGATTCTGGACCTCCGCAACAACCCGGGCGGCGTGCTGGGTGCGGCGGTCGCGGTTTCGGATGCCTTTCTGGACGCCGGCCGCATTGTGTACACCGAAGGCCGCACCGCCGACGCCAAGCTGTCCTACGACGCCAAGGCGCCCGATCTGCTGGAAGGCGCGCCGCTGATTGTGCTGGTCAACGAAGGCTCGGCGTCGGCGTCCGAGATCGTCGCTGGCGCGCTGCAGGATCAGCACCGGGCGCTAATCATGGGCCGCCGCACCTTCGGCAAAGGCTCGGTGCAGACCATCATGCCGATGAGCAACAAGGCGGCGATCAAAATCACCACCGCCCGCTATTTCACGCCCAGTGGTCGATCAATTCAGGCCGAGGGCATTGTCCCCGACGTCGAAATCGACAAGCTCAAGGTCACGGAGATGAGCGCGGACGAAGGCCTCTTTGTGAAGGAAGCCGAGCTTAGCCGCCACCTCAGCAATCCGAACGCCGCGCCGGACAAAGCCGGTGCGAAACCGGGCGAGAGCACGGACAAGCCGACTTCCCGCGATGAGAAGGCGGCGCTTGCGAAAGCGGATTACGAAGTCTTTGAAGCGCTCAACCTGCTAAAGGGCATGGCGCTGATGCAACGGCGCCAGACGGCGGCGCCCTGAGCCCACTCCGGACTAGCGCCGCGGCCCGGCGAAGGCGCCGAACAACACCAACATGCCCGCGCCGGCGGCCAACCAGCTGCCGGCGGGAAATGCCCCCCAGCGGCTGACCGATTCCGGCGCCACCGCGTAAAGCACGCCGGCGGCCATCAGGAGCGCGGCGCCCACCACGGCATGCGACAAGCGCCGATGCACATTGCGAATCTCCCGCCGGATCTCATGCAGCATCTGGTCGTGGGTCGAGACTTCCAGCCGCCCTTGCTTCAAGCGTTCCAGCACATCGAAAGCCAGCCCCGGCAGTTCCGGCAGGCGGTTCATCCAGCGCGGCACGCTCTCCTTGCTGGCCCGAAGCAAACTGCCAAAGCCCACCCGGTCTTTCATCCAGCGCTCCAGCGCCGGGCGCGCGGTGCGCCATAGGTCCAGTTCGGGATCGAGCTGGCGCCCGATGCCTTCCACGTTGACCAGCGTTTTTTGTAGCAGCAGCAGCTGGGGCAGGATTTCCATATTGAAGCGGCGCGCGGTCTGGAACAGCCGCAGCAACAGCTGCCCGACCGAAATCTCGCTGACCGGGCGGTCGAAAATCGGCTCGCAGACGGTGCGAATCGCAAACTCGAAATCGTCCACCCGCGTTTCGCGCGGCACCCAGCCGGACTCGACGTGCAGTTCGGCCACGCGGCGATAGTCGCGATTCAGAAAGGCGTGGAAATTCTCCGCCAGATAACGCTGATCGAACTCCGACAAGGAGCCCATGATGCCGAAGTCGACCACCACAAACACCGGCGCGCTGCCGTCTTCGCCCGGCCGCACGAAGAGGTTACCCGGGTGCAGATCGGCGTGAAAAAAGTGATCCCGAAACACCTGCGTGAAGAACAGCTCCACCCCATTGGCGGCCAGCAGGTGCAGATCGACCCCGGCTTCCTGCAGCGCGCCGACGTTGGCGATCGGAATGCCGTCGATCCGTTCCAGCACCAGCACCCCGGGTCGGGTCAGGCCCCAGTGCACTTCCGGCACGTAAAGCTGCGGGGAGGCGCTGAAGTTGCGGCGCAACTGCGAGGCGTTGGCCGCCTCGCGCAGCATGTCGAGTTCGTCGAGGATGGTTTTTTCAAACTCGTTGACGACCTTCGAGGGCTTCAGCAAACGGCTGTGGCTGAGATAGCTCTCGGCGGCATCGGCCAGAAAGCGCATCAGGCCAATGTCGCGCTCGATGGTCTGGCGGATGCCGGGTCGCACGACCTTCACCACCACCTCGCGGCCGTCGTGCAGGCGCGCGGCATGCACCTGGGCAATGGAGGCAGAGGCCAGCGGCGTCTCGTCAAACGCGGCGAAGACTTCGGTAACCGGTCGGCCGTAGGCGCGTTCGACGATCTGGCGCGCCTGCGCGCCCGGAAACGGCGGCACCCGGTCCTGCAGGCGGGTGAGTTCGTCGGCGATATCGTCTGGCAGCAGGTCGCGACGGGTCGACAGCAACTGCCCGAACTTCACGAACAGCGGCCCCAGTTCTTCCAGCACGGCCCGCAGGCGTGGACCGCGTGGCCCGTACTGACGCCCAAACCAGTTCCAGGGCAGCACGTAGCGCAGGTAGCTCAGCGGCCGCAGCACCGGCACGGTAAACAGAATTTCGTCGAAACCGTGGCGCACCAGCGTGCGCTGGATGAACAACACGCGCAGCAAATGGCCGGCACGCAGCCTCATGTACGGCGCACCCGTTGGCGTAAACGCTGCAGACGCGCGGCCACCCGCTCCACATCGTTCGCGAGGCGCATGACCTCGGCGGCAAACGCGTCGACTTCGTCTGCCGCGGGTAGCAGCCGCGTTTCGGTGCGGAGAAACTCGCCTACATCGCGCTCGAATCCGCTGCGCGCCCGACCCAACCAGTCAAACAAGCCCACCAGGACCCGCGCTGCCTGCCGAGCCGGTAGTTCGCCCATGTACTGCGCGAGGAAAGCCTCCCAGTCCAGCGCCAGCGCCTCGAATACCGCCTGCGTCAGCTGCACGGTCGCCAGATCGCCTTCCAGTCTGACCTTGCCCGCTGGTACCGGCTCGCCGCGTTGGCGGGCCCGGCCCATGGCCAGCAGATCCGACAGGCTGCCTTCAATGCGCACATCGGCCTGACGGGCGCTGCTGGTGGCCAGCACCACGCCGTTGTCCTCGAACGCCACACAGACCCGCCAGCCAAGCCGCGAAACGCGCACATCCAGCACGCGGCCGTTCAGCTTGCCGAGTTCGGCCTGCGCTGCGGGTTGTCCGGCCATGACGCGGTTGAGCCCGGTCGCGATCAGGCCGAGCACGCGTTGCGGCGCCAGCAACTGGGCAATCACGAACGACCTCCGCCGGTACCGATGCTCACAGCTTCACCCCGCCGTGCAGCGCCACTACGCCACCCAGCATGTTGACGTACTGGCACTGCCCGAAGCCGGCGGTGCGCATCATCCCGGCGAGTTCTGCCTGCGGCGGATGCATGCGGATGGATTCGGCAAGATAGCGATAGCTGGCTTCGTCGTTGGCAAACAGCTTGCCCATACGCGGCAGCAGCTTGAAGGAATAAAGGTCATAGAGCCGCGCCAGCAGGGGCTGGCTGACCTGCGAGAACTCGAGCACAAAGGCCCGGCCGCCCGGCTTTAGCACCCGGTTCATTTCAGCCAGCGCGAGATCCTTGCGCGTGACGTTGCGCAGACCAAAGCCAATCACGACCAAATCAAAGGTATTGCTGCCAAACGGCAGTGCCTCGGCGTTGGCCTGCGTGTAGCGCACGTTCTGCGCAAGGCCAGCGTCGAGCAGGCGGTCGCGCCCCACTTCCAGCATGCTGCGATTGATATCGAGGATGACCACTTCGCCGGTCGGGCCGACGTCGCGTGCCAACAGGCGGGTCAGGTCGCCCGAGCCGCCCGCCAGATCCAGCACGCGATTGCCGGGTCGCGCCCCGGCCAGCAGCACGGCAAGGCGTTTCCACAGGCGGTGGAGCCCTAGCGACATCAGGTCGTTCATCAGGTCGTAGCGACTCGCGACCGAATCGAACACGCCGCGCACGCGGGCCGCTTTTTCGTGTTCCGGCACCCGCTGGTAGCCGAAATCGGTCTCGCGCTCGCTCATCGACAGGGGCCTCAGGCCACCGGGGGTTTACGGGTGTAACCGGCTTCCGCCAGCGCGTCGAGATAGGTCTGCCAGTTGTGGTCGAACTGATGACCCAGTTTGTAGAGGTAGTCCCAGGTATAGAGGCCGGAGTCGTGGCCGTCGTCGAAGACCAGTTTCACCGCGTAATTACCCACCGGCTCGATGCCGGTGATGTTGACGGCCTCCTTGCCGGTCTGCAGCACGCCCTGTCCGGGGCCGTGCCCGCGGACTTCTGCCGAGGGCGAATGCGTACGCAGGTATTCGCAGGAAAGATTAAAACGGGCACCGTCGTTGAAAGCGATTTCGAGAACGCGCGAACGCTGGTGCAGCAGGATATCGGTGGGCGTGTGTTCAGCCATAGCGCGAGCCTACAGGATATACCGGGCCCAGTCCTCGTCACGGACCAGTTCGCCCAGATGGGTTTCAACAAAAGCGGCGTCTACTTCAACCTCCTGCCCGGCGCGTGCGGGCGCGGTGAAGGACAAGGCCTCCAGCAGTCGCTCCATCACCGTATGCAGGCGGCGCGCGCCAATGTTTTCACTACGCTCGTTGACGTGCTGGGCGATCTGCGCGATTCGCTCTACGCCGCTGGCCGCGAAACGCAAGGCGACGCCTTCGGTGCCCAGCAGCGCCTGGTATTGCTCGGTCAGCGAGGCGTGCGGTTCGGTCAGGATGCGGACGAAATCTTCCACGCCCAACGACGTTAGTTCCACGCGGTTGGGCAGGCGGCCCTGCAGTTCCGGGATGAGGTCGGAGGGCTTCGAGAGGTGAAACGCGCCTGAGGCGATAAACAGGATGTGATCCGTGCGCACCATGCCGTATTTGGTGCTGACGGTGCTGCCTTCGATCAGCGGCAGCAGGTCGCGCTGCACGCCTTCGCGGGAAACATCCGGACCGTGCGATTCCCCCCGTCGGGCAATTTTGTCGATCTCGTCCAGAAAGACGATGCCGTTCTGCTCCACGTTTTCAATCGCCCGGGTGCGGATGTCTTCTTCATTCACCAGCTTGGCCGCCTCTTCTTCGGCCAGCAGCTTGAGCGCCTTGTCGATCCGCAGCCGCCGCGAGCGCTTGCGGCTGTTGCCCATGTTCTGAAACAGGTTCTGCAGCTGGCCGGTCAGTTCTTCCATGCCCGGCGGGGCCATGATTTCGACTGCGCCCGGCGCCTGCGCCACTTCGATTTCAATTTCCTTGTCGTGCAGCTTGCCCTCGCGGAGCATCTTGCGAAACCGCTGGCGGGTGGTGCTTTCATCGGCCTCGGTGGTTTCGCCGAACGCGCGCGGTGGCGGCAGCAGCACGTCGAGCACGCGCTCTTCGGCGGCATCTTCGGCCTGGGTGCGGACCTGCGCGGTCGCTTCGCTGCGGGTCATGGTCAGCGCCACTTCGACCAGGTCGCGGATGATCGATTCCACGTCCCGCCCCACATAGCCCACTTCCGTGAACTTGGTGGCTTCAATCTTGATGAACGGTGCGCCGGCGAGTTTGGCGAGCCGCCGCGCGATTTCTGTCTTGCCGACCCCCGTCGGCCCGATCATCAGGATGTTCTTGGGCGTGATTTCGTTGCGCAGCCCCGCCGGCACCTGACTGCGCCGCCAGCGCGTGCGCAAGGCAATCGCCACCGCGCGCTTCGCGGCGTCCTGACCAACGATGTGCTTGTCGAGCTGATCGACAATTTCCTGTGGCGTCAACGCCATTAACTGCTGGGCGCGGCTGGGCATGGTTCAGAGCTTGATTTCTTCAAGGACGATATTGGAATTGGTAAACACGCAGATGTCGCCCGCAATGGCGAGCCCTTTGCGCACGATGCTGGCGGCGTCCAGCTCGGTATTGGCCATCAGCGCGCGGGCGGCGGCCAGGGCATAAGACCCACCGGAGCCGATGGCCATGATGGCGTCCTCGGGTTCAATCACGTCGCCGTTGCCGGAAATGATGAGTGAGGACTCGCGGTCCGCCACCAGCAGCAGGGCTTCCAGCCGGCGCAGCATGCGGTCGGTCCGCCAGTCCTTGGCCAGCTCAACCGCGGAGCGCATCAGATTGCCCTGATGCTTGTCCAGCTTGCCTTCAAAGCGCTCGAAGAGCGTGAACGCGTCGGCCGTGCCGCCGGCAAACCCGGCGATAACCCGGTCCTGATGCAGGCGACGGACCTTGCGGGCATTGCCCTTCAGGATGGTGTTACCCAGCGAAACCTGACCGTCGCCGCCAATGACCACATGGCCGGGACGGCGAACGGAAAGAATGGTAGTGGCGTGAAATTGGTCCATGGACGGGGCGTTCTCGGGACGGAGCCCGGATTGTACACGACGCCCTGCGCCTGCCGCCGCTGGCGCGAAGCCCGGCGACGAGGACATTGCCCTCGCCGCCGGACCGAAGGCTTACTCGATCGCGATCCGGCGGCTAGCGGCCTGCACCTTCTTCGGCAGGCTGAGTTGCAAGACGCCGTTCTCATAGCGGGCTTTGGCATTCCCGGTATCGATTTCCTGCGGCAGCCGAAAGCTGCGCGACACCGAACCGTAGTAACGCTCGCTGCGCAGGACCTGCTCGTCGCTGGTCTGTGCATCCTGCTGTTTGACCTCTGCCGACAGCGTCACCACGCCGGCATCCAGCCCGACGTGAATGTCTTCCTTGCTCACGCCGGGGATTTCGGCATGCACGGTATAGGCCTGATCGCTTTCTTTGATGTCGACCTTGATCTGTGCCGGCAAGGCGTCGCCGTGCAGCGGTTTAACAAAGTAGCCGGGGCTCAAGTCGCGGAAGAAATCGTCCAGCAAACTGCGGCTGCCAAGATTGCGCAAACTGTTCATCATCTGACTCCTCGTGTAGGGGGTGAGCCGCACCCCATGGTGCGCGCCCGATGGTTTGAAGATGGGGCGATACCCGATTTTTTAAAGGGCTGTAGAGCCTGAATCAGCGCCAGCGGCCGCGCGTTGCGTCCGATCAGGCATTGGTCGGGCTGCCGGGTGGATCGATAATCCGGCCGGCGTGAATTTGAGAGGCAAAAATCCAGTGATTCGTGACATTCTGCGGATGGGCGATCCGCGACTGCTTAAGCGCTCGGCCAGCGTGAACGACCCGCGTGCGCCGGCCATTCAGGCCCTGGTGGCGGATTTATTCGAGACCATGCGCGCGGTGGACGGCGCGGGGCTGGCCGCACCGCAGATCGGCGTGCCGCTGCGGGTGGTGATTTTTGGCTACGCCGACCAGCGGCCCAATCCCCGCTATCCCGAGATGGAAGTCCCGCCGGAAACGGTGCTGATCAACCCCGAACTCATCCCGATCGGCGAGGAGATGGAAGACGGCTGGGAAGGCTGCCTGTCGGTGCCCGGCCTGCGCGGCGTGGTCCCGCGGTACAAGCATCTGCGCTATCGGGGCGTCGACCAGCACGGCCAGCCGATCGACCGTACGGTCAGCGATTTCCACGCCCGCGTGGTCCAGCACGAGTGCGACCATCTCGACGGCGTGCTCTATCCCATGCGCATCCGCGATTTCCGCAACTTCGGCTACACCGACGTGCTATTCCCCGACCTGCCGCCAGGGGCCGACGAATGAACGCCGGCCCGATGATTCCCCGCAGCCCTTCGGTTAAGGTGCCCGCATGAAACAAGAACCCTCCCTGAACGTGCTCGGCGAGCCGCTGGCGGCCTGCTCGAGCGAACCGATGACCGGATTTTTTCGCGACGGCTGCTGCAATACCTCTGAAGAAGACGCGGGCAGCCACACCGTCTGCTGCGAACTGACGGCCGAGTTTCTGGCCTTCTCCCGCAGCCGGGGTAACGACCTCAGCACGCCCCGCCCGGAGTTCGGTTTTCCCGGCCTGAAGCCGGGCGACCGCTGGTGCCTGTGCGCCCCCCGCTGGCAGGAGGCCTGGCGCGCCAACTGCGCGCCGCGCGTGTTTTTGCTGTCCACCCATCAGGGCGCGCTGGAGTACGTGTCCCTGAGCGCGCTGAAAGAGCACGCGCGCGACCTGTCCTGATTCAACCCCTTTCCTTCAATCGACCCCACACTGGAACCCGGCACCATGCACGACAGGCTTTTTCCGCACCCCGAACTGCTGCAAGAACAACTGCAAGCCTTCATGGATCAGCACATCTATCCGAATGAAGAGCACTACCACGCGCAGCTGAACGCCCTGCCCAACCGCTTCAGCACCGTGCCGCTGATGGAAGAACTCAAGGCCAAGGCGCGCGAGGCCGGGCTATGGAATCTCTTCATGCCGGCGTCGCACGGCGGCCTGACCAACGAGCAATACGCGCCGCTGGCCGAGATCATGGGTCGGGTGATGTGGTCGCCCGAAGCCTTCAACTGCAATGCGCCCGACACCGGCAACATGGAAGTGTTCATGAAGTACGGCACGCCGGAACAGCAGGAGCGCTGGCTGAAGCCCTTGCTGGCCGGCGAAATCCGCTCGTCTTACTGCATGACCGAGCCGGACGTGGCTTCCTCCGATGCCACCAACGTACAGACCTCGATCCGGCGCGACGGCGACAGCTACGTCATCAACGGGCGCAAGTGGTTCATCACCAACGCCATGTACGAACGCTGCGCAATTTTCATCGTGATGGGCAAATCCGACCCGGATAACCCGAACCGCCACATTCAGCAAAGCCAGATTCTGGTGCCCAAAAACACGCCCGGCGTGAAAGTGCTGCGCCCGCTGACCACGCTGGGCTACGACGACGCGCCGATTGGGCACGCCGAAGTCCTGTTCGACAACGTGCGGGTGCCGGCGGAGAACATCCTGCTCGGCGAAGGCCGCGGCTTTGAAATCGCCCAGGGGCGGCTCGGGCCGGGTCGCCTGCATCACTGCATGCGCCTCATCGGCTGCGCCCAGCGCGCGCTCGAATTTGCCTGCCGGCGTGCGGTCTCGCGCAGCACCTTCGGCCGCAAGCTGGCCGAGCATCAGTCGGTGCGTGAAGACATCGCCAAGTGTTTTGCGGAAATCGAACAGGCCCGCCTGCTGACCATGAAAACCGCCCGACGGATGGACGAAGTCGGCCCGAAGGACGCGCGCGACTTCATCGCCGCGACCAAAATCAGCGTGCCGCTGATGGCGCAAACCGTCATCGACCGCTGCATGCAGATTCACGGCGCCGGTGGCCTGACCAGCGATTACTTCATGGCCGAAGCCTTCAACTACGCGCGCTGGTGCCGCCAGGCCGACGGCCCGGATCAGGTCCACATGATGGCGCTGGGCAAGGACATCATCGCCCGCTACGCCAACTAACGCGCACGGCTTCAATCACGACTCGGGGAGACACCGTCCATGGCTGGCATGCTGGAAAATAAAATCACACTCGTCACAGGTGGCAGCACCGGCATCGGCCGCGCGACGGCGCTGATCCTGGCCCGCGAAGGCGCCACGGTGGTCATTGCCGATCTGCAGGACGAGGAAGGCGCCAACACCGTCAGCCAGATTACGGCGGCGGGTGGCACGGCCGAATATCACCATGTCGATGTGGCGAACTACGACGCCGTGAGCGCGCTGATGCAACACATCGAGCGGACCCACGGCGCGCTCGATGGCGCCTTCAACAACGCCGGCATCGAAGGCCCGACCGCCAAGGTGCTGGAGTATTCGGTGGAGCAGTGGGAGCGCGTGCAGCGCGTGAACCTGACCGGCGTTTTCATCTGCATCAAATGCGAAGTCGAGTTGATGCTGAAGCGGGAACGCCCGGCCTCGATCGTCAGCACCGCTTCGGCGGCGGGTTTGATCGGCATTCCGGGGGCATCGAGCTACAACGCCTCCAAGCACGGCGTGGTCGGCCTGACCAAAACCGTGGCGCTGGAATACGCCGCCCGCAATATCCGCGTGAACGCCGTGTGCCCGGGTTTCATCGAAACCCCGATGCTGAACCGGGTGACCGAAGCCAGCGTGAAAATCCGCGACCAGATGATTCGTACCGTGCCCATGAAGCGCGTGGCGCAGCCGTCTGAAATTGGCGAGGCGGTGGCGTGGCTGTTGTCGCCACGCTCGAGCTACGTCACCGGCGTGGCGCTGCCGGTGGACGGCGGCTGGGTCGCGATGTAGCTCGCCACGGCCGCGCGTGCGGGCGCCTCATTCGGCCCCGCGCCGCGGCACGCCCTCTTCGGCCGGCACGCCCGTATCGGGGTCGATCCAGTCCGCGATCCCGATTTCATCTTCCGCCTCCGCCAGACTTTCGCCGGGCTCCAGCGCCCCCTCCGCGCTCGCGTTCAAATCGTCCAGCGCCGCCGCCAGACTGTCGAAAGGCCCGTATTCCCGGCCGGCCGGTTTGGCAATCCAGTAATAGCCGCCGGGTCGTCGCTCCAGCCGGGCATCGTCAAACTCGGGCATTTCGGATCGCGGGTCGGACATCGGAGGTTCCTCGCAGAGGGGCGCGGGAGCGCGCGTCGGAAACCTCATTGCATCACCGATGGCCAAGCGGTTTTTTGACCCGGCACAGGTCAGCGCCAATCGCGCTATTTCTTGCGCTTGGCGTGCGGATGGGCGCTGTCGTAAACCTTGGCCAGATGCTGAAAATCGAGATGGGTGTAAATCTGCGTGGTGCGGATATCGCTGTGGCCTAGCAGCTCCTGCACCGCGCGCAGGTCGCCCGAGGATTCCAGCAGATGGCTGGCAAAAGAATGCCGCAGCATGTGCGGATGCAGGCTGGTTTCGAGACCCTGCCGCAGGGCCCACTGCTTGATCCGGACCTGCACCACGCGCACGCCGAGGCGGCTGCCCTGCAGGGTAACGAACAGCGCCGGCTCCTCGTCCATCACCAGCAGCGCACGCGCGGGCAGCCAGGCGCGTAAGGCTGCCACTGCCTGCCGCCCCACCGGCACCAGGCGCTCCTTGCGACCTTTGCCGAACACCCGCGCCTCGCCGGCCTCGAGATCCACCGCCTCCACGTTCAGGCCCACCAGTTCAGACACCCGCAGCCCGCAGGAGTACGCGAGTTCCCACATCGCCAGATCGCGGCAGTCGAGGGTGGACTCGGGGCTGATCGACAGCAGGCGGTTGGCCTGATCGACGTCCAGCACTTTGGGCAGACGCCGCGGCGCCTTGGGTGGCCGCACGCCACTGACCGGATTCTCCTGTGCGCGGCCCTGTTTGATCAGGAAATCAAACAGTCCCCGGACCGCCGACAGGCTGCGGGCAATCGACCGCGGGGCCAGCCCCGTGCGGTGCAGATGGGCCAGAAAGCCGCGCATCACGTGGCTGTCGACCGCCAGCGGAAAGGCCGGCGTCTGGGTCTGGCAATAGCTGAGAAACTGCGCCAGATCGCGCTGATAGGCGCGCTGCGTGTGCACCGAAGCCTGGCGCAGGCTGGCGCGGTAATCGTCGATGAATACAGGCTCGAAGGCCGTACTCATGCGTGAGGCAGCGCCGCCACCCGCGGGGTCAGCACGATGGTCAGCACCTGGCAGAGGAAAGACAGAATCTCCGTGCCCATGCTGGCCTCGAAACGCGCCGGGTCGGCGCTGCTGACCACCAGCAGGCCATCCCAGTCCTGGCCCAGCAGCGGCAGCACGACGTGCGAGCCTTCGAAGCCCTCATCGCCGAAAAGGGCCTGCCGTTGCGCCTGATTGAGCCTGCCGCACAGCGTGGTCCGGCGGCCCAGCAGCTCGGCAAAGGGGTCGCGGCGGGACGAGTCGCGCCCGACAAACGCGCTGACCGCACCCTCCACGGCGTCGGCGAATACCAGCGAGGTGACGCGCTCGGCGCGGAACTCCTCGGCCAGTCGCAGCGCCAGCAGATCCAGCAGCGCGCCGGCCGGCGTGGTGGTCAGCACGGCCAGCACCAGCTGCTGAATCCGGCCGATCAGGGCTTCGTTCTGGCGGGCGTGGACGATGAGCTCCTCGAAGCGCGCGCGCCAGCGCTCGGCTTCGTCGCGCAGCGCGGCGTTCTGGCGTTCCCACAGGGACACGGCCGGCCCGGTGGGATGCGGCAGCTGCAGGGCAGCCAGCAGCGTCTGGTGGTCGTTGAAGAACTGCGGATGCGCCGCCAGATAGGCCGCGACCTCCTCGCTGCCAATCGCGGCATCCGAGGCGCCGCTCATAGCTCGATTTCCCCGGCAAACACGCTGACCGCCGGGCCGCTCATCCACAGCCGGTGCCCCGGGCCCGGCCAGTCGATGCGCAGTTCGCCGCCGGTCAGCCGCACGCTGACCTGCGGCCCAAGACGTCCCCACACCCGACCAACCGCCACCGCCGCGCAGGCGCCGGTGCCACAGGCCGGGGTCTCGCCGGCCCCGCGCTCGAAGACCCGCAAACGGATATGGCCCTCATCCAGTACCTGCATGAATCCCACGTTCACCCGCTCCGGAAACATCGCGTCGGCCTGCAGCAAGGGGCCGAGCGTGCCGACCGGCGCGGTCTCGACGTCGGGCACGTCAAACACCGCGTGAGGATTGCCCATCGAGACCGCACCGAAGGGCCAGGACGCGCCCTCGAAGGCGAAGGGATAGCGCGCGGCCGGCGCCGCCACCCGCAGCGGCAAGGCGGCCGGCGCAAAGTCGGGCTCACCCATATCGACCCGCACCATGCCGTCGGCGGTGAGCTGCAATTCGTAATCGCGCCCGCCGATCTCGACCCGCAGGCTGCCGGCCGGCAGGCCATCGTGATGTGCGAGATAGCGCGCCACACAGCGCACACCGTTCCCGCAGTGCTGCGCCGGGCTGCCGTCGGCATTGAACACCCGATAGCGCACCGTGGCGCCGGGCAGGCTGGGCGCGTCAATCAGGAGAATCTGGTCGCAGCCCACGCCGTAGCGCCGGTCGGCCAGTTGGCGGAGTTGCGCGGGGGTGGGCAGCAGCGCCCGTTGGCGGGCGTCAAGCAACACAAAATCGTTGCCCAGCCCCTGCATTTTGGTGAATTGAAACAGCATCGATGCGGTCTTTATCTGCGCGAAAAAAGAGGGGCCGATGGTACTAAGGAAGCCCGCTAATAGGCAGAACTTCCTGCGCGAGGACGCGCTATTCCACCGCCTGCACCTGATAGCCCGCCGCCGCCAAGCGGGCCAGCAGGCCGTCGGTCCCGGCCAGATGCAGCGCGCCCACGGCCACGAAGGCGCTGCCGGCGGTCAGCTGCGGCAGCAGACGTTCGAACATGGTGGCGTTGCGCTGGTGGAGCATGCGCTGAAGCAGCCGGCGGCCGGCCGGCGTGTCTTCCGCCGTCCCCGTCGCATAGAGCGCGGCGAGGTCCCGCCGACGCCAGGCCTGCACCAGCGACTCACGTTCCGTCGCCTGCGCGTTGTAGTGACACACCGCATCCCGCAGCAGTTCCAGTTCATCCGCCGCCGACAGCTGGTCAAACAGCGCGGTTTGCTCGGCAAGGGTTTCCAGCCCGAAGCGCGCCAGCCCCAGCGCTTCGGCTTCGCCCATCAGGACCAGATCGAGCGGCAGCCCGGTTTCGCCCGGCGGCAGGGCCAGCGTCGTCCATGCCGCCCAGGGTTTCAGTCGCCCGGCCGCCTCGGCATCGACGCCGTAGGCGGTGAGCAGGCTGACCGCCCGCTCGCGCAGCGCCGGTTCGGCCCGTGCCGCCAGCGACTGGTCGGTGGGCGCGACCACGCTGGCGCCCACCGCCTGCAGCGTCGCCGGATCAAACAGCACTTCCATGCCGAAGCTACGGCTGGCCTTTAAGGCCGCGCGTACCGCGGGGCTGGGCGTGGCGACTTCGGGCAGGCCGAGATGGATGGTGCCAAACAGATGGCTGACGGCGCCGGAGGGCGCCCGTAGCTGCCACAACAGGCCCTGACGATACGGACCGGGCGCCAGCGACGCGCTGGCCGCAGCAGAAACCGGCGGACAAACCAGCGGCGCCGCGAACGCGCCAAAACTCCACGCGACCAGCCACAGCGCGGTGCAGGCGGCGATGCCGCGCCTGCTCATGCCGTGCCGGCCAATGCCGCTAGCGCCGCCTGCACCGCGTGTCGCCGTTCCGATTGCTGAAGCGCGGCGTCATCCAGCGCTGCCCGACCGTGCATGCGCATCATGCGCACCACCGACAGCGGCTGGGGTTTGAACGACAGCCCGCCCAGCACGCGCTCGACCGCCCGACGGTCGTTGCACAGCAGGCAGATATCGCAGCCCGCCGCCAGCGCAAGTTCGGCGCGCTCCACCGGACTGTCGGCAATCGCCGCGCCCGACATCGACAGGTCGTCACTGAACACCATGCCCTGAAAGCCCAGTTCGCCGCGCAGGATCTCCTGCAGCCAGATCCGCGAATACCCAACCGGCAGCGCATCTACCGCCGGAAACACGATGTGCGCCGGCATCAGGGCGTCGATCCCGGCCTGCACCAGCAGCCGGAACGGCTGCATGTCGCGATGGCGAATGGTGGACAGCTGGCGCGGGTCGACCGGCATCTCATGGTGAGAATCGGCGTCGACCGAGCCATGCCCGGGGAAGTGCTTGCCGACCCCCGCCATGCCCGCACCGTGCATGCCGCGCAGAAACGCCTGCGCCAGCCGGGCGACGGCGGCCGGTTCGGCGTGGAAGGCACGCTCGCGAATCACCCGGCTCGAGTCGGTGTAGAGGTCCAGCACCGGCGCAAAGCTGAAATCCACGCCCAGCGCCCGCAGTTCGGCCGCCATCAGCCAGCCGGTTTCGGTCGCCAGGTGCAGGGCGTGATGCGGCTCGTGGTCGTAGCGGGCGCCGATGCTGGCCAGCGCCGGCAGCGCGGTAAACGCCGGGCGAAAGCGCTGTACTCGCCCGCCCTCGTGGTCGACCGCAATCAGCAGCGGCGGCGCGCGCAGGCTGTGGATTTCCGCAGTCAGCGCCGCCAGCTGGGCCCGCGACTCATAGTTGCGGGTAAACAGGATGACGCCGCCGACCAGCGGGTCGGCCAGCACATCGCGGTCGGCCGAAGACAGCGCCGTGCCGGCGATATCCACCATCAGCGGTCCAAGACTCATCGTTTGTTCTCCTGTGAACCCTGCAGTTGCCAACGCTCGCGCAGGCCGTCGCCCAGCACGTTCGCACAGACCACCAGCGACATCAGCGCCAGACACGGGCCCGGCAGCATATGTGGCGCCACCAGCAGAAACTGCATGGCCTGCCGGATCATGTTGCCCCAGGACGCGGCCGGCGCCTGCACGCCCAAGCCCAGAAACGACAGGCCCGCCTCCGCCACCACCGCACCGGCCAGCACGAAACTCGCTTCAACCACCAGCGGCGCGACGATGAGCGGCAGGATGTGTCGCCCGATCAGCACCGCCCGCCCGCTGCCCAGCGCCCGCGCGGCCAGCACGTGGTCACGGGATTTGACGGCATAGGTCTGCGCCCGCGCCAGACGGGCGAACCCAACCCAGCTCACCGCCGCCAGCGCCCACACCACGTTGTCGAGTCCGGGACCGAGCACGCCGGCCAGCGCGATGGCGAGCAGGATCCCCGGAAAGGCCATGAAGATATCGATCAGCCGCGTGAGTAACAGGTCGACCAGCCCACCGGCGAGGGCTGCCGCCAGCCCCACGCTAACCCCTACCAGCAGGGCGACCAGCGTCACTGCCAGCCCCACTCCGCAGGACACCCCGGCGCCGCTGATCACGCGCGCCGCCAGCGATCGGCCCAGTTCATCGCGCCCCAGCCAGTCGGCCGCCGACGGCGGCGCGAACACCTGCGTGAGGTCAATGGCATCGGGCTGCAAGGGCAGCAGGCGGCCGCCCAGCGCGCAGGCGAGCCACACCAACAGGACCGCGATACAGCCGCCGCGCAGGGCCCGCTTCATGCCGCGCGCACCCGCGGGTCGGCCACTTGATAGAGCACGTCGGTCAGCAGATTGATCGCGACGTACGACAGGCTGATCGTGAGCACACAGCCCTGCACCAGCGGGTAGTCGCGGCGCTGGATGGCTTCCAGCACCAGCTGCCCGATGCCGGCCCAACCAAACACCATTTCGGTCACCACCGCGCCGCCCAGCAGCGCGCCCAGCTGCATGCCGACCAACGTCAGCACCGGCAGTGCAGCATTGCGCAGCGCATGCCGCCACAGCACCCGCTGCCCGGATAAACCGCGTGCATGCGCCGCTACGATGAACGGCTCACGCAGGGTCTCGCCGACCGCTACCCGCACCATCCGCGCCAGCGGCGCGGCCAACGCGAGACCCAGCGTCAAGGCGGGCAGCACCAGCGTGGCCGCCTCGTCGCTGCCCGACACCGGCAGCCAGCCTAGCCACACCGCGAAGGCCATCATCAGCAGCGGCCCCAGCACGAAGCTGGGCAAAGACATGCCGAGCACCGCCAGCGCGCTGGTCACGCGGTCCCAGCCGCCACCGGGTCGCAGCGCCGCGCGCAAGCCGAGCGGCAAGGCCAGCGCCAGCGCGAGCACGAGCGCACTGACAGCGAGGAGCGCGGTCTGGGGCAGGCGCGCCAGAATGAGCGCAGACACCGGGTGCTGGCTGCCCAGCGCCAGGCCCAGATCGCCGTGCAGCAGTCCGCGCACATAGCCGAGCCACTGCGTCGGCAAGGGTGCGTCCAGCCCCATGGCCGTCCGGAGCGCGGCCCGGTCAGCGGCGCTGGCCGATTCACCCAGCATGGCCTCGACCGGATCGCCCGGTGCCAGATGCAGCAGCAGAAAGACCAGCGTCGCGACCCCCAGCGCCACGCCGAGCGCGAGGCCTATTCGCAGCAACAGCGCGTTCAGCATGGGCGGGCGATCAAGGCGCGAAGACTCATGCCGGGCACCATAGCCCATGACCCGTTCAGCGCAAGCCTTCCGCACCAAAGCCCTGTGCTACAGTCGAAACGGCCGCAGCGAAAGCGCCGCGCGCCGGCCAACGACGTCGCAACCTCCCCCACCAACACAGCAATTGCTTATGGCCCGAGTGCAGTTTGAAGACGATGAACGCCCCGCCGCGCCGACCCCGGCGGCGCCGGCCAGCGGCGTCATGCCCTTGCTGGTGCGCGGCGCCGGTTTTGTGTTGATGACCATTGGGCTGTGGGTGGCGCTGGCGGTGGTGGTCGAAGCTTGGTCGCTGTATCGCAGCCCGGCCGGCATCGAGCGCATGGCCCAGGCGATCGAACGCGGCTCCCGCCTCGACCTCAGTCTGGCCCGCGCCAGCGGCAGCAAGGCCGAACCCGATGAGGCCATCGCCGGCACCGCGAACAGCGCCGAGAAAAGCGATTCCGTGCTCGGTTTCCGGCTGTCCTATTTCGTCGCCTGGGTGATCAGCCTGCTGCTGCTCATGCTGATCGGCAGGCTGGCCATCGCGGCCGTGAAGACCGGCGGAGAGCTGGTGCTCTACGACCGACAGGTGCAGCGACTGGCGCGCGAAATCGTGCGTGAGGCGCGCCGCGCACCACGCTAGCCCGCCCCCTCAAGGCTCTCATCGGGGGCTCAACGGCCGCGGCGCTTACGGCCCTTAAACACAGACATTTACCCGCCTATTTGAAGTCCAAATAAGAGCCCTAATTCCGTCTTCGATTTTTGTTACAAAATTTTTGAGCAACCGGTACAACGTGCAGATAGGGAATAACAACAACAATGGATTGACAGGGCGTGTCAGGACACCACTTACGCAAACGAGTCCGCAACCTGCGAGCGCTTACCCGTGCTTGCGCCACCTTTCTGCCCGCGCGCGGCAGTCTGGTCGCGCAATTGATGTGCGTGGAAGTCTTCCATGCCCACGTCATGCAGGAAGAAATCAGCGTCAAAACGCTGTTTGCCAGCACCGGTTTTTCCACCTCGGGCTGCCGTTCCCAATATGCCTGGCTGGTGGATAACGGCTTTTTGGTGCCGGTGCGCAGCGAAACCGACAAGCGCCGTCAGACGGTGATTCCGGGCGATGCGCTGAAAGAGAAGTTCAAACTGCTGTTACAGGCCACCGCCGCCGACTGAGCGCTGCAGCGCGCCGGCCATGCCCCACACGCCGCGCCCGGTGTCGCGGGCCAAACGCCCCAGCACCTGATACGCCACCGGCGCCTCCGCCAGCGGCATCGCCCAGCCCTGCTCGACCAGCCAGGCGCCCAGATCAAGGCCGCGCGCAAACCCCGGAGCCGCTAGAAAGCACTGCGCCTGCGTCAGCCCGTCGGTCTCCTGCTGGGGCTCGCACCGTATCTCGCCCACCAGCTTCTGCCGCAAGGCCAGAACCGCCGGCGCCCCGCAATCCGCCGGGCGTAAAAAAGGCTGGCATTCGTCCGTCGTGCGCGGGATGTGGATGCCCCACAGCGCCACGCGGCGATGCGCCACCGACAAACTGGCGTCCTCGTTCACCAGCGCTGGCCCGGCGAAGCCGGCCGCCTGCGCCAGGCCCGTCAGCGCAAGACTGCCCAGCAGCACCGCGCTAGTCGTAAATGAACACACGGTCGCCTGCCGCCACGCGCTCGAAAAGCGCAATGATTTCGGCATTGCGCATGCGCACGCAGCCGTGGGAACCCGGCACGCCCATGGGCACATCGTCCGGCGTGCCGTGTAGATAGATGTACCGGGCGAAGGTGTCGCGCTCGCCACCGGCGTTAAACCCGGGTTCAAGGCCGGTCAGCCAGAGGATGCGGGTGAGGATCCAGTCCCGCGTCGGCGGCTGGGTTGCGGCATAGGCCGGCGACCAGACGGCGCCCTGCCAGACGCGGCGCTCGAACACCGCGCCAGGCGGCAGGCCCGCCCCGATCTTGCGGGCGATCGCGTGGTGCCCGCGCGGCGTGCAATAGCTGTTCATGATTTCGCCGGGCCCGTTCCGCGCGGTCGACACCGCGCAGACGACGTCAGGCACCCCGGCCTCGAGGCAGTACAGTCGCTGCCGGCGAATATCGATCTCTATCCTGCACGACATGGCTTAGCGCGGCTCCTCAAGCGTGACTCTGGCGAGCGCGTCGAAGTCGCCGCTCGCGTTGGTATCGTAGCCGAGCACCCGCGCCCGCCGCACGATGACGAAGTCTTCAAACCACAGCGGCAGGAAGGGCAGGTCGAGCGCCAGCATCTCCTGCAACTGGCGATAAATCGCGGCGCGCGCCGCCAGATCGGGGCTGGCCTCGGCGGTCTCGATCAGCCGGTCGGCCGCCGGGTTCGCATAGCGGCCCCGATTGGCGCCGCCCGGCGGCACGGCGGCGCTGTGCAGGGCGTAGCGAAAAATATCCGGCAGCTGCAGGCCAACCCACGACAATCCGTAAAGCTCGAAGCGACCCGCCTTGATGTCGGCGTAGAACGTGCCCCAGTCGTAGCTTTCGATCTTCAAGGCTATGCCCACCGCCGCCAGTTGGGCCTGCAGGATGGTCACGATACGCAGGCGCAGCGGGTCGCTGGAAGTCTTGTAGCTCAAACGCAAAGGATGCTTCGCGGTGTAACCCGCGGCCGCCAGCGTGGCCCGGGCCGCGGCCGGGTTGTAGGGATACGGCGCCGCGCGCGCCGGGGCGCCGGCCCAGTGCCCGGGCGTCAGCATGGCCTCGGCCACCCGGGCCTGACCGCGAAACACTTCGCGCACGATAGTCTCGCGGTCGATGGCCATGGCAATAGCCTGGCGGATGCGAGGATCACGGGTGGGGCCGTCGGCAAAATTGAATCCGACGTAGCTGAACGTGCTGCCCGCCACCTGCGCGACCTCAAGCCCCGGACGAGCCGCCAGCCAGGCCACGTTCTCGGGCGCGAAGCCGCCCTGCATGAGGTCAAGCTCGCCGCGGGCAAGCTTCAGCGCGCGGGTAATTTCGCTTTCCACGACCAGCATCTCCACCGCCAGCCCATCGCGCCGCCGCTTCAACCGGTAGCGTTTGGCGCCGGGTTCGCCGTCCAGCACAAACGGCCCGCTGCCGGGCGGTGGCAGCGTCCAGGCCGGCGCATTCGCCGCACTCGCCGGCAGCACGCCAATCACCAGCAGGCCGGGGAACAGCGGATCTGGCCGCGCCAGTTCAAAGTCGACGGTCTGCGCGTCCACCACCGAAATGCCGCGCAGGTTCTTCAGCGAACCCCGGTGCGGCGAGGCGCGCGCCGGGTCCAGCACCGCGCGGTAGGTCGCCGCCACATCCTCGGCGGTAACCGGTCGGCCGTCGCTGAAGCGGTGCTCGCCGTTAAGACGAAAACGGTAGCGCGTTGGCGTCCGCAGTTCCCAGCGCATCAAGGCTGGACGGGGCATGAACTGCGGGTCGAAGTCGACCGGCGCCTCGAACAGCAATCGGCACAGACGCCAGGACGTCGCATCGGTGGCGTAGCGCGGGTCGAGGCTCACCGGCGCGCTGCTCAAACCCACCCGCAGCGTCGCGTCCGGCGCGCGCGTACACGCCGCGAGACCAAGGCAGAGCATGAGCGCGAGCAGGCGGCCCAGCGCGGGCATCATCTTGTTGCCGTGACCAAAGACTAGCCGCGGGTGAACAGCGCGATCGATTCCACGTGCGTCGTATGCGGGAACATATCGAGCACGCCGGCGGCGGCCAGTCGAAAACCGTGCTTGCCGACGAGGACAGCGGCATCGCGCGCCAGCGTCACCGGATTACAGGACACATAGCAGACGCGCTCCACCCACTTCAGGCGCAAGGCGTTCAGCACTTCCAGCGCGCCGCTGCGCGGCGGGTCAAGCAGCAGTTTGCTGTAGGGCTCGCGCGGAATCGCCGCGATCCCGGCCTCGCTGAACAAATCGGCGACCGCGAAATGCGCGTTGACCAGGCCCAGTCGTTCGGCATTGGCCTGCGCGCGCCGCACGAGCCCGGGCTCGCCTTCCACGCCGACCACGCTCGCCGCGTGGTTTGCGATAGGCAGGGTGAAGTTGCCAAGCCCGGCGAAGAGATCCAGCACTACGTCGTCGGCGCTCAGCGCGAGCATGTCCAGCGCCAGCGGCACCAGCTGCGCGTTGATGCCGGCGTTGATCTGCACGAAATCGCCGGGGCGAAATTCGATCTCCAGCCCGTCGGTCTGGTAGTGCAGCGGAGCGTCGGCCGCATCCAGTCGCTCGATCGTCGACAGGTCGCCCGGCTGGGCATACATGCGCAGGCCTCGCGTCTGGCCATAGTCCGCAAGCGAGGCCCGGTCGGCCGCCGACAGGGGCTGGGTGTGGCGAATCAGCAGCGCGATGTCGTCGTCGCCCGCGGAGACTTCCACCTGCGGAATATGGTCGGCGACAGACAGGCCGCCGAGGAGCGCGCGCAGTGCCAGCAAATGCTCGCCCACCGCCGGCAGCAGCGTTTCACAGCGGCTGATGTCGGTGACGAAATGCGAGGCTTTTTCGCGAAAGCCGATCAGGGTTTCGCCGCGCTTGATCACGTTGCGCACGCTGAGCCGCGCCCGTCGCCGATACGCCCATTGCGGGCCCAGCACCGGCGGCAGCACGCGCTCGGGGGTAATTTTTGCGTGATGCGCCAGCAGTTCCAGCAGCACCGCCTGCTTGTGGGCGACCTGCGCCTCAGGCGCGAGATGCTGCAGGCTGCAGCCGCCGCAGCGTTCGGCATGCGCGCACTTGGGCTCGATGCGATCGGGGCTCGGCGTCTCCACCGCCAGCACGGTGGCCTCGTCGTACTGTCCATGCAGGCGGGTATAGCGCAGCGTTACCGTCTCGCCGGGCAGCGCGCCGTCGATAAACACGATCTTACCGTTGACCCGCGCGACCCCACGGCCTTCGTGCGAGAGTCGTTCGACCTGCACGCCGCTGACCGGCGGCGCGTCTTTGCCTTTTACGCGGGCGTCGCGACGGAATCGGGCCATGCCGCCAGAAACTCCAAAAGATGGGCCTTGCCGGATTCCGCCAGCAGGCTGCGCACCCGGGCGATCTCGATGGCGTATTGGGCCGACAGCAGATTGCCCCGCATGCGCTCGAAGTGCAGATACACCAGCCAGGTGTTGAGCACGTCGGTTTCGCAGTACTGCCGGATGTCGGCCAGCCCGCCGGCCAGAAAACGCGGCCAGACCTCTTTGCCGCTCATCCCGAGCTTGCCCGGGAAACCCAGCAGCGTCGCAATATCGTGCAGCGGCGCCGTCGCACGCGGCTGATAGCCGGACAGCACGTCCATCAGGTCGATGTGCCGCCAGTGATAGCGGCTGAGGTAGTTGTTGTAGCGGAAGCTGGCGTCGTCGTTGCCGGTCTCCCAGTAGCGCGGCGCCGCTACCCCGTGCAACAGGGCTCGATAGTGCAGCACCGGCAGGTCGAAACCGCCGCCGTTCCACGACACCAGCGTCGGCGAGTAGCGCTCGACGCCTTCAAAAAAGCGCGCGATGAGTTCGGCTTCGCTGGAAGACTCTTCGCCCAGCGACCACACGCTCAGCCGGTCGTCTTTCAGGAATACCGCCGAAATCGCAACGATGCGCTGCAGGTGATGGCGGAGAAAATCGCTGGCGCCGTCGGTTTCCTGCTGTCGCTTGGCGGCCATCACCTTGGCCACGTTTTCGTCCGAGAGATTGGTCAGGTCCCACAGGCGGCGCGCCGCGTCCACGTCGGGCACGGTTTCGATATCAAACACAAAGACGTTATTCAGCATGCGGCTCAACCCGGAAAGACGTTGGTGGAAAGATAGCGATCGCCGCGGTCGCAGATGATGGTGACGATGGTAGCGCGCTCAAGATCCTGCGCCACCCGCAAGGCCACCGCCATCGCGCCGCCGGCGGAAATGCCGCAGAAAATCCCTTCTTCGCGGCCGAGACGCCGCGCCATGTCTTCGGCTTCGTCCTGCGAGACTTCGAGCAACTGGTCGACCCGCGCCTTGTCGTAGATTTTGGGCACGTAGGGCGCCTCCCAGCGCCGAATCCCGGGAATCGACGCGCCGCTGCCCGGCTGTACGCCGATGATCTGCACCGCCGGATTTTTTTCCTTGAGGTATTTGCCGGTACCCATGATGGTCCCGGTGGTGCCCATGGCGCTCACGAAATGCGTGATCTCCCCGCGTGTGTCGCGCCAGAGCTCGGGGCCGGTGCCTTCGTAATGCGCGCGCGGGTTGTCGGGGTTGGAGAACTGATCCAGCACCTTGCCTTCGCCGTCGGCTTCCATGCAGCGCGCCAGATCGATCGCTGCCTCCATGCCGCCCGACTGCGGCACCAGGATCAACTCCGCGCCATAGGCCTTCATCACCGCCCGGCGTTCGACGCTCATGTTCTCCGGCATGATGAGCACCATCCGGTAGCCGCGCATCGCCGCCACCATCGCCAGCGCGATGCCGGTATTGCCGCTGGTTGGTTCGATCAGCGTGTCGCCCGGTTTGATTTCGCCCCGTTCCTCGGCGCGCAGGATCATGCTGCGGGCCGGCCGGTCCTTGACCGAACCCGCCGGGTTATGACTTTCCATCTTCGCGAGCAGCGTGCAGCTGGTCTTGCGGCCCAGCCGCTGCAGACGCACCAGCGGCGTATTGCCGACCGTGTCTTCGATGGTGGGGAATTTCATGGCGCGAGTCCTCGACGGTAGCGGCCCGTCTGGGTGGGGCCGGAAAGCGGCAGCGGCCCGAATACGCCGGTGCGGCGACCCGGGCCTGTCATATCGCTGTCAACAAGGGCCATAGAATCGTTGTCTTCCGCCCTAATTAAAAGGCTTCGCTATGCATTCTTTTCTGGAGGCGCTGCGCACCCAGCGCTGGGACGACCACCGCTACTACCACCACAGCCGCATCAACCAGGCGCTGCATTTGTTAAGCGCGCTGAGCTTCCTGACCGCCTACGCCATGTTGTTCAGTGATCCCGTTGGCGCCGCGCTGGTCGGCTGGCTGGTGGCGATGGTCAGCCGGCAGGCCGGCCATTTCTTCTTCGAGCCCAAAGGTTACGACGAAGTGAATCAGGCGACCCACGAATACAAGGAAGAAATCAAAGTGGGCTACAACCTGCAGCGCAAGGTCGTGCTGCTAGCCATCTGGGGCGCCGCCCCCTTGGTCCTGTTGTTTGACCCGACCTGCTTCGGGGCCTTCGAGGCACACGCCAATCGCGACCAGTTTATTCAGCACATGGGCTGGATGTGGCTGGTGCTGGGCGTTGGTGGCGTGTTCTTCCGCACCCTGCATCTGTTTGTGATCAAGGACGTGCAGACCGGCTGCGTGTGGTTCACCAAGATCCTGACTGACCCCTTCCACGACGTGATGCTGTACTGGCGCGCCCCGCTCTACCTGCTAAAGGGCGAGCTTATCGACCCGATGGCGGAGAAAACGGCGCACTGAGAGCGGCCCCGGCCGCAGGCTTAGGCTCGCGGCCAAACCGGGCAGCCAGCACCTCGCGCAGTAGCTGACGGCCAATGCGCGCGTTGCTGGCGGATGCCGGCACCCACCACCAGCCATCTTCCTGCATCAGCCGCGCGGCGCGCAGGAAGCGTTGGCTGACCTCGTCAAAGTCGGCGTCGGTGAAATCCAGACTAAACACCATCCGCCCGCTCCCCACCCAGCTCAAGGCCAGGCCTTCGCGCCGGAGGTATTGTTGGAACAGCCAGTTGTAGCGCGAGGGCGTGGTGTAGAGCACCGTCCAAATGGTGCTGAGATGGGCGACGCGGACCGGCAGCCCGGCCGCGGTCAGTTGCTCATTCAGGCGGCCGGCACGCGCGTCCCAGCAGCGGTCGAGTCCGGCATACAGCGCGCGGGTGGCGGGCAGCTCAAGATGCGTCAGAAAAGCATCCATCGCCCCCATCACGTAGGGATGCGAGTTGAACGTGCCGCGCGCAAAGCACAGATCTGCCGGCCGATCGTCGCGGAAGCGCCGCATCAGTTCCGCCTTGCCCACCAGCACCCCGACGGGCAATCCGCCGCCCAGCGTCTTGCCGTAGGTCACCATGTCGGCCTGCACGCCGAAATAGGCCTGGGCGCCGCCGGGCGCGAGACGAAAGCCCACAAACACTTCATCAAAAATGAGCGGGATGCCGCGCGCCGTGCAGACCTCGCGCAAGCGGTGCAGCCAGTCGGTGTAGGCCGCGCGGTCAAAGCCGGCGCGGCGGCCCGCCGCCACCAGCGAGGAATCCCCCGGCGCCGGGCTGTTGGGATGCAGGGCCTGCAGCGGATTGACCAGCACGCAGGCAATGTCCTTGCGGCTGCGGAGCACGCCGAGGCTGCGCTCGTCCATGTCTTTCAGCGTGTAGGTACGGTCGGCCGGCACCGGATTGCCGGGACCGGGCTGCACATCGCCCCACCAGCCGTGATAGGCACCGCAAAACCGCACCAGATGGGTTTTGCCCGTGTGATAGCGCGCCAGACGCACCGCCTGCATGACGGCTTCGGTGCCGGACATGTGGAAAGACACTTCATCCAGCCGGGCGATTCGCGCAATCCGCCGCGCGTTGGCAATGACCAGCGGATGGTAGTAGCCGAGGACCGCACCGAGTTCACGGGCTTCGGCCACGCCGGCATCGATAGCGGTTTTATAGAACTCATTGCCCAGCACGTTGACGCCGTAGGAGCCCGTGAGGTCGATCAGTTCGTTGCCGTCGGCGTCGATCAGGCGATTGCCGCGGGTGGCGGTGGCGAAGGGCGCGGACGGCAGGTGCCGCCGCACATAGCGGCTGAACTGAAAGGGCACGCGGTAGGCCGCCGTGAACTGCAGGTCCGACAGCAGCGGACCCGCTTCGCGGCTCAGCGCGAGGCCTTTGGCGTAGCGCTCGGCGCAGCGGGCGGCCAGCCGCTCGAAGGCGCCGCGTCGTTTCGCCTCGACCTCGGGCGGTGCGCCGTCGACGCGGAAGATCTGCGCCTCGTCGTACTCATAAAACGGCAGCAGGCCGGCGATCCGCTTGGCCATTCTGGCGTGACCGGCCAGCGAACGGTGTTTGGCGCGCGAGAGTTTCAGGCGCTCAAGCAGGCGGGGCAACAGCAGGGCTGCGAGCAGCGCGCCTCCTGTGGCCAGCAGGGTCGGGGAATCGCTCACATCACAGTCCCGAGGTAGATATGACGGCAGTATTGGATGGTTTGATGAAAATTCGTCGATCCCTCGGGCGCCTCGGCGCGCAGGAAGATCTCAACTTCCTGCTGACCAACCGGATCCCGCGGCTGTGGGTGACGCGCACCATGGGGCGGCTCAGCAAGATTGAAAATCCACTGTTCGTGCGGCTGGCGCTGGCGGTGTGGCGGACCTTCAGCGACCTGAATCTCGACGAGGCCGCACCCGGCGAGTACCGCAGCCTGCACGCCCTTTTTACCCGGCGCCTGAAGCCCGGCGCGCGCCCGGTCGACCCCGACCCCGCCGTGCTCTGCAGCCCGTGCGACGCGATAGTCGGCGCGCTGGGCCGCATTGAGGATGGCCAGTTATTGCAGGCCAAGGGCATGCCCTATGCGCTGGCCGATCTGCTGCTCGATCCGGCGCTCTGCGCGAGCCTCACCGGTGGCACCTACCTCACGCTGCGACTGACGTCGGTGATGTATCACCGCTTTCACGCGCCGCACGACCTGCGGCTGGAAGAGCTGCTGTATCACAGTGGCGACACCTGGAACGTAAACCCCATTGCGGTCAAACGCATCGAGCGATTGTTCTGCCGCAACGAACGCGCGGTGCTGCGCTGTCGGCTGAATGCCACCGGGCAGACCTTCGCGCTGGTGCCGGTGGCGGCGGTGATGGTGGCGAGCATTCGCCTGCATGCGCTGAATCTGCTGCTGCACCTCGGCTATCGGGGTCCCACGCGCATCGCCTGCAACGCAACGGCGCGCAAAGGCGAGGAAATGGGCTGGTTCGAGCATGGCTCGACCATCATCGTGCTGGTGCCGCCAGGCATGTCGCTGGCAGCGGGGATTGGAAGCGGAGAAACCGTCAGGATGGGGCAGGCGCTGCTGCGCCTGCCGGAGACCGGGGACTTGCCGCCCCCCGCAGGGCGGGGCGCGACAGTTGTGGACTAGAAGTGGTAGCCCAGCGTGAAGAGATGGAAGTTCACGCCAGGGTTGTCGTCGCCGAGGCCCGCATTCGACTGGTGCTGATAGCGGTAAATGGCTTCGAACTCGCCGCCCGGGCCGAAGCGCAGACCGGCGCCAATGTGGCTGCCGAAGGCGAAGGGAATATCAAAATCGCGCCCGTCGATTTTGGTTTCGGAATAGCCATGCAGGCCGACGCCCGCTTCCACAAACAGCGGCAGGCTGGTGCCGAGGTCGCGCTGCAGACGAAACACCGGCGTGACGTGGCCGTCGACCAGGGTGTCGTTGCCGGTGCTGCCTTTTTCGCCGTCCCACACGTTGATGCCGGCTTCGACGTAGGTGTGCAAACCCCACTGCCCGAGCTTCATCCATTCGCCGCCGAGGTTCCAGGCCAGCGTGGCGCCATAGCGGTCGGCATCGGCCCGGTCGTCGTCGGTGGTGCCGAACTCGAAGGCCACGCGGTCAACCGCCAGCGCAGGGCCGGTAGCGGCGAGAAAAAGGGCGCTGGCCAGCGCAGTGACGAGCGGACGGAAACGGATATTCATAACGAGACGGACCCCGGGATAAGCGTTGCAGGTGGAACGGGAAGTGGCCAGAGGCTAGCCCAGACCCGCAGGTGATTCAACCGCCCTCAGCCGGCAAGAGTTGCAGCGTCATGACCACCGCATCTTCGCGTCCCTCGCGCGCCGGGTAGTAGTTGCGGCGGACCGCGACCTGCCGAAAGCCTTCGCCGGCATAGAGCGCGATGGCGCCCGGGTTGGAGGGCCGGACTTCCAGAAAGCAGATCGTGGCGTAGTGCTCGCGCGCCAGGCGCAGCAGATGGTTAAGCAGCCGCCGGGCCAGTCCGCGCCGGCGGTAGTCGGGGTCGATGCACAAATTCAGCAGATGCGCCTCGTCGGCACCCACGCTGAGAATGCCGTAACCCGCCACCTGTCCGCCGGCCACCAGCGTCCAGCAGCAATACCCGGCCCGCAGGCAATCGGCAAAAATACCCTGCGACCAGGGAAACTCGTAGGCGCGGGCTTCAATCTCGCTAATGCGCGACAGGTCGTGTTCGCGCATCGGCCGGATGGCCGCGCCGACCCGCTCAGGCACCGCGCTCACGCGCCCTGCCCGAATACCTGTTTGGCGAACAGCAGATCCTGCCAGGCCCGGCGCTTTTCCCCCGGCGAGCGCAGCAGGTAGGCGGGATGCCAGGTGACGACGACCGGGATCTCACGCGGCCCGTAGCTGTACCGCTGGCCCCGCAGTTTGCCGATCGGCGTCTGGGTGCTCAGCAGGTTTTGCGCGGCAACCCGGCCCACGCACAGGATGAGGCGCGGCGCGACCAGTTCAATCTGTCGCGTGAGCCAGCCGGCGCAGGCGGCGGCTTCGGCGGGTTCGGGGTCGCGGTTCGCCGGCGGGCGGCATTTCAGGATGTTCGCAATGAAGACCTGCTCGCGGGCTAATCCCAGCGCGCCCAGCATGCTGTTCAGCAGTTGACCGGCTCGCCCCACAAAGGGTTCGCCCTGGCGGTCTTCTTCCTGTCCCGGGGCCTCGCCGATAATCATCCAGTCGGCCGCGCGGTTGCCCACGCCAAAGACGGTCTGTGTGCGTCCGGCCGCCAGCGCGCATCGGGTGCAGGCGGCGACGGCGGTCTCGAGTTCAAGCCAGTTGAGCGCCCCGGCGCTGGCCAGCGGGGCGGTCTCGACTAACGGGGTGTCTTCAGCGACGCCCGGGATTTGCGCCGTGCGCGGCAGCCACTCGACGATGTCCATCGCCGCCAGCGCCGCCTGCCGGGCCCGCGAATCGAGCATCGGGAACTCAGGCCGCGTCGCGGTGCTGGGCGCGGGCGCGGCGCCGTTCACGTCGTGTAGTTCGCAGCTGGCACAAGGTCAGCACCACACCAGACGCGGCGTAGCACAACATGCCCAGCATCATCACGATCGGCGGGTCAATCGACACCAGCCCGAACACCGCCACCATGCCCAGCACCAGCACGAAGGGAATGCGCCCCCGCAGGTCCAGATCCTTGAAGCTGTAATAGCGCAAATTGCTAACCATCATGAGCGCGGCGGCAAAGGTGATGAACACCACCGCCGCCACCGTCCCGCCGTGGCCGTGAAGGCCCTGCGTTTCACCGAACCAGATGAAGGTAGCGACCAGCGCGGCGGCCGAGGGACTCGGCAGCCCCTTGAAGAAACGCTTGTCCTGCACCGTTTTCTGCACGTTGAAGCGCGCCAGCCGCAGGGCCGCGCCGGCGGCGTAGAGGAACGCCACAAAAAAGCCGAATTTGCCGATTTCCTGCAGGGTCCACTGGTAGGCCAGCAGTGCCGGGGCGACGCCAAAGGAGACCATGTCGGCCAGGCTGTCGTACTCGGCGCCGAAATCGCTTTGGGTGTTGGTGAGCCGGGCAATCCGGCCGTCGAGACCGTCCAGCACGATGGCCACGAGGATCGCCACGGCCGCCCCCTCGAAGTGTCCTTTGGTCGCCGCGATGATGGCGTAGAAGCCGGCGAACAGCGCGCCGGTCGTGAACAGATTGGGCAGCAGATAAATGCCGCGGCCACGCAGGCTGGCCGTGTTGGGCACGATCAGGCGGTGGATATTGTCCTGACGGGGGTCGCTCATGGGGCATCTCCGGGCCGGTATCGGCCTTAGCTTGCGGCCAAGCTTACCCTGCCCGAAGGCCGATGCAATTGACGGCGAACCGCGCCTGCGCCGCCATGGCTGGCGGGCAGGCGGGGTGGGACGCGCTCAGTTCTTGGACTGGTCGACCAGACGATTGGCCTTGATCCACGGCATCATGCCGCGCAGACGCTCGCCGACTTCCTCGATCTGATGGCCGCGGGCAATACGGCGCTTGGCCTTGAGCACCGAGGCGCCGGTCTTGTTCTCGCCCATCCATTCGCGGGCAAATTCGCCGTTCTGGATTTCGGAGAGGATTTTCTTCATTTCCTTCTTGGTCTCGTCGGTGACGATGCGCGGACCGCGCGTGAAGTCACCGTACTCGGCGGTGTTGGAAATGGAATAGCGCATGTTCGCAATGCCGCCTTCGTAGATCAGATCGACGATCAGCTTCAGTTCGTGCAGGCACTCGAAGTAGGCCATTTCCGGCGCGTAGCCGGCTTCGACCAGCGTCTCGAATCCGGCCTGGATCAGCGCGGTGGCGCCGCCGCACAGCACGGTCTGCTCGCCGAACAGGTCGGTTTCGGTTTCTTCGCGGAACGAGGTTTCGATGACGCCGGCGCGACCACCGCCGTTGGCGGAGGCGTAGGACAGGGCGATTTCCTTGGCCTGACCCGAGGTGTTCTGCGCGATCGCGATCAGGCTCGGCACGCCGCCGCCCTGCTGATAGGTCGAGCGCACCAGATGGCCCGGGCCTTTCGGCGCAATCATGATGACGTCCAGATCCGCACGCGGGGTGATCTGGCCGAAGTGGATGTTGAAGCCGTGGGCGAAGGCCAGCGCAGCGCCTTCCTTGATGTTCGGCTCAATCTCGGCGCGGTAGAGGTCGCCCTGGGTTTCGTCCGGGGCGAGGATCATGATGAGGTCGGCGCCCTTGACCGCATCCGCCACTTCGGCGACGGCCAGCCCGGAATTGGTGGCCTTGGTCCAGCTGGAAGAGCCCTTGCGCAGTCCCACCACGACCTGCACGCCGGAGTCCTTCAGGTTGTTGGCATGGGCGTGGCCCTGCGAGCCGTAGCCGATGATGGCCACTTTGCGGCGCTGGATCAGCGTCAGGTCGGCGTCTTTGTCGTAATAAATGTTCAGGGCCATGTGGTGTTACTCCTGTTTGATCCCGCCGGGTCAGTCCGACTGTCGTTTGAAAAGTTTGGGTTGTTTCAGGCGCGCAGCGCCTTGGTGCCGCGCAGAATGCCCAGCGCCCCGGAGCGCACGACTTCCAGCACACGCTTGGCGCTTATGGTCTCAATGAACGCGTCGAGTTTTTCACCGTCGCCGGTCAGTTCGATGATGTAGCTGGACTCGGTGACGTCCACGATGCGCCCGCCGTAGATGTCGCTCAGACGTGCAAGCTCCGCGCGTTGCTCGGCGCCAATCGCCCGCACTTTCACCAGCATCAGCTCGCGCTCGATGGACTGCCCCTCGTTGAGGTCGATGAGGCGAATCACATCGACCAGCTTGTTCAGCTGTTTGACGATCTGCTCGATCATTTCCGGCGAGCCGCGGGTCACCAGCGTCAGACGGGAAACGGTGGGGTCTTCGGTCGGCGCGACCGACAGGGACTCAATATTGTAGGCACGCGCCGAGAACAGCCCCGCCACCCGCGACAAGGAGCCGGCGGTGTTCTCCAGCAGGATCGAAATGGTGTGACGCATCTCAGGCCAGCTCCCGCTCGGTGGTAGAAGACGGCGCCAGATGCATCTCGTGGTGCCCTTTGCCGGCCGCAATCATCGGATAAACGTTCTCGCTCTGGTCGGTGATGAAGTCCATCAGAACCAGCCGCTTCTTGTAGGAGAAGGCTTCTTTCAGCGCGCCCTCGACGTCCGCCGGGTCCTCGATGCGCATGCCGACATGCCCGAAGGCTTCAGCCAGCTTCACGAAGTCCGGCAGCGCGTCCATGTAGGAATGCGAGTAGCGGCGGTCGTAAAAGAACTCCTGCCACTGCCGCACCATGCCCATGTAGCGGTTGTTGAGGCTCACGACCTTGATCGGCAGGTCGTACTGCAGGCAGGTCGAAAGCTCCTGCACGCACATCACGAAACTCGCTTCGCCGGTCACGCAGGCCACCTGCTTGTCGGGGAACGCCAACTGCACGCCCATTGCGGAGGGCAGGCCGAAGCCCATGGTGCCGAGGCCACCGGAGTTGATCCAGCGCCGGGGCTGGTCGAACTTGTAGAACTGCGCGGCCCACATCTGGTGCTGGCCCACGTCGGAGGTGACGTAGGCGTCGCCGCCGGTCACCCGATGCAGCGCCTCGATCACCGCCTGCGGCTTAATGAGCTTGCTGCCCTTGTCGTAGCGCAGACAGTCAAGCTTCTGCCACTCGCGAATCTGCCGCCACCAGGGGTTGGATTCGCGGTCGACCGGCGTGACACCGGCTTCCTGCAGCAGGCGATTGAGCTCCGACAGCACATTGGTCACGCTGCCGACGATTGGCACTTCCACCCGCACGTTCTTCGAAATCGACGCCGGGTCGATGTCGATGTGGATGATGCGGGCCGTCGGGCAGAACTTGGCCAGATCGCCGGTGACCCGGTCGTCGAAGCGCGCGCCGATCGCGATCAGCACGTCGCACTGATGCATCGCCATGTTCGATTCATAGGTGCCGTGCATGCCCAGCATGCCGATGAACTGCGGGTCGCTGCCGGGATAGGCGCCCAGTCCCATCAGGGTGTTGGTCACCGGGAAGCCCAGCAGGCGCGCGAACTGGGTCAGTTCGGACGAGGCGTTGTCCAGAATCACCCCGCCGCCGGTGTAAATCATCGGACGCTCGGCGGCCATGATGAGCTGGGCGGCTTTCTTGATCTGCCCCGGATGGCCTTTGGTGTTCGGCTTGTAGGAGCGGATCTCGACGGTTTTGGGATATTCGTAGGCGCAGACGTTGGCGGTCACGTCTTTTGGCACGTCGATGACCACCGGGCCCGGGCGGCCGGAAGTCGCCACGTAAAACGCTTTCTTGATGGTGGCGGCGAGGTCTTCGACCCGCTCGACCAGGAAGTTGTGCTTCACGCAGGGCCGGGTAATGCCGATGCTGTCCACTTCCTGAAAGGCGTCGTTGCCAATGAGGTGGGTGGGCACCTGGCCGGTAAAGACCACCAGCGGAATTGAATCCATGTAGGCGGTGGCGATGCCCGTGACGGCGTTGGTCGCGCCCGGCCCGGAGGTCACCAGCACCACGCCGGGCTTGCCGGTGGCGCGCGCATAGCCGTCGGCGGCGTGCGTCGCGCCCTGCTCGTGGCGGACCAGAATGTGCTTGATGGTGTCTTGTTTGTAGAGTTCGTCGTAGATGTGCAGCACGGCCCCACCGGGGTAGCCGAACAGGAACTCAACGCCTTCGTCGATCAGGGCGCGCACAAAAATTTCGGCGCCCCGTAATTGCTCGCTCATGGACTCGCTCCTAACCAGATGTGTTAAGCGCCGTCAGACCTGACCGGCTGCCGCGATAACGGCAGGGGCGTCGACCTGTTGCCTGCACCTCGTGGGCGCCGGCACGGCAGTGTCCCGGGTTGCGCGGCGCGATGGCTTCGCGGCCGCTGCGAAAGGGGCTGGCACCATAAAAGGATTTGCAGGCCGATTCAAGGCAAAAATCGCCGGAATGCGAGTTAAAACCGGGTTTCCACGCGACCCAGCGTTGCGCCGCGCGCGGCGAGTGCCGAGAATGCCGCGTCCGCCGGCACCCCGCCTCAGGCCCTGTTTTTCAAGCGAGCGACCATCATGCGAATTTCCAAGCTGCTGCTGCCCACCCTGCGAGAGTCCCCGGCCGACGCCGAAGTCATCAGCCATCAGCTGATGCTGCGCGCCGGCATGATCCGCCAGCTGGCGACCGGGGTGTACACCTGGCTGCCGCTGGGCCTTAGGGTGTTGCGCAAAGTCGAAGCCGTGGTGCGCGAAGAGATGGACCGCGCCGGCGCGCAGGAACTGCTGATGTCGGGCGTGCTGCCGGCCGAGCTGTGGCAGGAATCCGGACGCTGGGACAAATACGGCCCCGAACTGCTGCGCTTCACCGACCGCCACGACCGTTCGTTCTGTCTCGGCCCGACGCACGAAGAAGTCATCACCGACGTCGCCCGCCGCGAGCTGCGCAGCTATAAGCAGCTGCCGGTCAATTTCTATCAGATTCAGACCAAGTTCCGCGACGAAATCCGACCGCGCTTCGGCATCATGCGGGCGCGCGAATTTCTAATGAAAGACGCCTATTCCTTCCATCTCGACCATGCCTCGCTGGAAGAGACCTATCAGGACATGTACGCCGCCTACAGCCGGATTTTCGACCGCATCGGCCTCTCCTGGCGCGCCGTGCTGGCCGACACCGGCAACATCGGCGGCTCGAAGTCGCATGAGTTCCACGTGCTGGCCGATTCCGGCGAAGACCTCATCGCCTTCTCCAGCACCGGCGAGTTTGCCGCCAACGTCGAAATGGTGCCCTCCCCCGCGCCGGGCCCGCGCCCGGCACCGCAGGAAGCGCTCGCCGAAGCGGTCACGCCCACCCAGCATTCAATCGAAGAAGTCTCGACTTTCCTCAAGGTCGCGCCCGCGCAGTGCCTGAAAACGCTGGTCGTCGAAGCCGAAGGCGGCGGGCTGGTTGCGCTGGTCCTGCGCGGCGACCACGACCTCAACGCGGTCAAGGCGCAGGGTCTGCCGCTGGTCGCGAGCCCGCTGCGCTTCGCCAAAGCGCCGGAAATCCACGCCGCCTTCGGCTGCGGCCCGGGCACGCTGGGACCGGTCGGCGCCCCGATTCCGGTGATTGCCGACCACGCGGCGGCTGCGGTGGCGGACTTTGTCTGCGGCGCGAACAAGGCCGGCGCGCATCTGCGCGGGGTCAACTGGGGCCGGGACCTGCCGGAGCCGGCGGTGGCCGACCTGCGTAACGTGGTCGCCGGTGAGCCGAGCCCCGACGGCAAAGGCACGCTGGATCTCAAGCGCGGCATCGAAGTCGGTCACATTTTCCAGCTTGGCACCAAGTACAGCGAAGCGATGAAGGCCTCGGTGCTGGACGAGAAAGGCAATAACGTCACGATGGTGATGGGCTGCTACGGCATTGGCGTCTCGCGCATCGTGGCGGCGGCCATCGAACAGAATCACGACGAGCGCGGGATTGTGTTTCCGGCGTCAATCGCGCCCTTCTCGGTCGCCATCGTGCCCATCCATATGCACAAATCCGAGCGCCTGCGGATTGCCGCCGAAGCGCTTTATGAGCGCTTGCTCGCGGCCGGGGTCGACGTCGTTTTCCACGACAAGAACGAGCGGCCCGGCGTGATGTTTGCGGATCTGGAGCTGATCGGCATCCCGCACCGGCTGGTGATCAGCGACCGCGGGCTCGATGCCGGCACGGTCGAGTACAAAGCGCGCACCGATGAAAACGCGCAAAACCTGCCGACCGAGGACGCGATCGCGCTGGTGCTGGGGCGGCTGGGTCTGGCCTAAGGCGGTTGCCCCACGCGCGCCAGCATTGCCAGCAGGGGACTGCCCAGATCGAGCCGCCGGGAGCGCTCGATCCAGAGCGGCTGTAGCCGGTCGGCCAGCGCGTGAAACGGATACATCGGGCCTATCCCCGGCTGGGCCGGATAGAGGGTAAGCGCAACCATCAGCACGTAGTGGCAACGGTCAGCAATCACGTTCACGGCGGCGGGTGCGCGTGAAATCCGCGCCCAGTCCACCACCCGGCGGCGGCCGTAGAACAACACCTGCTCGGGCAGCGTCGTCGCCACACAGGCGTCTGCCGGCAGGTCGCTCACGGCGCGCATGACCGGCACCAGGCGCTGCCATACCTCGGCGGTTTGTGCCGCCTGCGCCGGCGCCACCAGATACCACGAGGGCGAGCGCACCGCCGCGGCCAGCGCGGGCGCCGGCGGATGCAACACGGTATGCAAGATGGACCACGCGCCGGGCACTGCAACCAGCAGCAGCATCGCCGGGACAAGCGCCGGGAGCACGGACCCGGCTCGACCACGCGTGTGCAGCGCCAGCGCGGCATACGCAAGGATCAGCGGGAGCACCGGCAGCAGGAAACGCCCGGCGTGCGCGGGATGCGGCCAGACCAGCATCAGCGCCAGATACAGCAGCACATACCAGGCATCGAAGCAGCAGGCCCTCAAACGCTGCGCCCAGACGGGCAGCGCCAGTAGCGCCGCAAGCGCCACGCTGGCGATCGCGAAACCGCCCGGCGCCAGTTCAAACAGCGCCGGCCCGGCAGCCGCGAGGGCCGTTAGATTTTCTCCAACGATGCCCCCCAGGGCCGGCAGCGCAGGCAGACCCGGCGTGTAGCTGGCGAACCCGGCCAGCTGCTGACCGCCAGACCAGAGCAGCGCACTGCCCAAGGCCGGCGCCAGCGCCCAGGGCGCGACTCGCCAGCCCCGTCGCATACACCAGACCAGCACCAGCGCAGCCAGCGCCACCATTCCGACACTGCGGCACAAGAGCGCGAGCCCGACCCACAGGCTGGCCAGCCACCACGCCCGCGCGCCCGGTGCGGGCCCGTTGAGGGCACGCGCGGCGAGCAGGGTGAGCAGCGCGTAAAGCGGTTCGCTCAAGACATTCATTGCCGTCAGTAAGGACGCTGGCAAGACGGCCACCAGGGTCGCCAGCAGCACGGCGGTCAGTGCTGACAGCCGGAGCGTGCGTAGCCACGCCCAGCAGGCCCAGACCATGCCGGCCATGAGCACGGCGCTGAGGGTGAACGTCGTCGTGGGGTCCTCCGCGCCGGCGCCAAACAGCGCCAAGACCAGCGGAAACAGGGGTGGAAAAGCGTAATCACGGCCGATGGCCAGTAACAGCGACCAGTCCGCCGCAGCGCCGTGTGCCAACTCCCGTGCCGCCGCGAGGTAGACATATGAATCGGCCAACAAGCCGCCAAAGTCGCCGCGGAGATTCACCAGCAGATAAAGCGCGCACGCCGCGACGGCGCCGAGCAGGCCAGCCCAGCGCGAAAGCGTCTGAGGGGAGTCGGCGGCGGGCACTAGCGAATCTCGAAGCGCTCAGCCTGCGCGACAGTCGCCTCCTCCAGCGTACTTACCCGCAGGACCTTGGCCAGCGGCGGCCCTATCGCCAGCCACGCGGCCAGCGCCTCCTGCGCCGCCGAGGCCCCGCTGGCCAGCACTTCCACGCGACCGTCCGGCAGGTTGCGAACCCAGCCCAGCAGACCGAGGCGCACCGCTTCGGCCTGCGTCGAGGCGCGAAAAAATACGCCTTGCACGCGTCCCTCCACGAGGTAACGACGCGTGATCATGCCGCACTTGCGGCCGGCGCCATCAGCGCCGCCAGCGACACCCCGAGGCCCGCTTCAAGTTGCTGATGCTGGTGGGCGATGAGCGCGTACACCCGCTGGTCCTCGCCGGCGAGATGAGTCGGGTCATCCAGCGCGGTCAAGGGCGCCGGCACCAGTCGCAGCAGGTCGACCAGACGCAGATCGTCCAGATCGCGGCACAGCAACCAGGCGAAGTCCTCGTCGCGCGCAATCCAGCGGGCGTCGCTCAACACCCGCAGGCTGTTGGCCAGACTGCTGGCGTCAAAGGCCGGCTCGCGGGCCAGCAGCATGGCTTCGGTCAGCGCGTCCCCGCGCCGCTGGGCATCGTGCAGACACACCAGCAGGCGCCAGGCGAGATAGCAGGACGAGGCCTGCCAGGCGCTGGTCGGGGCTTTGCCACCGGCGACCGGCAAGGTTTCAAGGCAGCGCGTGAAAACCGCCCCACCAAGCACAATGAACCAGCACAGATACACCCAGAGCAGGAACACCGGCACCGTCGCAAACGCCCCGTAAATGGCCTGCTGGGTCGGAAAATTACTCAGCCAGAACGCGAACAGGTGCTTGGCGATTTCAAACAGCAGGGCACCAACCAGACCGCCGAGCACCGCGTGCAGCAGGCGAATTCGCCGGTAGGGAATCGCCTTATAGGCCAGAGCGAACGCCACCCAGGTCGCGAGCAGCGGCAACACCTGCAGCCCCACCGACGTCAGCTGCGGAATCTCGCCGGCCCGCCGCAGCCAGGGCAGCGACACGACAAATGACGTGGCAACCAGGCCTGCGCCGACCAGTAGCGGGCTCAGCGTCAGCAGCACCCAGTAGAGCAGCAGGCGCTTGCCCAGCGGCCGTCGATGCCGCACCTCCCAGAGGTCGTTGAACGCGGTTTCGATGTTTGCCATCAAGGACAGCACGGTCACCACCAGAGCGGCTGCGCCCAGACCCTGCAGGGCGCGCGCCTTGGCCGCGAAGGCCAGGAGGTGCTGCTGGATCAGGTCGCCCATACCGGGCACAAAGCTCTTGAAGATAAAGTCCTGCAAGGTGTCCTGCCAGGCTTCAAACGCCGGAAACAGGGACAAGGTCGCGAAGCCTACGACCAGCAGCGGCACCAGCGCGAGCAGCGAGGTAAAGGCCAGCGAAGCGGCCAGTTGCGGGCATTGCGCCGCATGACCGCGACGGAACAGTTCGCGCAAAAACCAGCTTGAACGCCGCAATGATTCGCTCATGCCACAGCTGCCGCGCGGCGCCTGCGGGCCGGCGTAAGCCGGCGAGAGCGGAGCGGAACAGCCGGCAATAACGGCGTGTGGCTGTTGGTCAGCATGGTCGGGGGCTACACTGGCCACCGGCCGGAAAACGGTCAGATTGCGCGCTCATCTCATTCCTCCGCAGGCGCCGATCCACACGGAGTTGTCCCCGCATGATTGAAGTCCTCGTGCTCTATTACAGCCGGCATGGGCATGTTAAAGCCATGGCCGAGCAAATCGCGCGCGGCGTGCTGTCGGTCACCGGCTGCTCGCCGCGCCTGCGCACCGTGCCGCCCTGGGGCGCTGCCGACGACGCCATTCCGGAGGACGGCCCGCCCTACGTCACGCGGGACGATCTGCGCGAGTGCGCCGCGCTGGCCGTCGGCTCGCCGACGCGCTTCGGCAACATGGCGGCCGGCATGAAGGCCTTCTGGGATTCAACCAGCGACCTGTGGCTATCCGGTGCGCTGATCGACAAGCCGGCGGGCGTGTTTACCGCTGCCTCCAGTCTGCACGGCGGGCAGGAGAGCACGCTGCTCAGCATGATGCTGCCGCTGCTCCACCACGGCATGATGATCGTCGGCCTGCCCTACAGCGAAGCGGCGCTGCAGGCCACGCGTGGCGGTGGCACCCCCTACGGGCCCAGTCACCTCGCCGGCGACCGCAACGACCGCGCGCTTGACGAGCATGAGCGCGAGCTCTGTGTAGCGCTGGGCCGGCGGCTTGCGACCCTCGCCCGCCGTTTAGCGACGAACTAATCCGTCAGGGCGAGCGTCGCCCGCACGAACGGCAGGGTCAGCGCACGGCCGGCGCTCAAGGAGGCTTCGTTCAATTGCTCCAGCGCCGTGTGCAAAGCCCGCCAGTCGCGCGGCAAACGGCGCAGCAGGTGCGCGGCGACCGACTCCGGCAGGCTCATGCCCAGCCGCGCGGCGGCCGCCATCAGCGCTTGCGCCTTGTCCTCGTCGTTCAATTCAAGCAGGTGATAAACCAGCGCCGCGCTGAGCCGCGAGCGGAGGTCCGGCAGCCCCAGCGGTAAATGTTGCGGATTGCTGACCGCGCTCACCAGCAGCCGGTGTCCGCGCGCCTGCAGGCCGTTGTACAGCGCAAACAGCGCGGTTTCCCACTCCGGCAGTCCGGCCACGGCGTCGACATCGTCCAGACACAGGGCCGTGAGGGCATCCAGCCCGTCGAGCAAGCCCGCACCGTGCCGTAAGGCTTCGGTCAGCGGCAGATACATGCACGACGCCCCGGCCGCATCCGCCGCTCCCAGCGCCGCTTGCAGGAGATGCGACTTCCCCGCGCCCGGTGCACCCCACAGCAGCACGCACCAGGGCCCGGCCCCACCAGCGGCCCAGTGCTGGACCGCGCGCACGGCCTCGCCGTTGGCTCCGGCAAAAAAGCTGTCGAAACTCGGCGGCGGCTGACCAAAGAGGCCCAGCGTCAGCTGGCGCCAGCGCGCGTCCTCGGCGCCCCCGCTCATGGCGGGGATTGGCGGTCGTAGAGCGAACTGCGGATGTATTCGTCGCGCGAATGCCGAAGCAGTACCACCACCGCGGCGGCCACCGGCAGCGCCAGCAACACGCCGACGAAGCCAAACAACTGTCCACCCGCCATCACCGCAAAAATCACCGCCACGGGGTGCAGCCCAATGCGCTCACCGACCAGCCAGGGCGAAAGCACCATGCCCTCCAGCGTCTGGCCGATCCCGAAGACCGCGAGCACCGCCAGCAGATGCCACAGGTCGCCGAATTGCAGCAAGGCCGCGCTGGCGCCCAACAGCACGCCAACGATCACGCCCAGATAAGGCACAAAACTGACAACTCCGGCGATTACACCAATGGAGAACGCGAGTTCGAGGCCCACGGCCCACAGGCCCAGCACATAAATGCCGGCCAGTGCCGCCATCAGCGTCAACTGGCCGCGCAGAAACTCGGCCAGCACCAGATCGATCTCGCCGACGATAGCGACAAAGCGCGGTTCAATCCGGCGCGGCAGCAGCTCGCGGATCTGGGCCAGCAGGCCGTCCCAGTCACGTAGCAGATAAAACGTCACCACCGGCACCAGCAACAGGAAACTGACCCAGCCGAGCAGCGCCTGACTGGAGCGGCCGAGTTGCATCAGCACGTTTCGCACAACCGTCGACAGCTCGCCCCAGTGTCCGGCCATATGCTCGCGTAGCACGCCGGGTTCAATGTCGATGGCGAGTCCGAATCGCTCGTTGAGCCAGGGCAGGAACCGCTCATCCGCCCACACGAGGACCTGCGGCAGCTTGCCGACCAGCACCACCACCTGCTGCTGCAGGGCGGGCAATACAATCACCATGCCGAGTGCCGCTGCCGCCAGCATGCCGACGAACACGATGCCAACCCCCAGCGTGCGCGAGACCCCGCGCTTTTCCAGCCGATCGACCAGCGGGTCGCCCAGATAGGCCAGCAGGGCGCTGGCCATGAACGGCGTCAACACCGGGCCCAGCAGATAGAGCAGATAGGCGGTGGCAACGGTGACCGCGAGGACCCACCATTTCTGGGAATCAGTCATGGGCGGCGAGCGTCCAATGGTTGTCGCCCGCGGCGGCGGGCGTCAGTTGGCCCGACAGGCGAATGCTCTGCACCAGCGCCGGCAGGCCACCGCGGGCAACCAGCGCCACCTCCACGGCCTCGCCGCTGACTTCAGCGACGGTGAGGGAATCGACAATATCGAAGCCGCGCAGCAAGGCCATCACCCGCCCGTAATCTGCGGCGCTGCGCAGACCGCCAACGTTCAGCCGCACCGCTGCTGCGGCGGCGTCTCCGCCCGGACTTGCCGCGTAACGCGCTGCGACGGCTTCGGTCGCGCGGTCAACGGCCTCGCCGACCAAGGCGAGCGGGTCGACGCCCTGCCCGGTCCACTCTGCGGTCTCGGCATCCACCCGCCAGCGGAAGCTCGCGACCCACTCGCCCGCCGGCCCCTGCTTGAGCAAACCTGCCAGCAGCGGCGTGGCCGGCAAGCCCGCCGGATCCGGTGCGGGGGCTGGCCCCAGCAGGGCGTCAAACAAGGTCGCTGGCGTGCCGGTCGCCGGCGCATTGGTCGGCACGCGGCGGTCGATAGGCAGGCCGCGTCGCGCAGCCGCCTCGGTCAGCGCGCGGAAGCTGGGCTCGGTTTGGGCATCGGGACTGAAGCGGCGACCGCTGGCGTCTTCAACTGCCAACCATACGCCCGTGAGCGGGCGGTCTCGCGACCACAGGCTGACGCCACGCTCGCGGAGCGCAGCGCCCAACGCAGCGGCATCAAAGTCGACCCGCAGGCGAAAGCCGTCCGTCGCATTGCCATCACCCGCCTGACCCTGCACGGTCACGAAATTGCGCGCCTTGCCGAGCAGCTGCCGGATGCCGGCTTGCTCCAGCGTCTGCCGCGAGCCGCTGAGTTTGATGATGACCTGCCGAAACGCCTCGCCGATCCCGCGCTCGCTTTCAGCCACGCTGCGGTCGGCGACCGGCACCGTCGCGCTGTTCAGCCCGTCCACAGTCACTGCGGGCAAGCTCGGGACGAGCAGCGCGTTGAGCAGTAACGCGCCAAGTAGGCGGGAAATCATGCGGCGGACGCTAGGCAAAGGGCTGTTTGATGTCAAGGCAAGTCGTGGCCCTGCGCCGGTTTACGCCCCGATCCCCCGTCGCTAACATGCCGGCATGACGGAACCCAAACTCCCCTCTCTCAGCTATCGCGATGCCGGCGTTGATATCGACAGCGGCAACGCCCTTGTAGACCGCATCAAACCTTTCGCCAAATCGACCCTGCGCCCGGGCGTGGTCGGCGGACTGGGCGGCTTCGGCGGCTTGTTCAAGCTGGCGCCGGGCCAATATCAGGAGCCCGTGCTGGTGTCTTCCACCGACGGCGTGGGGACCAAGCTCAAAATTGCGATCGACCTCAATCGCCACGCCACCATCGGCATCGATCTGGTGGCGATGTGCGTGAACGATGTGGTGGTGCAGGGGGCGGAACCCTTGTTCTTCCTCGACTACTTCGCCACCGGCAAGCTCGACGTCGAGACCGCCGCCAGCGTCATTGAGGGCATTGCCGAAGGCTGTCGACAAGCGGGCTGCGCCTTGCTGGGCGGCGAGACCGCCGAAATGCCGGATATGTACGCAGCTGGTCACTATGACCTCGCCGGCTTCACGGTGGGCGTGGTTGAGGCGGCAAAGCTCATTGACGGCCGGCGCATCGCGGCCGGCGACGCCATCATTGGCCTCGCCTCCAGCGGCGTGCACTCCAACGGCTACTCGCTGGTGCGCAAAATTGTCGCGCGGAGCGGCGTGGCGCTGGACAGCCCCTTCGATGGCAGCACCCTGGGCGATGCGCTGATTGCCCCAACCCGCATCTACGTCAAACCCCTGCTCGCCGCGCTGGCCGCGCACGATTTGCGCGGACTGGCGCACATCACCGGCGGCGGGATCACCGAAAACCTGCCACGCGTGCTGCCGCCGGGCGTGCATGCCTCCATCGATTTGACGAGCTGGCGCCTGCCGCCGGTGTTTGCGTGGTTACGCGAACAGGGCGGCGTGACCGAAGCCGAAATGCTGCGCACCTTCAACTGCGGTCTGGGCATGTTGGTCGTGGTGCCGGCGGCCGAGGCCGAGGCCGTGATCGCCACCCTCGCTGCCGCTGGCGAAACGGCCAGGGTTGTGGGGCGCATCGAGGCCGGCGCCGCCGAACCTGCCGTGGTCTATCGCGGCAGCCTGTAAGTATCGCGCGGCCCCGGCGACTGCACATGTCCCGCGGCTATCAGTACGACTACGCCAGCATCAACCCTGGCGTCTACGACCGCGAAGGCCGCCGGCGCAAGGCCGAGACCATGACGGCTGTCCTGCGTGACTTTATCGCCGCGCCCCTGTCCGGCCTTTCCTTGCTGGACGTCGGCGGCTCCGGCGGCGCCATCGACATCGTGCTGGCCGAACATTTTTCCCGCGTCCTCAGCGTGGACATCGACGCTGCGGCGATTGCCCATGCGCAGACCCATTACCAGCGTGAAAACCTTGAGTTCCGGGTCGACAACGCAGAGCAGTTGGCGCTGCCGGACGCCTCCTTCGACGTCGTGGTCTGTTCGCATGTCTACGAACACGTGCCAGATGCGGCGCGCCTGATGGAGGAAATCCGGCGCGTGCTCAAACCCGGTGGCGTGTGCTACTTCGCCGCCGGCAACCGGTTGGCGTGGAACGAGCCGCACTACAACCTGCCGCTACTGTCCGTCATGCCGCGCTGGCTGGCGCATCGCTATATCAGGCTGGCGGGCAAGGCCGATTTCTATCACGAGCAACATCTGAGCTGGTGGGGCCTGCAGCAACTGGTGCGCGGATTTGAGCGGCACGACTATACGGCGCGCATCGCCGCCGACCCGACTCGCTATGCCGCGAGCTACCTGCTCCCGCCGGGCAGCCTCAAAACCACCGTGGCGCGAGCGGTGCTGCGCTTCGTGCCCTGGCTGTGTCCGGGCTACATCTGGCTGCTGCGCAAGCCCGTCTAGGGCGCACCGGCCTCGTCCAGCGCCTCTTCCACGGCGGTCAAAAAGCCGCGCAAGATCTGCACTTCGGTGTGCCGCAGGTGGGCGCCGCCCACCAGACGGGCAAGCCTGTCCGGCAGCCGCTTGGGCCGTTCGGGCTTGAAGAAATCCACCCGCACCATCGCCCGCTTGGCGTGTTCAACCAGTCCGGCCAGTTCGGCCGCGGTCGCCGGCAACTCCGCCTCAGCCGGGCTTGGCAAGCTGCCGGTCTGCGCGGCAAGTCGCCATTCATACGCACAAATCTGCACCGCCTGCGCGAGGTTGAGGGAGCTGAAACTGGCATCGGTCGGAATGCGGATCGCTCGCTGACAGCACAACAGTTCTTCGTTGGTGAGGCCCGTCTGCTCGCGCCCGAACACGATGGCGACCGGCGCCTCACCGGCCTCCTGCGCGGCGAACTCGGCGGCCTCCCGCGGCGGGGTAATGGCCAGGTCCAGATAACGCGGCCTGGCCGTGGTGCCGAACACCAAGCCGCAGTCGGAGACTGCTTCGGGCAGCGAGTCCACGACCCTTGCGGCGACCAGCAGGTTGTCTGCGCCGGACGCCCGGGCGGTCGCTTCGGCGGCCGGAAAGCGCTTCGGCTTGACCAGCACCAGGTGGCGCAGCCCCATGGTTTTCATGGCGCGGGCGGCGGCACCGATATTGCCGGGGTGCGAGGTCTCGACCAGCACGATGCGCGTGCGGTCGAGCAGGGATGACAGGGAGGGAGAATCGGCTTCGGTCACGCAGGCTTTCGCTTATCCGTTAGAATCGCCCGCATTCTAGCGCGCGCGACCCGGCTTGCCGGCCGCGCGTTGCGGCCCCTTGTCAGTTAAAGGTTCTCTCATGCATCCCATGCTCAATATCGCCGTGCGCGCCGCACGCCGCGCCGCGAACGTCATCCTGCGTCATGTTGAACGCACCGATGCGCTGGAAATTACGCTCAAAGGCCGCCGGGACTACGTCTCCCAGGTCGACCGCGAGGCTGAAGTGGCAATCATCGAGACTTTGCGTTCGGCCTATCCAGACCATCAGTTTATGGCCGAGGAGTCCGGCGGCAGCGGCGACAGCGACTTCGTGTGGATCATCGACCCGCTCGACGGCACCACCAACTTCCTGCACGGCTACCCCCAGGTGGCGATCTCCATTGCGCTGGAAGTGCGCGGCGAGGTCCAGCAGGCCGTGGTCTACGACCCGCTACGCGATGAGTTGTTTACCGCCACCCGGGGCAGCGGCGCCCAGCTCAATAACCGGCGTCTGCGGGTAAGCCGCTGCCGTTCGCTCGATCAGTCGCTGCTGGCTACCGGCTTTCCCTATCGCGAAGAGCACCTGATCGATCCCTACCTGAAATCGTTTTCGACCTTCCTGCACCGCGCCGACGGCGTCCGCCGCGGTGGCTCCGCCGCGCTCGATCTGGCCTACGTGGCCGCAGGGCGGCTGGACGGCTACTGGGAATTCGCGCTCAAGCCCTGGGACATCGCCGCCGGCATGTTGCTGGTGTCGGAAGCGGGCGGCATGGTCTCGGCGCCGTATCCGGGTCAGGACATGATGCGGACCGGCGACATCGTGGCCGCCACACCGAAAATCTTCCCCGGCATCATCGAGATTCTGCGCGAACATCCGGTGCGTCAGTTAAGCCCGCCGGGCTGAGGGCTCACGCGGGGGCCGCAGTACTAGCGCTCGCGGTAGATCAACATCGTGATCTGTTCCGATACCAGCCCGATCAGAAAAATCAGAATGGCGTTCGACAACAGCAATGCGCTCATGTTGGTGAAGCGGTGTTCAAGCAGAAAGGTATAGACGTAGTAGCCCGCGCCGGTAAAAAAGAACGCGAGGCTGATCGGTAGAAAAATTTTCAGCGGCGAAAACAACGTGCCGATTTTGAAAATGATCAGCAGAAACCGCAGCCCGTCCTTCAGCGGATTGATGTGGCTGCGGCCAATGCGGGGATGAACATCGATCGGCACGTAGGCAATGCGGTAACCCGCCCGGAAAAAGGCCATCGTGCAGGTCGTGGGGTAGGAAAAACCGTTCGGTAGCAGGAACAGAAATTCACGAAAACATCGGGCTCGGGCCAGACGAAAGCCGGAGGTTAAATCCTGCACCCGACGGCCCGTCATCCAGCTGGCGAACCGGTTATAGAAGCCATTGGCCAAGCGCCGGCCCACGCTGGCCTGCCCGCGCGTGTCGCGCGCGCCGACCACCATGTCGTAGCCTTGCGTCATCGTTGCAAGCAGGCGACCGATGTCGGCCGGATTGTGCTGGCTGTCGGCATCCATGAAACACAGCACCTCACCGTTCGCGGCGCGCGCCCCGGCCTTGATAGCGGCCCCGTTGCCCAGACTCTCCGCGTGGCTGATGCGGCGCACGGGATGGCCGGCGCAGACCTCGGCGGTGTCGTCGGTGGAGCCGTCATCGACCACAATGATTTCAGCCTGCGGGTAGGTGGCGACCAGCTGCGGCAGCAACTGCCGCAGCGAACCGGCCTCGTTGCGGGCCGGCAAGATAATTGAGAGTTCGATCGAAGACCCGGAATTCATCATCGCTTACCTTGCCCCATGGGGACCGCTTCCCCGCCCGCAGTATGAAGGCAGGGGCCACCGCAGAAAACGCTGCTTCACGGCGACGTTGCGGGTGCAGCGCTGGTTGCACGGGCAGCCCGCATGGCGGCCAGATCGGTGCGCACGCGCGCCAGCGCCGGCGCGTTCACCTGCCAGCGGTCGAGCTTTTCTGCCGTTGCGAGCTCGACTTCGGCGGCGTCGTAGTCGGGCAAGAACAGCAGCGCCTGGGCGAGGTTCAGTCGTAGTTCCGGACTCTGCGGGGACAAGGCTACCGCATCTCGCAGGCTGGCCACGCTGGCGCGGACATCACCCAAAGCGTTAGCCAAATACACGCCCAGGCCCGACAGCAAGGCGGCCTTGTTGTTCGCAGCCAGAGCAGGGTGGGTCAGGGCCGCGTCAAAAGCGCCCAGCACCTGGGACGGTGGGAGTCGGCAACCGCTGGCCGCCGTGCAGTTGGCGAAGGCCCGCAGATAGCCGAGGTCCAGGGCGTTCATGGGACGTGCGCGCAGGCGCTGGATCAACAACGCATAGTCATCCGCGGTCATCGGCCCGTGGGCCACCAGCGCAAGACCGACTAGCGCGCCGATTTCGCGCGGCGCGAGTTCGGCGGCCCGGCGAAGATGCGCTCCGGCCGCGTTAGAGACCGCAGGGTCGCCCATTTTGGCCGCGATTTCGGCCAATACCCGTCCCATCTCATAGTTAGCGCGCGGCGAATCCGGCCGATGCCGCAGTTCGAAACGCGCCAGATTCAGCGGATCCCGCCACTGGTCGGCGCGTAACGCAGTCCCCGCCGCGAGGGCGAGCACCAGTGCCACGACGAGACCGCGCGTCAGCCGCGGACGCGTTGGTGCGAGCGCGCGGTCCAGGCCAACCAGCAGCGCGAGCATGGGACCCAAACAGGCCAGATAGTTTCGGTGGAGATGCACGAGTTCGAGCATCACGAAACTCGATTCCAGCGCGTGTGCGGCCAGATACCAGCACACCGCGAACGTAAACCAGGGCCAGCGTTGACGACCCACCAGCGCCGCCGTCAGCAGCCCAAACCAGCCCACCAGCGCGAGCAGGGTGGATACCGGGTTCAGCAAGCTGCGCGAAATCTGGAAGTCGTCGTAGAAGAGTCCGTACTGGCCCAAATCAGGCAGTAGCAGCAGACGCAGGTAGTAGAAGAGCACGCGCAGTTCGGTCAGAACGCGCTCCAGCGGCGTAAATGCCCGGACCGAATCACCGTGACTTAGCCATTCTGGGTGGCGCAGCAGATAGGCAGCCACGCACAGCATGGGCAGCACGAGCAGCAGCCCATAGAACTGGTTCAGATTCCCCAGGCGGGGCGTGAAACTGCTGCGAAATCGCAGCAAGGAGACCTCTATCGCCAAGAGCAGCGGGAACAGCAGCACGCCGTTTTCCTTCGCGAACACGGACAGCAGCAGGCACGCGGGTACAGCCAGCCAGAGCCGCAGTCTGGCGTCCTGGCCCACCATCATTCGGCTGCGCGCCTGCAGATAAAAAAGAATGCCCAGCAGCACAAAGGTGCCGGACAGGCTGCTCATTCGCTGCACCACATAGAGCACAGCGGTCAATTGCAGCGGATGCAGCAGCCACAGGCCGGTGAGGGCCAGCGCAAGCCAGCGCTGCGCTTCCGCTGGCTGCCCTGCAAGCCGCAGCAGATGGTGCGCGACCCGCCAGACGAGCAGGCCGTTGACGAGATGGATGACGAGGTTAGTGAGCTTGAACCAGTAGGGGTCCAGCCCGGTCAGCAGAAAGTTGACACCGAAACTGCCCATGCTAAGCGGGCGTCGGAGTGGCCCCGAGCCGCTCGCGAACGCAATTTGCGGCAGGCTGTCCCATCCTGCGTTGTGCAGTTCGCGGAAAGCGCCATCAAGCAGGTTGGCGTAGTCATCAAACACGAAGGGGCCGCTAAGGCCCGGCCAATACACCAGCAGCGTGAGCAGCAGTAGGGCAAGAACAGGGCCTGTTTCAGGCCTGAGCACTGGGTAGCGCATAGAAAGCAACGGTCGCCCGGTTCGGGCGGCGCTCACGGGCGGGGAGAAAAAGCGCGATGCCAGACGCAAGCGCCAGCATCGCGCGGGGAATCAAGCCGGCGAAGGCTTGATTCAGGACTAGCGGCAGTTAGCCGGACGGTACTTGTCGAGCAAGGTGCCGTTCGTGCAGGACCAGGCGACGGCGCCGGAGGTGGTCGTCGGGGTAAAGATCATGGTCGACCCGGCGATCGGCGCACCGGAGAAGGCCACCGAGATGGTGCCGTTGGCGGAGACGTTCACGTTGTCCACGCTGCTACCACGCACGCTTTGCGAAGCCGGCAAGCCGGCGCGAGCGTTGGTATCCGGCAGGGTGCCAATGGAGGAGAAGTACTCGCCAACGCTGCTCTGGGCGGCGGCGGCAAGGCCAATACCTTCGGTCACTTTCGCGCGGATGGTGTAGTCCTGATAGGCCGGAATGGCGACGGCGGCCAGAATGCCGATAATCGCCACCACGATCATCAGTTCGATGAGGGTGAAACCCTGTTGCAGTTTTTTCATGGTCAACTCCTGAAAAAAGGATCCTTGGTCAAAATGTTGGTGCGGGAAGCAGAGCGCTCTACGGCCCGGACCGGGTTGACGCTGCCGGGGTTCAACCCACGGACCTGCGTGCGAAGCTTAGCGAGCAGCAAGCGTGCCAGCTTTAGCGAAATTTGAAATTTTGTTGATCTTGCTGGCTCAAAGGGCCACTCGTCTGGAAAAACCCGCCGGTGCCGACTTAAAAACTGACGTGGAACGTCACTTTGTGACGCAGAACGTCACTTTTCCTCCATGCCGAGACGGCTCAGTCGGTAGCGAAGTGCACGGAAGGTAATGCCGAGCAGCCGGGCGGCTCGGGTCTTATTGCCGCGTGTCTGGGTCAGGGCGTCAAGAATCCGTTGCCGCTCGAGTTGGTCCAGCCAGTCCTGCAATTCGTCTGGCGGACGGCCCTCGGTCGTTGCCGGCAACTGGAGGTCATTGAGCTCAATTTCTGAGCTTTCGCAGAGGGTGGCCGCGCGCTCGAGAATGTTTTCGAGTTCGCGCACGTTGCCGGGAAACGCGTAATCCCGTAACCCTGCCATCGCCGGCCTCGTTAACGTGAAGCGGCTACTGCCCTGCTCCCGGCTGTAGGCTTCCAGAAAATGCAGCGCGAGGGCGCTGATGTCTTCGGGCCGCTCACGCAGCGCCGGCACCTTTACTTCGATGACGTTGATTCGGTAGTACAGGTCCTGCCGGAAAGCGCCGGCCGCAACCAGCTTGGACAGGTCCTTGTGCGTGGCCGAGAGAATCCGGCAGTCGACCGCCTGTTCGCGTGCCGCGCCGACCCGCCGAATGCGCTTCTCCTGGATCGCGCGCAGCAGCTTGACCTGCATCGCCAGCGGCAACTCCGCGACCTCGTCGAGAAACAGACTGCCGCCGTCGGCGGCCTCGAATAGCCCAACCTTATCGCTGAAAGCGCCGGTAAAGCTGCCTTTAACGTGCCCAAACAGCTCGCTTTCGATGAGCTCCTGCGGGATCGCCCCGCAGTTCACGGGCACAAAGGCCTGCGCGGCGCGCGGCCCCTGCTCGTGGATCAGGCGCGCCACCATTTCCTTACCCGTGCCGGATTCGCCCGAGATGTAGACCGGCGCCTGGCTGCGGGCAAGTTTCTGGATGGTTTCGCGCAGCCGCTGCATGGCGGCGGACTCCCCGATGAGCGGCCGGGAGGGCGCCGCCACCGCGCTCCGCTGCCCCAGCTTGACCGCTTGCCCGACCAGTTGGCGCAGGTCTTTCAGGTCGACCGGCTTGTTCACGAAATCGAAGGCGCCGGCTTTCAGGGCCTGGATGGCCGCTTCCATGCTGCCATGCGCGGTAATCACCGCCACCGGGACCGCGGGGTGGTGCTGCACGATGTGGCTGACCAAATCCAGCCCGTTGCCATCCGGCAAGCGCATATCGGTCAGGCACAGGTCGAAGCGCTGCCGGCCCAAGGCCTCGTGGGCCGCGCCCAGCGTGGCGGCCGGGATGCACGCAATGCCCATGCGGCCCAGCGTGATCTCCAGCAGTTCCAGAATGTCCGGCTCGTCGTCGACGATCAGTGCCTGTGGGCTGCTCATTGGGCCACCGGCTCAGGGTTGAGACCAATCGGCATCGGCATCAGGCCGAGACGAAACACACAGCCTGCTTCACCGTGTCGGAGCAGGCTTAGGCTCATCTGGTTCGCTTCGCAGAGTTCGCGCGCGAGGTACAAGCCAAGGCCATTGCCGGCCGCGTCGGTGGTGAAAAACGGCTCGAAGACTTGCTCGGCAATTTGCGTGGTCATGCCAGGGCCGGTATCGATGATGTCGAGAAACGCCCGACCGGTATCTGCTTCCAGCCAGGTTACCAGTCGCAGCAAGGGCGACTGACGACTGAACCGCAGGGCGTTTTCCGCCAGATTCCACAGGACCTGATCAAGCTGGCTCTTGTCCATGCTGACGATGATATCAGCCGGATCTGCCTCCAGTGTGAGCGCGTCGGGCGGCAAATGCCGCCGCTCGGCCAGTTCGCGCAGGAACTCGGCCAGCCACGGATGCAGCGAAAATTCTTCAACTTTGGTGTTGTCACGTCGGCCAATCATCAGCACGTTTTTGACGATATCGTTCATGCGCACCGACTGCTCGCCGATGATCTGCACCAGACGCCGGTCTTCCGCGGGCAGGTCCTGCGACTCGGACAGCAGTTGGCCCGCATGGCTGATGGCCGCCAGCGGGTTGCGAATTTCATGCGCAATGCTGGCCGTCAGGCGTCCAAGGGACGCCAGCTTGATTTGCTGGGCGCGCTGGTGAATTTCGGCGGTGTCTTCGAGATAAACCACCGTGTCGTGCCGGTCGGCTGCCAGGCTGGCAAACGATACGATGGCATCCACGCCCTGCGGTTCCAGCGTCAGCGGCGTGCGGCGATTGCCACCCCGCGCCCGCCAGGCCCGCCAGGCCAGATTGAGCATGCCCGAGATTTCATGCAGCGGCCGACCTTCGATGCCTTCAGCCTGACCGGTCATGCGTAGCGCGGCGCGATTGGCCAGCACCACCTGCAGCTGCTCGTCGAGCACCAGAATGCCGGCCTGCATGCGCTGCACCACGTATTCATTTAGCTGCGCCAGACTTCGCAATTCGGCATCGCGCTCGGCGACCAGCGCCACACTGCCGCGAACCTGTTCGGCCATGAACGCGGCCAACAGACCGGTGATAAAAAAACTGAGGCCGAGCAAGCCGGCATGCGTGTAGCTGGCGGTCAGATAGTCCAGTCGCAGGATGCCGTAGGCGGTCTGGGCCAGAAGCGCGAGCGTCGCCAGCGACGCATACGCGACCGCCACCCGCTGGCTGGCGAGCAGACAGGCCCCTGCCGTGGCCACCACCTGCAGGATCCCGAAACCGCCGGCCACGCCGCCGCTCGCATGCAGGAACAAGGTTAAGGCCAGCACATCTGCCGGCACCTGCAGATTGCGCAGCAGGGAGAAGGGCGCCAGACGTCGGCGAACGGCCACCAGAAAGCCAAGCCCGAACAGGAGATAGGCCAGCGCCGTCCAGGTGCCTAGCCGCAGGTCAATATTGAGGTTCATCGGCGGCCAGCGCCGTAAGCCGCTCAAGCCGGCCAGGAGTACCGCGATGGTCAGCCGGTACAATCCGAAGTACCACAGCGCCCGCCACTGATTGTCGGTGGCGCCGGGCGACGCCGACTGTCTAGTCACCACGACCGGCGGCGCGATGCGCCTGACACACAAATCCGCCGGCCTGCGCGACCGCCTCGGCCTCCGGCACGTAGACACCGCAGGCCTGACACTGAACGACCCGCGTCGTCGCCGGCGGTGACGGCCGACGCGCCGCCCGCTGCCAACGGCGCCAGAGTACAAACACGACCCAGCCCAGCAGGCCAAGTATCAGTAAACGACCCAGTCCCATACGCGCTCCGGCCTTCTCATGATGGCGCTAGCGTTGCCCGCCGCAGGTCGCGATGCAAGGCGTGGCGTGCAAGCGGAAGCCGGTATCCGATATAGTTCGGGGCGGAAAACCGGGTTCGTACGCGCGCGTTGCCCTGCCTGTAGTGGGCGTCAGGCATGCACGTGCCGCCGCCCTATCGACGCATCGCAATTATCGAGCAGCTTGGAGTAGATCGATGAACCTGCATGAATATCAGGCAAAACAGTTGTTCACTGAGTACGGAGTCCCGATTTTGCCGGGCAAAGTGGCACGGAGCCCCGAAGAGGCCGCCGCCAACGTCAAAGCACTGGGCGGCACGGGCTGGCTGGTGAAGGCCCAGGTCCACGCCGGCGGGCGCGGCAAGGCCGGCGGCGTCAAGTTTGTGAAAAGCGCGGAAGAAGCCGCCGCCGTTACCAAATCACTGCTCGGCACCCAGCTGGTGACCTTCCAGTCCGGCCCTGAAGGTCAACCGGTCGACTGTGTGCTGATCGACAGCGCGGCGCAGATTGCCCACGAGCTTTACCTGAGCGCCGTGGTCGACCGCGGCACCCGGCGCGTCACCTTCATGGCGTCCCGCGCGGGCGGCATGGACATCGAAGAAGTCGCGGCGCACACGCCGGAGAAAATCTTCACCATCGCTGTCGACCCGGTGCTGGGCCTGCAGGACTACCAGACTCGCGTGCTTGGCTTCGCGCTCGAACTCGACGATGCGCAGCGCAAGCAGATGGCGGTGATCCTCAGAGGGCTGTATCGCCTGTTCATCGACAAAGACCTTAGCCTGCTCGAAATCAACCCGCTGGCGATCCTCGCCGACGGCAGCCTTGCGGCGCTGGACGGCAAGATCAACCTCGACGACAACGCGCTGTACCGGCAGTCCATTGCGGCTTGGCGTGATGCCGCGCAGGAAGACGAAAAAGAACGGCGGGCGAAGGAATTCGACCTCAACTACGTCACCCTGGAAGGCAACATCGCCTGCATGGTGAACGGTGCGGGCCTCGCGATGGCCACCATGGACGTGGTCAAGCTGTACGGCGGCGCGCCGGCCAACTTCCTCGACGTCGGCGGCGGCACTACCGCCGAGCGCGTCGCGGAGGCGTTCAAGATCATCACCTCGGACCCCAACGTCAAAGCCATTCTGATCAACATCTTCGGCGGCATCGTCCGCTGCGACATGATCGCCACCGGCATCATTGCGGCGGTGAAGGAAGTCGGCGTGAACGTGCCGGTGGTGGTGCGTCTGGAAGGCACCAACGTCAACGAGGGCAAACAACTGCTGGCCGACAGCGGCCTTGCCATTACCAGCGCAGAAGATCTCAGCGATGCCGCCAAGAAGGTGGTCGCCGCCGTCGGAGGAGCACACTAATGTCCATTCTGATTAACAAAGACACCAAAGTGCTTGTGCAGGGTTTTACCGGCAAGCAAGGCACCTTCCACGCCACCCAGGCCATCGCCTACGGCACCCAGCTGGTGGGTGGCGTGACCCCGGGTCGCGGCGGCCAGTCGCACCTTGACCGGCCGATTTTCGACACCGTGCATGCGGCCGTGAAAGCCACCGGCGCCGATGCCAGCATGATCTTCGTGCCGCCGCCCTACGCTGCCGACGCCATCGCCGAAGCCGTTGATGGCGGCATCAAGGTCATCACCTGCATCACCGAAGGCATTCCGGTGCTGGATATGCTTAAAGTGAAAGCCATGCTGATGGGACGTCCCGACGTGCGCCTGATCGGCCCCAACTGTCCGGGCGTCATCACCCCGGGTGAGTGCAAGATGGGCATCATGCCGGCGGCGATCCACCGCCCGGGCAAGATTGGCATCGTCTCGCGCTCGGGCACGCTGACCTACGAAGCGGTGCATCAGACCACCCAGGCGGGTCTTGGTCAGAGCACCTGTGTGGGCATTGGCGGCGACCCCATCAACGGCATGAACTTCATCGACGTGCTGACCCTCTTCCAGCAGGACCCGCAGACCGAAGGCATCATCATGGTCGGTGAAATCGGCGGCTCCGCGGAAGAAGACGCGGCGGCGTTTATCGCCAAGCACGTGACGAAGCCGGTGGTCGGTTACATCGCGGGCGTCACCGCCCCCCCCGGCAAGCGCATGGGCCATGCCGGCGCGATCATCGCGGGCGGCAAGGGCACGGCGGCAGACAAATACGCCGCCCTGCAGGCCGCTGGTGTGACCACCGTGAACTCACCGGCGGAACTCGGCGCCGCGATGAAGCGTGCGCTGCAGTAGGCCTGCGGCCCTGCGAGCGGGGCAGGCCCGATGAAAATCGCGCTTGCCCAGCTCAATTTCTGCGTCGGTGATATCACGGGCAACACGGCCCGCATCATTGAGCAACTGGCCCACGCGCGCGACCACGCTGGCGCGCGCGTTGTGGCCTTTCCCGAACTCGCCATCACCGGCTATCCCCCCGAAGACCTGCTGTTCCGGCCCGGCCTGCACCGTCGCGTCGAATATGCGCTGCGCCAGATCGCGGCGGCCAGTCACGGTATTGCGGTGGTCGTGGGTTATCCGGAAGCGGCCGATGGTCACGTCTACAACAGCCTTTGCGTGCTGGAAGACGGCCGCATCGCGGCGCGCTATCGCAAGCAGCGGCTGCCGAACTATCAGGTGTTCGATGAGAAGCGCTACTTCGAGGCCGGCAGCAGCGCCTGCGTCTACCGGATCGACGACATCGCCGTAGGCTTTTCGATCTGCGAGGACATCTGGGACCCGAGCACCACCGAAACGGCGCGGGTCGCCGGCGCCGAAGTCATCCTGAATATCAACGCCTCGCCCTGGAGCCAGCACAAGCGCGAAGCCCGCCAGCAGGCGGTCGGCCGTGCGGTCGCGGCGTCCGGGCTGCCGGTGCTGTATCTGAATCTGGTTGGCGGACAGGACGAACTGGTATTCGACGGCGGCTCTTTCGCGCTGGATGCCGGCGGCATGCTGCGCGCCCAGGCCCCCGAATTCACCGAACAACTGCTCGAAATAGACCTGCAGCGCGAAGGCGCCGCCATCAGCGTGCGCGGCGCCTGCGCGCCGGCCATGAATGACGAGGCGGCGGTGTATCAAGCGATGGTGCTGGGCGTGCGCGATTACGTGCAGAAAAACCGGTTCGCCGGCGCGGTGCTGGGCTTGTCCGGCGGCATCGACTCGGCGCTGACGCTGGCAATTGCGGCCGATGCGCTGGGCGCGGCGAACGTCACCGCCATCTCCATGCCGTCACGCTATACCGCCGACATGAGCATCGACGACGCGCTGGAGCAGGCGCACCTGATGGGCTGTGAATGTCACGTCGTCAGTATCGAACCCACGGTCAACGCCTTTGAACAGTCGCTGGCGCCGGTGTTCGCCGGTCGTAAAGCCGACGTCACCGAAGAAAACATTCAGGCCCGTTGTCGCGGGATTCTGCTGATGGCCTATTCGAACAAGACCGGCCGGATGGTGTTGACCACCGGCAACAAAAGCGAGATGGCGGTGGGCTACGCCACGCTTTATGGCGATATGGCCGGCGGCTTTGCGCCACTGAAAGACTGCCCCAAAACGCTGGTCTTCCGGCTGTCCCGGTGGCGCAATGCGCAGGCTGAGCACCCGGTTATCCCGCCGCGAGTCATCGAGCGCCCGCCGTCTGCTGAACTGCGACCTGATCAGAAAGACACCGACAGCCTGCCGCCCTACGAAGTGCTGGACCCGATCCTCGAGCAATACGTTGAGCAGGACCGGACACCGCAGGAAATTGCGGCCGCGGGCTTTGATCTGGAAACGGTGAAACGGGTGGCCCGGATGGTTGACCGCAACGAGTACAAGCGGCGTCAGGCCGCCCCCGGGGTACGGATTACCGAACGGGCGTTCGGCCGCGACCGGCGTTTTCCTATTACCTCACGTTACGACGAGCAGGAGCCGGTGCCGGGCAGCTAAGCCGCCCGCCCCGCCGGCCTAGCGCACCTCGGTGCGCTTGACCTCTTCAATGCCCGGATGATTCGGGAAGTTGAGCTCCATCACACGCAGCGCGTCGGCAGCGAGGTCGTCAAGTTCAAGCACCTTGTAGGCCTTGGCCATCAGCAACAGCGCCTCGGGCATCGCCGGGGATTGCTGGTAGTTCTCCACCACGTAGCGGGCCCGGTTGGCCGCCGCCACAAAGGCGCCGCGACGCATATACCAATTCGCCACGTTCACCTCGTGCTGGGCGAGGATGTTGCGCAGGTAGCGCATGCGCAGCTGCGCATCGGCCACATAGCGGCTGTCGGGGAAGCGCTTGATGAGTTCCGACAGGTCGTTGAACGCCTGCAGGGAAGCACCGGGGTCGCGCTGCGAGGCATCGCGCACCAGATGGCGCTCGAGCACGCCCTTGCCGTTGTTGAAGTTAATGAGCCCGCGCAGATAGAACGCATAGTCCATGTGCGGGTGGGTGGGGTTGAGCTTCATGAAGCGGTCGACCGAGGCGATTGCCTTGGGCGTTTCATCGGCCTTGTAGTGGCAGTACGCGAGCTCCAGCTGGGCCTGCGGGGCGTACGCGCCAAAGGGATAGCGCGCCTGCAGTTTCTCGTAATAGTCGATAGCGCCATTGCATGAACCCGACTCCAGTCGGTCCTTGCCGGCGAAATAGAGCTTTTCTTCTGGCCAATTTTCCGGCATGTCCTCCGGATCCTTGTCGGGCAGCAGCCCGCAACCGACCAGCGATAGACACAACGCGGCGGTCATCAGCAATCCTGACGCCCGCTTGGCGGCCAGCGTGAAAGAGGAGTAGTTCACTTATGGGTAGCTCTTCGCTATGGGTCGGGCATTGTAGTGCCTGCGCTCAGCCAGACCAAGGCAAGCCCGTGTGCTTCAAGTAGACTGCGGGGCATGAGTTCAGTTCGCCACCATGAAACCCGTATTCCGCCCTCACTGGCCGGTCGCCGTCTCGATCAGGCGCTGGCGGATCTGTTTGAGGATTACTCCCGCAGCATGCTGTCCGCGTGGATCAAGGAAGGGCGGGTGCGGTTGAACGACCGGCCCTGCCGTCCGCGCGACACGGTCAGCGCCGGAGATCGGGTCGACGTCGAGGCGGTGCTCGCCGCCAGCGCCGAAATGGCCCCGGAGCAGGTCGCCTTTGGCGTGGTGTACGAAGACCGCGGGGTGATTGTGGTCGACAAACCCGCCGGACTGGTGGTGCATCCCGGAGCCGGCAACGCCCATCGCACCCTGGTTAACGGGCTACTGCACCGCTATCCCGAACTCAGCGCCCTGCCGCGCGCAGGCCTGATTCACCGCCTCGACAAAGACACCTCCGGCCTGCTGGTGGTGGCCCGCACGCCGCGCAGCTTCCAGCGCCTGACCAGCATGATGGCGGAGCGCGAAATCCATCGGACCTATGCCGCGCTGGTGCACGGCATTGTGGTCGCCGGAGGGACGATCGAGGCCGCGATTGCGCGTGACCGGCATCACCGCACCCGTATGAAAGTCAGCGAGGGCGGGCGTGAGGCCGTGACGCACTACCGGATCAGCCGGAAGTTTCGCGCCCATACGCTGCTCGAAATCGCGCTGGAAACCGGCCGCACGCACCAGATTCGCGTCCACATGCAGCACATCGGCAGCCCGATCGTGGGCGACCCGGCCTACGGCACGCGCCAGCGCCTGCCGCCCGGCGCCACCGCCGACCTGCAGGCCGCCCTGCGCGGACTCAAACGCCAGGCTTTGCACGCCATGCGCCTCGCTTTCAGCAATCCGTCCGGCCGCGGCGAGATTGCCGTGGAGTCTCCCTTGCCGGCCGATCTGGTCATCCTGCTGGAAGCCTTGGCGGCAGACTCGGCAGCCGCTGCCCACGCGTGATCGCCCCGCTTCTGCCCGACTGGCCGGCCCCGGCGCGGGTGCGTGCGCTGGCGACTACCCGGGCGGGTGGCGTCAGCGCGGGACACTACGCCAGCCTCAATCTGGCGACGCACGTCGGCGATGACCCGGCAGCCGTTGCCGCCAACCGCCACCGCTTGCTCGCGACCTGCGCCCTTCCCGCCGCACCGCGCTGGCTCAATCAGGTTCACGGTACGGCGGTCATCGAGGCGTCTGCCTCCGGGTTGGAGCTGCCGACTGCCGACGCCGCGTTCACCACCCGGCGCGGCGTGGTGTGTGCCGTGCTGACCGCCGACTGTCTCCCGATCCTGCTCTGTGACCGGGCGGGGACGACGGTCGCCGCGGTTCACGCCGGCTGGCGCGGGCTGGCCGCCGGCGTCATTGCGGCCGCGCTCACCAAACTGCCACCGGCCGCCGATCTGCTGGCCTGGGTCGGTCCCGGCATAGGGCCGCAGCACTATCAGGTTGGCGCCGAATTGCGCGCGCAGTTTCTGGCGCTGGACCCGGCGCACGCCGCCGCGTTCAGCCAGCGCGCTGGCGCCTGGTATGCCGACCTCGCGCAGATGGCGGTGCGACAACTCGAGCAGGCCGGGGTGGGCGGCGTCTACACCAGCGGCCTGTGCACCTACGCCAACCCGACAGACTTTTTCTCTTTCCGCCGGGATCCGGTCTGCGGCCGCATCGCCAGCCTGATCTGGATCGTCTGATTTGACCTGAGCTGCTTGATTGCGCGCGGCGCGGCCCCATCTGGATGGCAATCCGTAAATCCAGTGAGGACGCAGCCCATGCGTGCAGACAAGATGACCACCCGACTTCAGCAGGCGCTGGCCGAAGCCCAGAGCCGCGCGCTCAGTCATGACAACCAGTTCATTGAACCCGTGCATCTGATGCTGGCCCTGCTGGAGCAGGATTCGAGCACAGTGAAACACGTGCTGGGCAAGAGCGGGGTTGATACCGATGCCCTGCAGGCCCAGTTGCAGCAACTCGAAGGGCGTCTGGCCAAAGTAGAAGGCGCGCCGGGCGATGTTCATCCGTCCAACGATCTCGTGCGCCTGCTGAACGTCACCGAAAAACTGGCCCAGAAGCGTGGGGATGCCTACATCTCCAGCGAACTCTTTGTGCTCGCGGCGCTGGGCGACCCCGGCGAGTTGGGCCGGGCCTTGAAGCGGGCCGGCGCGCGCGAAGCGGCCGTCGGGCAGGCGATCGATGCGCTGCGGGGCGGCGAGAAGGTTGCCGAGGCCAATGCGGAAGAAACCCGTCAGGCCCTGGACAAATACACCATCGACCTCACGGAGCGGGCGCTCAAGGGCAAGCTGGACCCGGTGATTGGCCGCGATGAGGAAATCCGTCGCGCCATTCAGGTGCTGCAGCGCCGAACCAAGAACAATCCGGTGCTGATCGGCGAGCCCGGCGTGGGCAAAACCGCCATTGTCGAAGGCCTTGCCCAGCGCATCGTGAACGGCGAAGTGCCGGAAGGACTCAAACACAAGCGGGTGCTGTCGCTCGACATGGGCGCGCTGATCGCCGGGGCAAAGTTCCGTGGCGAGTTCGAGGAACGGCTGAAAGCCGTCCTGAACGATCTGGCCAAGCAGGAAGGTCAGGTGGTGCTGTTCATTGATGAGTTGCACACCATGGTCGGTGCCGGTAAGGCCGAGGGCGCGATGGACGCCGGCAATATGCTGAAACCCGCGCTGGCCCGCGGCGAACTGCATTGCATCGGCGCGACCACGCTGGACGAATACCGCCAGTACGTCGAGAAAGACGCGGCACTCGAGCGCCGCTTCCAGAAAGTGCTGGTCGACGAGCCCTCGATTGAAGACACCATCGCCATCCTGCGCGGGCTGAAGGAAAAGTACGCCGTGCATCACGGCGTGGAAATCACGGACCCGGCGATCGTCGCCGCCGCCCAGCTGTCGCATCGCTACATCACCGACCGGCAGCTACCGGACAAAGCCATCGACCTGATTGATGAAGCTGCCAGCCGGATCAGCATCGAAATCGATTCCAAGCCCGAGGAAATGGACCGGCTGGACCGCAAAATCATCCAGCTCAAAATCGAGCGCGAGGCTCTGCGCAAGGAAACCGACGAGGCCTCGCGTCGGCGGCTGACGGATCTCGAAACCCAGTTGGCCAAAATCGAACGCGAATCGGCCGACCTGGAAGAAATCTGGAAATCGGAAAAAGCCGCGCTGCAGGGGACGCATCAGGTGCAGGCGGACCTCGATCGTGCCCGGACCGATTTTGAAAGCGCCCGGCGCAGCGGCGATCTGGCGCGCATGTCCGAGCTCCAATACGGCGTGATCCCGGCGCTGGAAAAGCGTCTGGCCGCCAGTTCGGACACCGATCGGGCGCCCATGAAGCTGCTGCGGAACCGGGTGACGGACGAAGAAATCGCCGAAGTGGTCTCCAAGTGGACCGGCATTCCGGTCTCCAGAATGCTGGAGGGGGAACGCAACAAGTTGTTGCGGATGGAAGAGGCCCTGCACCAGCGGGTAGTCGGACAGGAAGAGGCGCTGGCCGCCGTGGCGAATGCCATCCGCCGCGCCCGCGCCGGTCTGTCCGACCCGCGCCGGCCGAACGGTTCTTTCCTGTTTCTCGGCCCGACCGGGGTCGGCAAGACCGAACTGTGCAAGGCGCTGGCCGAATTCCTGTTCGACACCGAAGACGCGCTGGTGCGCATCGATATGTCGGAATACATGGAAAAGCACTCGGTTGCCCGCCTCATTGGCGCCCCGCCGGGCTACGTCGGCTATGAAGAAGGCGGCTACCTGACCGAGACCGTGCGCCGCAAACCCTACGCGGTGCTATTGCTCGACGAAGTGGAGAAGGCGCACCCGGATGTGTTCAACATCCTGCTGCAGGTGCTGGACGACGGGCGGCTGACCGATGGCCATGGGCGGACGGTCGATTTCCGTAATACGGTCATCGTGATGACCTCTAATCTGGGCTCGGACCGCATTCAGGCACTGGGCGAGACGGCCGCCTACGACGACATGCGCGAGGCCGTGATGGAGGTCGTGCGGCACAGCTTCCGGCCCGAGTTCATCAACCGAATCGACGAAGTCGTGGTCTTCCATGCGCTGCGCAAAGCCCAGATCCGGGCGATTGCCGAGGTGCAACTGGCGCTCTTGCGGCAGCGTTTGGCGGAGCAACGAATTGGACTGGATATTTCCACGGCTGCGGTCGATAGACTGGGTGAAGCGGGCTTCGACCCCGTGTATGGCGCCCGGCCCTTGAAGCGGGCAATCCAGAACACACTCGAAACACCGCTGGCACAGGCCCTGCTGGAAGGCCGGTTTGGGCCTGGTGACAAGATCAAGATCGACGTCGAGGCTGGCAAGTTTACTTTCATGCGCTGAGCGCGACGCCCGCAGGGTCGCCACAGCCCTGCGGGAACCTGTCACCCTACGAGCCGTCGTGGCCAGCACGGCGGCTTTGGTCTAGTATTTTTTCTCGCGCTTAACGGATTTAAGGCACTTCTGTGGCAGTTCCCTCCAATCGCATTCCCTTGACCGGTCTGGCCCGCAAACTGGTGGCCGACGGCTTGCTGGACGAGCAGGAGGCGGCGCGCGTATTTCAGGCCGCCGTTGCCGCTAAGACGCCCTTTGTGAAATATGTGGTCGACCAGAAGCTGGTCGACCCCAAGACCGTTGCCCATGCGGCCTCTCAGGAATTTGGCGCGCCGCTGGTGGATATCGAAGCGCTGGAAATCGACCCCGACGTCGTCAAGCTGGTGAGTATCGAACTCATCCAGCGCCACCATGCCCTGCCTATCTTCAAGCGGGGCAATCGCGTCTATATCGGCATTGCAGATCCCACCAACCTGCAGGCGCTGGACGAGATCAAGTTCCACATCGGCGCCAATACCGAAGCGGTGCTGGTGGAGCAGCACAAGCTGCAAAAGGCGATCGAAAAATCGCTGGCGGCGGCCGATGCCGGCATGGACAACCTTGCCGATTCGGATTTCGAAAATCTGGACGATCTGGAAGTTGGCGCCCCGCAGGAAGCGCTTCCCGAAAACGCGGAAGTCGACGACGCGCCCGTCGTGCGCTTCATCAACAAGGTCTTGCTGGACGCGATCAAGCGCGGCGCGTCAGATCTGCACTTTGAGCCCTACGAAAAGGTCTACCGGGTGCGCTTCCGGATCGACGGCATGCTGACCGAAATCGCCAAACCCCCGTTGGCGCTGGCCGGCAAAATCGCTGCGCGTATCAAGGTGATGTCGCGCCTCGACGTCTCTGAACGGCGCGTCCCGCAGGACGGCCGCATCAAACTGAAACTGTCGAAGACCAAATCCATCGACTTCCGGGTTAACACTTGCCCGACGCTGTTTGGCGAAAAGTGCGTGATGCGTATCCTGAACTCGGATTCTGGCGCGCTGGATATCAATCTGCTGGGCTACGAGGATTTCCAGAAAGAGCTGTTCCTGAAGAACCTGCAAAAGCCTTACGGCATGTTTCTGGTCACCGGCCCGACCGGTAGTGGCAAAACGGTATCGCTGTATACCGGGATCAACATCCTCAATCAGGAAGACATCAATATCTCCACCGCCGAAGACCCGGTGGAAATTAACCTCGCCGGGGTGAATCAGGTGCAGGTCGACGAGCGCACCGGCATGACCTTCCCGAAGGCGCTGAAGGCCTTCCTGCGGCAGGACCCGGACATCATCCTCGTCGGCGAAATCCGCGATCTGGAAACCGCTTCTATCGCGGTCAAGGCCGCCCAAACCGGCCACATGGTGATGTCGACGCTCCACACCAACGACGGCCCGCAAACCCTGACCCGCCTGCAAGACATGGGCGTCGCACCCTTCGCCGTGGCCACCACCATCAACCTGATCACCGCCCAACGTCTGGCGCGCCGCCTGCACCCGGAGTTGCGCACCCCCATCGACGTACCGCCCGAGGCCTTGCTTAAGGAAGGTTTTGCGCCCGAAGACGTCGAAGCCGGCTTTCGCCTGTATGGCCCGGGCAGCAGCAGCGATTGCCCGAGCGGCTATAAAGGGCGGGTCGGGATCTATCAGGTGATGCCCATTTCCGACGGCATGAAGCGACTCATCATTGAAGGTGCCAACGCCGTGCAGTTGGCCGACCAGAGCGCTGCGGAAGGCATCTGGGATATTCGCAAATCAGGCCTCAACAAGGCGCGCCGGGGCATTACCAGTCTCGCTGAAATCAACCGCGTGACGGTGGAGTAAGACATGGCCGAAGGCATCGCCCCAGTCCGCACGGATATGTACCTCTGGGAGGGCGTGGACCGGGCTGGCAAGCGGGTCAAGGGTGAGATGTCGGGGCAGAGCGACGCCGTGGTGCGGTCGATTTTGCGGCGACAGGGCATCAATCCACTCAAGGTCAAGAAAAAGCCCAAACCGTTGTTGGGCACCAGTTCGGCCAAAATCACCACCAAGGACATCACGGTGTTCTGCCGACAGTTGGCCACCATGATGTCGTCCGGCGTGCCGCTGGTGCAGTCCTTCGAAATTGTGGGCCGCGGTCACGCCAACAAGGCCATGCAGCAGCTGATCCTCTCGATCAAAGGGGATATCGAAGCCGGCGGCTCGCTGGCCGAGTCGCTGCGCAAGCACCCGCTGCAGTTCAACGAGCTCTTCGTCAATCTGGTCACGGCGGGCGAACACGCGGGTATTCTGGAAAGCATCCTGCACAAACTCGCGACCTACATGGAGAAATCGGAAGCCCTGAAGTCGAAGATCAAGGGCGCGATGTTCTATCCGGTTGCTGTGCTCGTGGTGGCATTCATCATCACCTGCATCCTGCTGCTGTTCGTCATCCCGCAGTTTGAAGAACTGTTCAGCGGCTTCGGCGCCGACCTCCCAGGCCTGACGCGCATGGTCATCGACATGTCGAAGTGGATGCAGGCCAACTGGTGGCTGCTGCTCATCGTGGTCGGCGGCACCATTTTCGGCCTGATTCAGGCCAAGAAACGCTCAGTTGCCTTTGCCCACGCGCTGGATCGCCTCGCCCTCAAACTCCCGGTGGTCGGCGACATTCTGAATAAATCTGCCACCGCCCGGTTTGCGCGCACGCTGGCTACGATGTTTGCCGCCGGCACGCCGCTGGTTGAAGCCATGACCTCCGTCGCCGGTGCGTGCGGCAACATCCTCTACTACAACGCCACGATGAAAATGCGCGATGAAATTGCGACCGGCACCCAGTTGCAGGTGGCCATGCGCGACGCCGATCTGTTTCCCAACATGGTCGTCCAGATGGTGGCGATCGGCGAAGAATCCGGCGCGCTCGATTCTATGTTGGGCAAAGTCGCCGACTGGTACGAACAAGAAGTGGACGATGCGGTGGATTCCCTCACCAGCCTGCTCGAGCCGATGATCATGGCGGTGCTGGGCGTGGTAATCGGTGGTCTGGTGGTCGCCATGTACCTGCCTATCTTCAAGATGGGTCAGGTGGTTTAAGCGCGACCAGGCCCGGGATTTTTCTGATGTCCTTCCACTGCGACGGCCGGGCCTGAGCGCATGGCCGACCTGCTTCAGCTGCTGGCGAGTTCGCCGACCGCCTTCATTGTCACGCTGAGCGTGTTCGGTCTGCTGGTCGGGAGTTTTCTCAACGTCGTCATTTATCGGCTACCGCTGATGATGGAGCGGGCGTGGCGGGCAGAGTGCGCTGCCCTGGACCAGACGGAGCCGACGCCTGACGCGCGCGATGAGGTGTTTAATCTGGTCCGCCCGCGGTCCCGTTGCCCGCACTGCGCGGCGGCGATTAGCGCCTTCGACAATATCCCTCTCGTGAGCTGGCTTCTGCTTGGCGGGCGTTGTCGGCACTGCCGCACCGCCATCCCCTTGCGCTACCCGCTGGTGGAGTGCTGCGCGGGCGTGCTCGCTGGCCTTGCCGCCTGGCGTTTTGGTTTTGGCCCGTTCGCCCTGCTGGCCGCCGGCGTGTCCTGGACACTGCTCGCGCTGGCGGTGATCGACTACGACACCCAGCTGCTGCCCGACGACCTCACCCTGCCGCTGCTCTGGGCGGGGCTGGCGGTCAATCTGGGCGGCGGTCTGGTCGGCCTGCAAGCGGCGGTCATCGGCGCGATGGCGGGCTACCTCAGCCTGTGGTCGGTCTATTGGGCCTTCCGCCTAGCGACCGGCAAAGAGGGTATGGGCTACGGCGACTTCAAGCTGCTTGCGGCGCTGGGGGCGTGGTTGGGCTGGGCCGCCCTGCCCGGGATCATCATCGGTGCCGCGCTGGTCGGTGCGCTGGTCGGGCTGATGCTGATTGGGCTGGGACGTCATGCCCGCGGCAAGCCGATCCCCTTCGGCCCGTTTCTGGCCGCCGCCGGCTGGATCCAGCTCTTATGGGGGAATGTGGTGCAGGATCTGTTGCTGGGGACTTTCGTTAGATGAACAAGCAGCGCGTGTTTGTGGTGGGCGTCACCGGCGGCATCGGCAGCGGTAAAACGACCATCTGCCGCGAATTTGCCGCGCTAGGCGCGCCGGTCATCGATACCGATCAGGTCGCACGCGACGTGGTGGCGCCGGGCAGCCCGGGCCTCGCCGCAGTGGTTGCGGCTTTCGGTCCCGAGGTGCTGACGGCCGATGGCCAGCTTGACCGGCGCCGCGTTCGCCAGCTGGTGTTTGCGACCCCCGCCCTACGTGAACAACTCGAGGCCATTCTGCACCCGCTGATTCGACAGGAAACCGACGCGCGCGTGCAGGCGGCCGGCTTTCCCTACTGCCTCGTCTGCATCCCGCTGCTGGTGGAACGGGGTGGCGGCAACCGCGTTAACCGCGTGCTCGTGATTGATTGCCCGACCGAGGTTCAGATCGCGCGCGTGATGGCCCGCGACGAATTGACAGCCCCGGAGGTAGCGGCAATTATGCAGACACAAGCCTCGCGGGAAGACCGTCTGGCGGCCGCGCATGATGTGCTGGAAAACACCGGCGATGTCTCGCTCCTGCGGCCCCAGATTTCGGCGCTGCACGCTCGGTACCTCCAACTTGCCAAAGAGGGCGCGGCCTAGAAATCCCCCAGCAATGCAGCCCGCGCGCCCGAGCCCCCAACAGCAACTGTTTCCCGAAACCGGGGCGTGCGTTATGTACGAACAGCCGCTAAATGAACGCATCCGCTGTTTCCTGCGCCTCGAATATCTTTTCCAGTCAGTCGCCGAGTGCATGCAGGGCAAGACCGCCCTCAACGCCCGGCAGGCGGTGGCAAGCCTTATCGATATCACCGACCAGTTGTCCCGCGCCGACATCAAGGGTGACCTGATCAAGGAACTGGAGCGCCACGCGGCGACGCTAAGCGCCCTGCGCAGCAACCCGGCGGTCAACCAGACCACGCTGGACAACACACTCTCTCGCCTCGACCCGATCCTGAGCGCGCTGCGCTCGCCGGCCTGTCAGCCGGGACAGCGCATGCGCCAGATGGAACTCGTGACCCAGGTCCGGCAGCGGCTGGCGATTCCCGGCGGTTTATGCAGTTTCGATCTGCCTGCCTTTCACTTCTGGCTCTCACGGGAGCATGTGGTGCGGGTCGCGCAGCTGAACGACTGGATGGACGATTTACGCGTTATCGAAGAAGGCGTGGAAATCACGCTGAAGCTGATCCGTGAATCCGCGGTGCCACAGAAAGTGGCCGCCAGCGGCGGCTTCTACCAGCAGAATCTAGACCCGACCTCGTCTTGCACGCTGGTCCGCGTGGTGCTGAACGTGGAGGAAGAGGTTTTTGCGGAAATCAGCGGCGGCAAGCACCGCTTCACCGTGCGCTTCATCCGGCCGGCGGATCCGGGCTCGCGGCCCCAACAAACCAGCGAAACGGTGCACTTCGAACTGCAGTGCTGCGGCCTATAGCGCCGGCAGTCCACCCAACAGTCGCCGGACGTTTGCTTCGCCCATTGCTTCGGGCTGCCGCCAGGCAGCCGTAATCGCCGCGACCCCAATACAGCCCGCCGCCACCGCCTGTGGCAGCGCGTCGGCATTCATGCCGCCGAGCGCGTAAGCCGGCAGGCGGCTGTGACGGGCCAGCCGAGCGAGTCCGGACCAGCCGAGCGGCGTGACGCCGGGATGGCTGGCGGTTGGCGCGACCGGCGAAATCAGCACGAAATCGCAGCCGACGGCCGCCGCCAGATCGAGGGCTTCCGCGTCATGACAGGCGGCGCTGACGAGCGCGGGGGCGTCCAGCGGGCGTGCGGCCATGGCCCGCAAACGCCGGTCGTTGAGGTGGACGCCGTCGGCGCCAAGCTGCGCCGCAAGCGCCGGCTCGGCGTTGAGCAGGATGCGCGCGCCATGGGCATGCGCCATGGCGATTGCCTCGCGGGCCAGCGCTTGATAGGCCGGTGGCGGCAGCGTGTTGGCGCGGAGCTGGATCAGTTTGACGCCCGCCGCCAGACAGGCGGCCAGCTGCGCCAGCCATTGCGGGAGGTGCCCGGGTTCCGGCGTGATGAGACAGGCGCGCGGCAACCGGGCCGCGGTCACGATGGGCAGATTGGCCGCCGGAAATGCATGGCTCAGCAGGGCGTCGGGCGCTACCCAACGCAGCGGCTGTCCTTCCAGGCCGCTTGGCGTGCCCTGCCACGCGGTCACTTCAAAAACGTAAAGCCGCACCTCTCGTTGGGGGTAGCGGTGGCTGACTTCCAGCAACGGGGCCGCAGCACGCAGGCTGATCCCCAACTCCTCACGAAGTTCGCGTCGGAGCGCCTCAAGTCGGCTTTCGCCTGCCTCCAGCTTGCCGCCCGGAAACTCCCACAGCCCGCCCTGATCCGCAGCGGCTGCGCGGCGGGCGATGAGGATGCGACCGTCGGCCCCCCTGATCACCCCCGCCACCACCTCAAGCCTTGGAATCGCTGCTGTCAGGCTCATGGCGTGCAGCCCCGTCAGCTCCGGTATTCGGCGTTGATCTTCACGTAGTCGTAGGAGAAATCGCAGGTCAGCACGGTGGCGCGGGTCGCGGCCTGTCCGATTCGGACCTCAATGGTGTACTCGGCGCCGGCCATCACCCGGGCCACATCGGCTTCGTCATAACCAGGCACCGGCTCGCCGCCCGCCACGATCCGCACGCCGCCAATGGCAATATCGATATCGGTCAGCACCAGTCCGCTGGCGCCGGAGCGCCCGACCGCGGCCAGAATCCGGCCCCAGTTGGGATCGCTGGCAAATAGCGCCGTCTTGACCAGCGGCGACTCGGCCACGGCATAGGCCGCGCGCAGGCAATCCGCCTCGGCCTGTCCGCCGCGCACGTCCACCGTCACGAGCTTGGTGGCGCCTTCACCGTCACGCACGATGGCGCGCGCCAATTCGCAGAAGACCCCCTCCAGCGCCGCGCGGAAGGACGACCAGTCGGGACTGGCCGGAGACAGCGCCGGACCCTGCGCGCTCGCGATCAGGATGCAGGCGTCGTTGGTGGAGGTATCACCATCAATGGTGATGCGATTGAAGCTGCGATCGGCCAGTTCGCTAACCAATGTCTGCAGGTCGGATTGACCAATCTTTGCGTCGGTGGCGATAAACGCCAGCATCGTGGCCATGTCCGGCTTGATCATGCCGGCGCCTTTGGTAATCCCGGTGATGTGGCAAGGTCCATGCGCCGTGCCGACCCGCGCCGAGAAGAGCTTCGGCACCGTGTCGGTCGTCATGATGCCGTGCGCGGCGGCTTCCCAACCGTCATCCCGCAGTTCGGCAATTGCCGGACTGAGCGCACTGACCAGCTTTTCGGCCGGCAGGCGTTGACCGATCACGCCCGTGGAAAACGGCAGCACCGCGTCCGCTGCGCAGTTCAACCGCGCCCCGGCCTCCTGACAAACGGTCAGCGCATCCGCCAGGCCCTGCTCGCCCGTGCCGGCATTGGCGTTGCCGGCGTTAATCACCAGCAGGCGTGGCATTGCCGCCGCCAGATGCCGGCGCGCCAGCGTGACCGGCGCGGCGCAGAACACGTTGCGGGTGAAGACCGCCGCGGCGGTGGCGCCGGGGCAGATGTCGATCAAGGTCAGATCGGGGCGGCCGTTTTTACGAATCCCGGCCGCGACGCAGGCCAGACGTACGCCCGCGATGCGGTGCGGGCTGGTGGAGATTTCGCTCATGAACACCTTCGGGCTTGGTGGCGCCTAGCTCAGGCGACCGTGACATTGCTTGTACTTGCGACCCGAGCCACAGGGGCAGGGGTCGTTGCGGCCGACTTTCTGGCCGGGACGTACGTAAGGCGCCGGGCCGCCATCCGCCTGGGGCGGGTGGTCGGGCTCAAGCGCGCTGGCGCTTGCATGGATCTGGGTCTGGGCCAGCGCCTGCTCGGCCGTGCGGCGGCGTTGCTCCTCGAGCTCCGCGACTTCGTCGCGCGCGCGAATTTCGACCTTGCTCAAAATGCCAATCACGTCGCGCATGATGGATTGCAGCATCCGCGCGAACATTTCGAAAGACTCGCGCTTGTACTCCTGCTTGGGGTCTTTCTGGGCGTAGCCGCGCAGATGAATGCCCTGCCGCAGATGGTCCATGCCCGAGAGATGCTCCTTCCAGTGTGTGTCGAGCACCTGCAACATGACCGAGCGCTCAAATTCGCGCATGGCATCGCTACCAACCAGCGCCTCCTTGGCCTGATAGCTCTCTTCGACCGCTTGCAGGATGCGCTCGCGGATGGTCCGCTCGGGCAGTTCATCGTCACTCGCCAGCCAGTCGCTGATTGGCTGGGTGACGCCATAGTCGCTGTGCAAGGCGGCCATCAAGCCGTCGATGTTCCAGTTTTCGGGATAGCTTTCTGGCGGGATGTAGGTGTCGATGAACTGGTTGACCACATCGCTGCGGATGCCGCCGATGTTCGCCGAAATGTCATCGGCCTCCATCAGGTCGCGGCGCTGCTCGTAGACGTGCTTGCGCTGGTCATTCGCCACGTCGTCGAACTCCAGCAACTGCTTACGGATATCGAAGTTGCGACCTTCCACCTTGCGCTGGGCATTTTCGATGGCCTTGGTCACCCAGGGATGCTCAATGGCCTCGCCTTCCTTCATGCCGAGTTTCTGCATCAGGCCGGCGACCCGGTCAGAGGCAAAAATGCGCATGAGGTTGTCTTCCAGCGACAGGTAGAACCGGCTGGAGCCCGGATCACCCTGACGGCCGGAACGACCGCGCAGCTGGTTGTCGATACGGCGCGACTCGTGGCGTTCGGTGCCCACAATATGCAAGCCGCCGGCGGCGAGCACTTCGTCGTGTCGGGCGGTCCATTCATCACGCACCCGCTGGCGCTCGGCATCGGCGGCGCCCGCCGGCAGCGCGGCCAGTTCCGCTTCCAGACTGCCGCCGAGCACGATGTCGGTACCGCGACCCGCCATATTGGTGGCTACCGTCACGCTGCCGGGACGACCGGCCTGAGCCACGATTTGCGCTTCCTTTTCGTGGAACTTGGCGTTCAGCACCTGGTGCGGAATGCTCTGCTTGCGGAGCAGGTCTGACAAAAACTCGGAGTTCTCAATGGAGGTCGTGCCGACCAGCACCGGCTGGCGCCGGGTCCGGCACTCGGCGATGTCTTCCACGATGGCCTGATACTTTTCGCGCGCCGTCAGAAACACCATATCGCCGTGGTCTTTGCGCACCATCGCCCGGTGGGTGGGAATGACCACGACTTCCAGCGCGTAGATTTGCTGGAATTCGTAGGCTTCGGTGTCGGCGGTACCGGTCATGCCGGCCAGTTTTTCGTACAGGCGGAAGTAATTCTGGTAAGTGATCGAAGCCAGCGTTTGGTTCTCGAGCTGGATTTGCACGCCTTCCTTGGCTTCGACGGCCTGATGCAGGCCATCCGACCAGCGGCGGCCCGGCATGGTGCGGCCGGTGAATTCGTCAACGATGACCACCTCACCGTCCTTCACCACGTAGTCCACGTCCCGCGCGAACAGCGCGTGGGCACGCAGGGCAGCGTTCAGGTGGTGCATAAGGCCGATGTTTGACACCCCGTAGAGGCTCTCGCCTGCGGCCAGCAGGCCGGCTTCGGCCATCAAGGCTTCCACATGCTCATGGCCGGACTCGGTGATGTGAACCTGGCGGGCTTTCTCGTCGACCCAGTAGTCGCCTTCACCCTCTTCCTCGGGCTGGCGCACCAGCTTCGGGATTAGCACATTCATGCGCCGATAGGCGTCGCTACGGTCATCCGAAGGCCCGGAAATAATCAGCGGGGTACGTGCTTCGTCGATCAGGATGGAGTCAACCTCGTCGACCACCGCGTAGACCAGCTCCCGCTGCACGCGCTGGTCTTTGCTGAAGGCCATGTTGTCGCGCAGGTAGTCGAAGCCAAATTCGTTGTTGGTGCCGTAGGTGATGTCGGCGCCATAGGCCGCGCGTCGGTCCTCCGACCCCATCCCGGACAGCACCACCCCGACGGTCAGGCCGAGAAAGCGATAGACCTTGCCGATCCACTCGGCGTCGCGCTTGGCAAGGTAGTCGTTGACGGTAATCACGTGGACACCGCGCCCGGTCAACGCGTTGAGGTATACCGGCAGGGTCGCGACCAGGGTCTTGCCCTCGCCGGTGCGCATTTCAGCGATGCGCCCGTCGTGCAGCACGATGCCACCGATCATCTGCACGTCGAAATGGCGCATATTGAGCGCCCGGCGGGCGGCCTCCCGCACCGTCGCGAAGGCTTCAGGCAGTAGACTGTCGAGCGTTTCGCCCTGCGCCAGACGGCTGCGGAAGGTTTCGGTTTTACCCGCCAGAGCGTCATCGGAGAGCGCCGCGAGCGCGGACTCGAAGCCGTTGATGGTGTCGACGACCCGTCGGAGCTTCCGCAACAGGCGTTCGTTGCGACTGCCAAACAGGGCGCGGAGCAAGCGGCGCGGAAGCGAAAGCGCGGAGTCGGTCATACGTTCCTCAAGCAGCTGGCCGGCCCGATGAGCGGCCACAATAAAATGGGTGGGCTAGTGTAACAGACGACCTGTGTCCGCTATTGCGGGCAACCCACCAACAGCCATCACCTCAACACGACATCCGACGGCCAGCTGAAATGAAACATCCCACCCGCATCGGCGCCATCGTGGCCCAGACCCCGGCACTCTCGCGTTTGATCGAACGCGCACACGAGCTCCAGCAGATCGATACGGTAGTCGGCGAGTGGTTGCCCGCGGTGCTGCGGCCCCAGGTGAAGGTCGCGGTGACCCGCGGCGATACGCTGGTGCTGACCGCCACTTCAGCGGTCTGGGCGACTCGACTGCGTTACGAGGTAACGGAGTTGCTGGAAAGGGCCCGGGAAAGCAAAGCGCTGGCCCATATCCAGCGCATTCAGGTCAGGGTCGACACCACGGCGGCGCAAGAGCACCGCCAGCGGTAAACAATCGGCCTAGTGCACCGGCATCGGCTGGGCGTAGGCGATGGGCGCGTCTTCGTGGTCGTCGAAGGTGACCTGCTCCCAAGCGCTTTGGGTATTCAGCAACTTGCGCAGCAACTGGTTGTTCAGTTCATGACCCGACTTGTGGCCGTAGAAGGCGCCGATCAGGCTGTGTCCGAGCAGATAGAGGTCCCCGATCGCGTCGAGAATCTTGTGTTTGACGAATTCGTCCTCGTAACGCAGGCCGTCTTCGTTCAGAACCCGGTAGTCGTCCACGACCACCGCGTTGTCGAGGCTGCCGCCCAAGGCCAGATTGCGGCTGCGCAGCCATTCCACTTCACGCATGAAGCCAAAGGTGCGGGCCCGGCTGACTTCTTTCACGAAAGACGTGGTCGAGAAGTCGATTTCCGCGTGCTTGCTGCTTTGCTGGAAGAACGGGTGGTCGAACTCGATGGCGAACGACACCTTGAAACCGGAGAACGGCTCGAACCGCGCCCATTTGTCGCCGTCGCTGACTTCGATCCGTTTTTTGATGCGGATGAAACGCTTGGGCGAGTTCTGTTCCTGAAAGCCGGCCGACTGCAGGAGGAAAACAAAGGGCCCGGCGCTACCGTCCATGATGGGCACTTCGGCTGAACTCAAATCAACGTAGGCGTTGTCGATGCCCAGCCCCGCAAACGCCGACAGCAGGTGCTCTACCGTCGAAATCCGCACGCCATCGCGTAACAGGCTGGTGGAAAGACTGGTGTCCCCCACGTTCTCGGCCCGGGCCGGGATTTCGACTATCGGGTCCAGATCGACCCGACGAAAAATGATGCCTTTGTCGACGCCCGCCGGTCTCAAGGTGACCAGCACTTTCTTGCCTGTATGCAAGCCCACGCCGGTGGCGCGAATGACGTTTTTGAGCGTTCGTTGGTTCAACATCAGTACAGAAGCCCCCTACCCTGACCACTTTCGGCCGAATGTTACCACGCGAGGTCGAATTCGCGGCAAAACGACCATCGATTCAACGCCTGCCGGGCGCACAGTGGTACGGCCCGGCTGAATCAGCGGTGAACGCCCGATCCCGACCTCAATCGGCCTGACGCCGCAGAAAGGCCGGAATATCCAGATAGCTGGTGGTCTGGGCCGGCTCTTCACGCTTTTCCTGTGGCGGATTCCGGCGCATCGGCGGCAGGTCGACCTGACGGCTGCGCGGCTCCCGCGGCGGCTCAATGTTCACCGTCGGCACCATCACGGCGACCGGCGCAGCGGGCGCGACCGGCTCGACCGGACGCAGCACCTCAACCGGCTTTGGCGCCTCAACCGGCGGACGCACCGGGTCGCTGCTGATGCCCGTTGCCACGATCGTCACCCGCACTTCACCTTCGGTGGCTGGATCGATCACGGTGCCCACCACCACGGTCGCGTTATCGGACGCAAACTCGCGAACCGCGTTACCCACGTCTTCGAACTCACCCATCGTGAGGTCGGCGCCGGCCGTGATGTTGACCAGAATGCCTTTGGCACCGGACAAGTTGATGTTGTCGAGCAGCGGGCTGGCGATGGCGGCGCGGGCGGCATCGGCGGCGCGCGTTGGGCCACGTCCCCGGCCACTGCCCATCATCGCCATGCCCATTTCCTGCATCACAGTGCGCACGTCGGCAAAGTCGACGTTGATCAGCCCCGGGCAGGTAATGAGTTCAGCGACCCCGACCACGGCGCCCAGCAGCACGTCGTTGGCGGCCTTGAAGGCATCCAGCATGCTGATTTCACGGCCCAGCACCGCGAGCAGACGTTCGTTGGGAATAGTAATGAGCGAGTCGACGTATTGGCTCAGTTCGCGGAGCCCGTGGTTCGCGCAGTCCATACGGCGCTTGCCTTCAAAAGCGAACGGACGGGTAACTACGGCTACCGTCAGAATGCCCTTCTCACGCGCAATTTGGGCGATGACTGGCGCCGCGCCGGTGCCCGTGCCGCCACCCATCCCGGCGGTGATGAACACCATGTCGGCCCCTTCCAGCAGGTCGCTGATCCGGTCGCGGTCTTCCAGCGCCGCCTGACGGCCGATTTCCGGATTCGCCCCGGCACCCAGTCCGCGGGTAATGTCGCCGCCCAGTTGCAGCACCGTGGGGACTGCGGAGGAACGCAGCGCCTGCGCATCGGTGTTGGCGCAGATGAAATCGACGCCCTCGATTTCAGCGCTCAGCATGTGCTGAACGGCGTTGCCGCCACCGCCGCCAACGCCGATCACCTTGATCACCGCGTTCTTGCTATACGCTTCCATCACTTCAAACATGTTGTTTTCTCCGTTTAGTTCGACCGTGTCCGCTTTTCGGTGCGGACTTGGGTCGAGCGAGTTATTACCAGCGTTTAAATCACCGCAGCCCCGCTGCCGCTGCGCCCGAAGCGGGCGAGCAGCGCGCTGGCCGCCTCAAAAATTGCCCTGAAACCAGGTTTTCATTCTTCCCAACACCCCACCCGCCACTTCCAGACGACTAACCCCGCGCGATTGCTGCCCGCTGCGCAGGTTCTTGTTCGCCTCCAGCAGCAAACCGACGCCGGTGGCATAAATCGGGTTGCGCACTACCTCAACCAGACCCGTCACGTGCTGCGGAACCCCGAGCCGCACCGGCATGTTGAACACTTCCTCTGCCAGTTCGATCGCCCCTTCCATGCGCGCGCCGCCCCCGGTCAGCACCACGCCGGCGGCGATCATGTTTTCGAAGCCGCTGCGCTTGAGTTCCGCCAGCACAAGGCCAAACAGCTCGTCGTAGCGGGGCTCTACCACTTCGGCCAGCGTCTGGCGTTCAAGCCGCCGCGACGCGCGGTCACCCACGCTGGGCACTTCAATCGTCTCGTTGGCGTTGGCGAGTTGGGTCATCGCGCAGGCGTAGCGAATTTTCAGATCTTCCGCGTGATGCGTCGGCGTCCGCAGGGCAACCGCGATGTCGTTAGTGACCTGATCGCCCGCGATCGGAATGACCGCCGAGTGGTGAATCGCGCCGTGCACGAACACCGCGATGTCGGTGGTTCCGCCGCCGATGTCGCACAGACAAACGCCCAGATCTTTCTCGTCTTCGGCCAGCACGGCGGTCGAAGACGCCAGCTGCTGCAGGACGATGTCGTCGGCAATCAGGCCGCAGCGCCGCACGCATTTCACGATGTTCTGGGTCGCGCTTTGCGCGCCGGTCACAATGTGGACGCGCGCTTCCAGCCGCACGCCGGACATGCCGATGGGCTCGCGGATGCCGTCCTGACCGTCGATGATGTATTCCTGCGCCAGCGTGTGGAGGATTTGCTGGTCGGCCGGAATCGCCACCGCGCGCGCGGCTTCCAGCACCCGCTCCTTGTCGCTCTGGGTGACCTCACCGTCCTTGATTTTCACAATGCCGTTCGAGTTCAGGCTGCGCACGTGGCTGCCGGCAATCCCGACCGACACCGACTTGATCTCGCAGCCGGCCATCAGCTCGGCTTCTTCCACCGCGCGCTGCACCGACTGCACGGTGGAATCGATGTTGACCACCACGCCGCGCTTCAGGCCGCGCGACGGGTGCGAACCCAGACCGATCACTTCGACCGACCCGTCTTCCCCAATTTCGCCCACCAGCGCCACCACTTTGGAGGTGCCGATGTCGAGCCCGACGATAAGGTTCTTGTCCTGCTTCCTGAGCATAGGGTTTGGTCAGCCTCGTTCTGCTGCGAAGTGAAAAATCATGGTTTGGTGCCGGGTGTCGCCGGGCTTGGGGCAGTCGGCCGCTCCTTGACCGCAAAGCCATTGGTGTAGCGCAGGTCCAGCGTCTGCACCCGCGTCCAGTTCTCGCGCAGGATGCGCGGCCAGGCGCGAATAAAACGCTCGAGCCGCTCCTGCGTGAAGTGTCGGCCGAGGAGCAGGGTAGACCCGTCGCTGAGCACGATCTGCCATGCCCGACGATCCGAGAGCGCGAGGCTGCCGATTTTCAAACCCAGCTCGCCGAGCAGCACGTTCGCTCGCCGATAGGTGGTCCAGACTTCTGCCTCGCTGCCCGATGGCCCGTACAAGCGGATTAATCCGGGCGGAAAACTGGCCGGATCCGGGCTGAAGACTTCCTGCGTCGTGCTGAGCAGGCCGTCCTTGCCCCAGCGTGCCACCGGCTGCTGCTCGCGAATGCTGACGTGAATGGTGTCGGGCCAGACCCGCGTCACACTGGCCTCGCGTACCCAGGGCTCGCGCAGGATCATGCGCCGCACCTGCTGCACGTTGACCTCGAAAAAGCCGCCGGATACCGCCCCGCCCACCAGCTGCTGGATTGACTCCCGGGCCAGAAAGCGAAACTCCCCGTCCACCGTCAGTTTGCGAATGGGATAGGCGTGTGGGTCGTGCAGATGCTCCCACAGGCGCCAGCCACTCAATCCCAGCAGCACACCAAGCAGCGGCCACAGCCAGCGGACTGGCCGCAGGGGCGCGGCGTCGCGCGGGACGCTGGCCGGACGCTGCGGCTGGCGCGGGGTCATGTCGCACGCTCAAAACTCGATGCCAGGATTTGCAGCACCAACTGCTCGAAGGTCCAGCCCACGGCGGCCGCAGCCATTGGCACCAGCGAGTGGTCGGTCATGCCGGGCACGGTGTTGAGTTCGATGAAGTGCGGCTGACCCGCTTCGTCGAGCATGAAATCGACCCGTCCCCAGGCGCTCGCGCCAAGCGCCTCGAAGGCCTGCAGTCCCAGCGCGGCCAGCGCCGCTTCACGCTCGGCAGACAGCCCGCAGGGGCAGAGATAGCGGGTGGAGTCCGCAAGGTACTTGGCCGCGTAATCGTAGAACTGATGCGGGGTTTCCAGCTTGATGATGGGCAGCGTTTGGCCGCCGACGATCGACAGGGTGTATTCGCCGCCGGTAATCCAGCGCTCGGCCAGCACCACCCGGTCATAGCGTTGGGCGAGCGCAATGGCCGGCGCCACTTCGGCCAGCGCGGTGACCTTGCTCACCCCAACGCTGGAGCCCTCGTGCGCCGGTTTGATCGCCAAGGGCAAGCCCAGCCGCCCCACCAGCGCCCGCGCGTCGGTGCTCGCGTCTACCCGTTCAAAGGCCGGCGTGGGCAGCCCCTGACTGTGCCACAGCTGCTTGCTGCGAACCTTGTCCATGGCGAGCGCGCAGCCCAGCACGCCGCTGCCGGTGTACGGGATACCGGCCACGCCCAGCGCGCCTTGCAGCTGTCCGTCTTCGCCGCCCCTGCCGTGCAGGGCAACGAACACGCGGTCCGGGGCCAGTGCCAGCAAGTCCGGCAAGCTGCCCGCGCGGAAATCCAAGGTCTGTACCGCGACGCCGGCGCGGGCCAGTGCGGCCGCGACGGCGGTGCCGCTTTTCAGCGACACCTCGCGCTCTGCGGTGTCGCCGCCCATCAGCACCACCACGCGACCGGCGCGGGCCAGCACCTCGGCTTCCTCAAGCGGTAGCGGCTTCATGCGCCCACCCCATCGGCGGCCGGGAGGCCCAGAATTCTGACTTCGGTTTCCAGGCGCTGACCGCTATGCGCCGCCACCCGCTGCTGGACTTCCCACATCAGGCCTTCGATGTCGTCGGCGCTGGCGCTGCCGTCGTTAATGATGAAATTGGCGTGCTTCGGCGAGACATAGGCGCCGCCCCGGCGTCGACCTTTGCAGCCTGCTGCCTCGATCAGCCGACCGGCAAAATCACCCGGCGGGTTTTTGAAGACAGAACCGCAGCTCGGCAAGCCCAGCGGCTGGCTGGCGTTCCGCCGCGCCAGCAGGTCGCGCACCGTGGCGGTGGTGCTGGCGTCGACGTCAAAGCGCAGCGTGCCCGAGACAAACCATTCTTCGTTCAGGCCTTCCAGTTGCCGATAGTTGGCGCGGAATTCAGCCGCCGGGCGACGCTGCACGCGACCGCCGCGGCTAAGAGTTTCTACCGCCTCGACCAGCGACCAGATTTCATGCCCGAAGGCGCCCGCGTTCATTGCCAGCGCGCCGCCAATCGTGCCCGGAATGCCGCCCAGAAATTCACCGCCGCCCAACTGGCGGCGGGCGGCCTGACGAGCCACCTTGGCGCAGGCGACACCAGCGCCTGCCTCTACCCGCCGCTCGTCCAGCCAACGTAACTGGCCGAAGACGCCGGCGGTCAGGATGACCGTGCCGGGAAGGCCGCCGTCACGCACCAGCAGATTGCTGCCAAAACCAATCAGGGTCAGCGGCTCGGCCAGCGGCGCCGCCTGCAGGAAGCTCACCAGATCCGCCAGATCGGCCGGCTCGAACAGCCGCTCGGCCGCGCCGCCAGCCCGCCAGGTGCAGTGCCTCGACATGGGCTCATGCGATCGCAGTCGCCCACGCAAGGACAGCCCCGCCAGCCACGCCGGACTGTTCAGCACGCTTGCCTCTTCACCCTCAGCCACTTGCATTGCCCTCGCAGTTGCCTCGCGTCCGTTCATCTTCAGGCGTCCGCCTCGTAGTGCAGGCGCTCGGCGACGCGACCGATACTGCCGGCGCCCAGCAGCATCACCAGATCGTCATCCCTGACCACGCCGGCCAGCGCTTCAGGCAGCTTGTCCGGCCCGGATACAAACACCGGGTCGACGGCACCGCGGGCGCGAATCGATCGGCACAGCGCGCGGGCGTCGGCGCCCGGCAGCGGCTTCTCACCGGCGCTGTAGATGTCGAGCAGCAGCAACACGTCGACGCCGCTCAGCACCTCGGCAAAATCTTCAAACAAGTCGCGCGTACGGCTGTAACGATGGGGCTGGAAGGCCAGCACCAATCGGGTCCCGGCCCAGCTTTCGCGGGCGGTTCTGATCATCGCGGCGAGTTCGCGCGGGTGATGGCCGTAATCATCAATCACCGTCACCAGCGCGTTGCCAAAGCGGGTGCGGCCGCGCACCTGGCAGCGCCGGCCCACGCCCTGAAAACTCCCCAGGGCGCGCGCGACCGCCGCATCGGAAATGCCCAGCTCGCCGGCGACCGCAATGGCCGCCAACGCATTCAGGGCGTTGTGCCGTCCGGGCATATTGAGGGTGACTTCAAAATCGTCGGCCACGCCGCGGCGACGCACGCGAAAGCGCGACCGGGTGCCGCGTAATTCGATGTCATAACCCTGGATGTCCGCGTCCTGCTGCTGGCCATAGGTGATGACCCGCGTGTGTAACTGGTCGACCAGCGACGCGGCGTTGGGGTCGTCGGCGCAAATCACCGCCACGCCGTAAAACGGCAAGCGGCGGAAGAAATCGCGAAAGCTGCCGCGCAGGCGTTCGAAATCCTGCTGGTAGGTGTCCATGTGGTCGGCGTCGATGTTGGTCAACACCGCCATCAGGGGATTGAGGAGCAGGAAGGACGCATCGCTCTCATCGGCTTCCGCCACCAGATAGTGGCCTGTGCCCAGCCGGGCGTGCGAGTCGGCGCTATGCAAGAGCCCGCCGATGACAAAGGTCGGGTCAAGCCCGCCCTCGGCCAGCACGCTGGCCATGAGGCTGGTGGTCGTCGTTTTGCCGTGGGTGCCGGCGATGGCAATGCCGCTGCGAAAACGCATCAGTTCGGCCAGCATTTCGGCGCGGGGTACGATGGGCACCCGGCGCGCCCGCGCGGCCAGCAGTTCCGGATTGTCAGCCGGGATGGCGCTGGAATAGACCACCACGTCGGCCTGCGCCGCGTGTTCGGCCGCGTGGCCCACCGAAATCGCGACGCCCAGACGCGCGAGCTGCTCGGTCATCCGGTTCGACGCCTGATCGGAGCCCGAAATGGCATAGCCCAGGTTATGAAACACCTCGGCCAGCCCGCTCATCCCGGCGCCCCCGACGCCCACAAAGTGGATGCGTCGGACGTTGTGCATCGGCAGCGTCTCGGGCTTATGCATGGAGCAGATCCAGACAATGATGGGCGACCGTGTCGGCCGCCATTGGTTGCGCCAGCGCGCGCGCCTTGGCCCCCATCTGCGTCAGCAGGTCGCGGTCCGCGGCCCAGAGTTGGAGTTGCGCCGCCAAGTCTTCGGCGGTCAGCGCGGCATCGGCCACCAGCACGGCCGCACCGGCGTCTGCCAGATAACGCGCGTTAGCCGTCTGGTGGTCGTCGACCGCATGCGGGAATGGCACGAGCACCGCCGGCAGGCCCGCGGCGGCCAGTTCCGCAATCGTCATGGCGCCGGCCCGGCACACCACCACATCGGCCCATTGATAGGCGGCCGGCATGTCGGTGATGAAGGGGTCCACGCGCGCGCCGGGCACCGCCGCCGCGTAGGCCGCGCGGGTGCTCGCGAGGTCGGCCTCACCGGTCTGGTGCCAGACTTCCAGCGGCTGCGCCGCCAGACGGGCAAGCGCTGCCGGCAGCACGGTGTTGAGTCGGCGCGCACCGCGACTGCCGCCCAGCACCAGCACCCGCAGTGGCGCGCCGTTCGGGCGCGGGGCGCGAATCTGCCCGGCCAGCGCGGCGATTGCGGCACGCACCGGATTGCCGGTGGTCAGCGCGCGATGCGCGGCGCTGAAGCTGCCCGGATAGGCCTCCAGCACGCGGGTCGCTAGTCGCGCCAGCAAACGGTTGGTCAGGCCCGGGATGGCATTTTGTTCATGGATCACCAGCGGGCGCCGGCACAGCCAGGCCGCAAGCCCGCCGGGGCCGCTGACAAAGCCGCCCATACCCAGCACTACGCCGGGCTGGAATGCCCGTATCGCCGCCACCGCCCGCGCGGTCGCCAGCAGCAGCGTGAATGGCGCCAGCAACCAGCCGCGCCAGCCCCGCCCGCGCAGCCCTGAGACCACCATCTCAACCAGTTCGATGCCAGCACCGGGCACGATGCGGCCTTCCATGCCGCCGGCCGCACCCAGCCAGCGCAGGCCCACATCCTGCTGACGCAGCACGTCGGCCACCGCCAGCGCGGGATAAATATGCCCGCCGGTGCCGCCCGCGAGAATCAGTACGCGTCTAGCCATGCGCAAGCTCCGTGGGTGGCCCGTCGATGACGGGCGGCGGCTCGGCGGACGGCGTGACCGCCGGGCGATCGGTACGCGATTCATGCGCCACCCGCAGCACCAGCGCCATCGCCGTACACAGCACCATGGTGCTGTTGTTGCCATAGCTGATGAAGGGCAAGGTCAGTCCCTTGGTCGGGAAGAAGCCCATGTTCACGCCGATGTTGATGAAGGACTCAAGGCCCACCAGCAAGGCCACGCCGTAGGCCAGATTGGCGCCATAGGTCTGGCCCATCCGCTCGGCCCGTTCGCCAATGCGAAAGATGCGCCAGACCAGAAACAGGAACAGCAGAATCACCGACACCGTACCGGCAAGGCCCAGTTCTTCTCCGATCACGGCGAAGATAAAGTCGGTGTGCACTTCCGGCAGATAGAACAATTTCTGCACGCTGTTGCCGAGTCCGACACCGGTCCACTCGCCGCGCCCGAAGGCGATCAGCGACTGCACCAGCTGGTAGCCCGAGGTCTCGGCATGCTCGAAAGGGTTGCGGTAGCTGCTCAAACGGGCGAGGCGGTAGGGTTCCATCACGATCAGGACACCGACCAGCGTTGCCAGAATCGAGCCCGCCCCGATGAACGTGGGGATCGGCGCGCCGGCCAGCAGCACCATGCCCAGCGTCGTCGCCGCCAGCACGATGGTGGTCCCCATGTCGGGCTCGGCCAGCAGCAGCAGGGCGATGACCCCAAACACGCCGATCGGCTTCGCGAAGCCCCACAGATGCTGCTGCACCTGAAGCTGATGGCGGACCAGATAGCCCGCCAGATACACGATGATGCCGAGCTTGGCGACTTCGGAGGCCTGAATGGTCACGCCGCCGATCGAGAGCCAGCGCCAGGCGCCATTGACGCGATGGCCAATGCCCGGCACCAGCACCGCCACCAGCAACAGGATTGAAATCCCTAGCCCGTAGACGCTGTAGCGGCGGATGGTATCGAGCCCGGCGCGGTAGACCATGTAGCCGAAGAGGCTGCCCATGCTCAGCGAAAAGAGATGGCGCTTGGCGTAATAAAACTCCGTGCCGTGATTCCGGGCGCCGAGCGCGATTGAGGCCGAGGCGACCATCACGATGCCGAGTGCGACCAAGGTCACCAGCGCGAAAACAAACCACGGGTCAAAGCGCGGGTCATCGTGGATGCGCATCACAGGCACGGGTTTGCGAACCGCCTGAGTCATGCGCTGATCTGCGCCTCCACCGCTGCGGCAAAGACCCGGCCGCGATGGGCGTAGCCCTCAAACATATCGAAGCTGGCGCAGGCCGGGCTTAGCAGTACCGCGTCACCCGGCCGCGCGGCGGCGGCGGCCAGCGCCACCGCCTGCGGCATGCTGGCGGCGAATTCGATCTGCGCCAGATCGCCCAGCGCGTTGGCAAGCAGCGGGGCGTCTTCGCCAATCAGCACCAGCGTGTGCACCCGGCCGGCAACGGCCTCGCGCAGTTCGCGAAAGTCAGCACCCTTGCCCTGACCGCCGGCAATCAGCACCCCGCGCCGCCCGTGCATGATGCCGGCGATCGCGGCGCTGGCCGCGCCGATATTGGTGCCCTTGGAATCGTCGTACCAGCTGACGCCAGCATGCGTGGCGACTTCGCGGCAGCGGTGTTCCAGCCCCGTGAACTCGCGCAGCGTCGCGCACTGGGCGTCGCGTGCGAGCCCCATGCAGTCGGTCATGGCCAAGGCGGCCAGGGCGTTGAGCTCGTTGTGCTGGCCCTTGATGCCGAGTTCGGCGGCCGCGATCACGGGCTCGTCGCCGCAGCACAACCAACGCTGCCCCGCGTGCTCGGCCAAATGATAGTGAGCCTGCGCGCGGTGACTGCCGAACCAGCGCACGGTCTGTCCCGTTGGCGCCATCGCGACCACCAGCGGGTCGTCGGCATTCAGCACCAGGTGCCGCGCGCCGCGCAAAATGCGCGCCTTGGCGCCAGCGTAGGCCTCAAGGCTGCCATGCCGATCAAGATGGTCGGCCGACAGGTTGAGTACGCAGGCGACTTCGGCAGCCAGATCGGGGGTCAGGTCGAGTTGAAAGCTTGAAAGCTCCAGCACATAGCAGTCGGGCGCCTGCCCTTCCAGCAGGTCGAGCGCCGGCGTGCCGAGGTTGCCGCCAGCCCGCACCACCTGCCCTGCGCGGGCCAGCATCTGCCAGACCAATGTGGTCACCGTGCTTTTGCCGTTCGAGCCGGTAATGCCCAGCAGCGGGGCGTTGGCCGCACGCCGAAACAGCGCAATATCGCCGAGCAGCGGGCCGGTGCGCGCCAGCAGTGACGGATGGTCCAGCGGCACGCCCGGACTGACGGCCACGTCGTCGCAGGCGCCGAAAACATCCGCCGGCAACTCGCCGCAGCGGGTCGCGATATCCGGGGAGAGCGCGCGCACGGCGTCCAGCAGCGGCGGGGCCGCTCGCGTGTCGACGCAGGTCAGTCGCGCGCCCCGCGCCAACAGATGACGGGCGCAGGACAGGCCGGTCAGCCCGAGGCCGAACACGCCCCAGTGCTGCCCGGCATAGATGGCGGGGATGGGCTGAGTCGCGCTCATCGCAGCTTCAAGGTGGCAAGGCCGGCCAGCACCAGCACCACGGTGATAATCCAGAACCGCACAATGACCCGCGGTTCCGGCCAGCCCTTGAGTTCAAAGTGGTGATGCAGCGGCGCCATGCGGAAAATGCGCTTGCCGGTCATCTTGAAGGAGGCGACCTGCAGGATGACCGACACCGTCTCGGCCACAAACACGCCGCCCATCAGGAACAGCACCAGTTCCTGCCGGACCACCACCGCCACGATGCCCAAGGCCGCGCCCAGCGCGAGCGCGCCAATGTCGCCCATAAAAATCTGCGCGGGATAGGTGTTGAACCACAGGAAGCCCAGTCCAGCGCCCACGATCGCGCCGCAAAAGACGCCCATTTCGCCCGCCCCCGGCACATACGGCAGACCCAGGTAATGCGAAAATTTGACGTTGCCAGTGACGTAGGCGAACACGATCAGCGCCCCGGCCACCAGCACGGTCGGCAGGATCGCAAGGCCATCGAGTCCATCCGTGAGGTTGACCGCGTTGCTGGTGCCGACGATGACGAAGTAGGTCAGCGCGATATAGAGAAGCCCGAGTTCAATCGACACGCCTTTGAAAAACGGCACGATGAGTCGCGTTTCAGCCGGGACCAGCGCGGTGTTGAACAACAGCGTCGCCACCGCCAGCGCGATGACCGACTGCCAGAAATACTTGTAGCGGGCGGCGAGTCCCTTCGGGTTCTTGCGCGAGAGTTTGAGGTAATCGTCAACCCAGCCAATCACGCCGAAGCCCAGCGTGGTTAGCAGCACCGGCCACAGGAAGCGGTTGGATAAATTGCCCCAGAGCAGCGTGCTGAGCGAAATCGAGACCAGAATCAGCGCGCCGCCCATGGTCGGCGTGCCGGCCTTGGAAAGATGTGACTTGGGGCCATCGTCGCGGACGGTCTGACCAATCTGGCGCAGCGTGAGGCGTTTAATGAGTTCGGGACCCACCAGCAGCGCGATGAAGAGCGCGGTCAAGGCCGCCAGCACCGTGCGCAAGGTCAGGTACTGAAATACGCGGAATCCCGACTCGTACTGCGCGAGCCACTCGGCCAGCATCAACAGCATAGGGCCCCCTCAGCGGGCGTCAGCAAGGCCTTCACCAGCAGGTCGAGTTGCATGGAACGCGAGCCCTTGCAGAGCACGGTGACGTCCCCGGTCAATTGTTCGCGGAGCGCGGCGAGCGCGTCGTCTCGCGTGGTAAAGCGTAGGGCTTCCGCGCCAAAGGCCTCTGCGGCCGCGGCGGCCAGCGGCCCGATGGCAAACAGTCGGCTCACCCCGGCCGCCCGTGCGGCCAGTCCGGCCGCGCGGTGCAACTCAACTGCCGAAGGTCCAAGTTCGCCCATATCCGCCAGCACCAGCCAGCGGGCCCCCGGCTGGGTCGCGAGCAAATCAAGCGCGGCGGCCAGCGAGGCCGGATTGGCGTTGTAGGTATCGTCGATCAGGGTCGCGCCGGTGGGCAGGCGGCGCACGTTGAGGCGTCCTTTCACCGGCGGTACCGCTTCGAGGCCGGCCTTGATCACGGCGATCGGCAAATCAAGCGCGGCGCCGACGGCGGCAGCGGCCACGGCGTTGCGTACGTTGTGCAACCCGTCAAGCGGCAGCGTGACCATCGCGGCCTCGTCGCCTACCCGCAGCCTGAACTGCGACCCGGCACCAAGGCCGCCGGGCTGGATGTCGGTCGCCGTGACGGTGGCGTCCGCGCCCAGTCCAAAACGCAGGATGTGGGCCGCGCTCGCCGTGCTCTGCCAGCGCGCGTGATGCGGGTCGTCGACGTTGATCAAGGCCGTATGCGTCGAATTCAGTCGGCTGTAAATCTGGCCCTTGGCCCGGGCAACGCCGTCCAGCGAGCCGAAACCCTGCAGATGCGCAGGACCGCACATGGTGACCAGCGCAACGGTCGGTTCGGCGATTGCCACCAGCGACGTGATGTCGTCGGGGCCGTTGGCGCCCATTTCGATCACCGCATAGCGATCGCTGGCGGCCAGCCTGAAGAGCGTCAGGGGCACGCCAATGTCGTTGTTCAGATTGCCCAGCGTCGCCAGCGTCGCGCCCTGTTGGCGGAGAATGCTGGCGACCATTTCCTTGGTCGTGGTCTTGCCGTTGCTGCCGGTGATGGCGATGACGGGAATGGCGAAGCGGCGGCGCCAGGCGCGCGCCAGATCGCCCAGCGCGCGGCGGGTGTCGGCCACCACGATCAGCGGTAAACCCGGCGCCTGCACCGGCCGGTCCACCACCGCCGCAGCGGCTCCGCGGGCTTGCGCCTCAGCGACAAGTTCGTGGGCGTCAAAGCGCTCGCCGCGCAGCGCCACGAACAACTCGCCGGCATTCAGGCTGCGCGTGTCCGTCCCGAGGCCGGCGAAGCGCAGGTCCGCTCCCTGCAACTCGCCGCCGGTCGCCTCAGCTACCCAGGCCAGCCTGCCTTCAAGCATTGGCAAGCTCCTGCAACAAGGCGCGCGCCACGGCCACGTCGTCAAATGCCACCACCGCGCCGCCGCCTGTCTGCGTGCTTTCATGGCCTTTGCCTGCAATCAGCACCACGTCCGCCGGCCCGGCCTCCATCAGCGCGGTACGAATGGCCGCCGCCCGATCAAGCACCACCAGCGTCCGCGCGGGCTCGCGCATGCCGGCGCAAATTTCATCGGCGATGGTGGCGGGGTCTTCGCTGCGCGGGTTATCAGCGGTGACGATCACGCGGTCGGCGTCGCGCTCGGCGATGCCGCCCATGGGGCCACGCTTGCTGCGGTCGCGGTCGCCGCCACAGCCAAACACGCAGATCAGGCGCGCCACACCGGGCAGACGCAAAGCGCGCAACACCCGTTCCAGACTGTCGGGCGTGTGGGCGTAATCCACGCAGACCAGCGGCTGAGCCGGCGTCCCGGTGATGAGTTCCATGCGTCCGCGTACGGGATGCGCCTTGGCCAGCGCGGCCACGGCCGTCGCGGCCGGCGTGCCCGCGGCCATCAGCGCGGTCAGCGCGGCCAACAGATTCTGCACGTTGAACTCGCCAAGCAGCGGGCTCCGCAAGCTGAACTCACCCTGCCAGGTCCGCAGGTCAACTTCACTGCCTTCACGCGTACAACGCACCGCCAGTGCCTGCACCGCCGCCGGCGCGCCATCGGCTCGGAGGCTGAAGGTGTAGGCGGGGGTGCCCGGCGCCAGGGCCGCCAGCATCTGCGGGGCATAAGGGGCGTCGGCGTTGACCACGGCGGCCTGCAAGCCCGGCAGGCGGAACAAACTTTGTTTGGCTTCGCCGTAGGCGGCCAGACTGCCGTGGTAATCGAGATGGTCGTGGCCCAGGCCGGTGAAGACGGCCACCGCGACCGGCAGTTGCGCGAGGCGCCCCTGATCGAGGGCGTGTGAGGACGCTTCGAGCGCCACATGCCCGCAGCCGTCTGCCGCGAGCGACGACAGCACCCGCTGAAAGGTCACAGGATCAGGCGTGGTATTGGGCCCGGACTCAAGCGCGTCCAGCGCGCCGTAGCCCAGCGTGCCGAAATAGCCGCTGCGACCGTAAATCGTCTGCAGGGCCTGCGCGCAAAGGTGGGCGGTGGTGGTTTTACCCTTGGTGCCGGTAATCGCAATCAGCCGCATGTGTTGCGCCGGGTCGCCGTAAAAGCGTCGTGCGAGGGTGGGCAGGTGTTCGCGCAAGCCGGGAATACCGAGCACCGGGATGCCCGGTGCGGGCAGCACATCGGCCGCTTCCGTCAGCACCGCCACCGCGCCGGCGGCGGCCGCGGCGCGAATATAGCGGGCGCCGTCTTCGCGCGTGCCTGCGTAGGCCAGAAAGCAGTCGCCCGGGCGCACCAAACGGCTATCAATCGCAAGCCCGGTTAGCGTGCAGTCGCCGCCGTAGGGGCGCGCAACCAGACCGCGCACCAGATCCGCAAGGCGTATCGACGAAGACTGCACCGCTGCCATCATGGATTTTTCGACGCCACCTGCTGCATCGGCGGCGCCCACGCCGCGAAACGCTGCGGCACGGTGGTCGCATCTTCCGGGCGGTCAGGCGTGAGGTTGAGAATCCGCACGGCTTCCTGCATCACGTTGGAGAACACCGGCGCCGCCACCAGACCGCCGTAATATTCCTTGCCCTTGGGGTCGTCGATCACCACCACACCGATCAGCTTCGGCGCATTGGCCGGCAGAAAGCCGGCGAACAGCGCGCGGTAGCCGCTGTCGTTGTAACCCTTGGCGGAAGCGCGCTTGACGGTGCCGGTCTTGCCGGCAACGGTGTAGCCAGGCACGGCGGCGTTTTCGGCGGTGCCGCCTTTTTCGGTGACCAGCTTCATCATGTCGCGCACGGCATCGGCGGTGGCCTGCGAAATCACGCGCGTGCCGGCGGGGGTCTCGGCCTGCTTCAGGACGCTGACCGGGCGCAGCAATCCGCCCGAGGCGAAGATGCCGTAAGCGCGGGCCAGCTGCACGGCAGTCATGTTGGTGTGATAGCCAAACGACAGCGTGACGTGGTCGGCTTTCCCCCAGTTGCGCCAGGAGTCGAGCTGGCCCGCGGTTTCACCCGGCAACTCGACGCCGCTGGCGTGCCCGAAGCCAGCCCCGTCTAACACCTGCCAAAACAGCTTTTCCTCAATCGCCAGCGCGATTTTGGTCACCCCGACGTTGCTGGATTTCTGAATGATGCCGGCCAAGGTCAGGGGCCCGTAGGCGTGGACATCCCGCACGGTGGTGGTGCCGACCCGAAAGACGCCGCCCGAGGTATCGATGACGGTCGTCGGCTTGAAGCGCCCGGATTCCAGCCCTGCCGCCACCGTGAACGGCTTGATGGTCGAGCCGGGTTCGAACAGGTCGGTCAGGGAGCGATTGCGGAAACTTTCCCGCTTCGCTTCGCTGCGGTTGTTGGGGTTGTACGCGGGCTGATTGACCATCGCCAGCAGTTCGCCGGTTTCCGCATTCAGCACCACCATCAGGCCGCCCACGGCGTTGTGCTTCTCAACCGCTGCTTTCAGTTCGCGGTAGGCAACGTACTGCAGGCGCCGGTCGATGCTCAGCGCGAGATCGCGGCCTGGCTGCACGTCCTTGATGCGCTCGACGTGTTCCACCACCCGACCAAGTCGGTCGCGAATCACGCGGTTTTCGCCATTGACCCCGCGCAAGGCGGCATCAAAGCTCAATTCGACACCTTCCTGCCCCAGGTCATCGACGTTGGTGAACCCAATCAGATTCGCCGCGACTTCACCCGCCGGGTAGTAGCGTCGGTATTCATCGGTCAGGTGCACGCCGGGGATGCGCGCTTTCCTCACCGCCTCAGCCAGCTCCGGGCTGGCCTGACGCTTCAGGTAGAGAAACGAACGCTCGGCCCGTGGTTCTAGCGTGGCTTCGAGATACTCCGGCGAGTAAGCCAGCAGTTTGCCCAGCTCCGGCCAGCGGTCGCGGTGCTTGACGAGTTCGCGCGGATTCACCCACACCGAGTTCACCGGGGTGCTGATCGCGAGGGGCTCGCCGTTACGGTCGGTCAACATGCCACGGTGTGCGTCGGTCTGAATGCGCGCCTCGTAGCGATCCTCGCCCTCCCCAATCAGGAACTCGCCTTTATCCAGCTGCAGATGGACCGCGTGCCAGCACAGCGCGGCGGCAACTAGCGCGAACATGCCCAGCACGAACTGTTGCCGCGTCATCGAGGACTGCGGCATCCACTTCGGACGCAGCCTGGCGAACACACTTCCCTGTTTTTTCCTGCTCATGGATAGACCCTCATGATTTGTTCTTTATTGGGGACCGTCATGTCGAGTTTCTGGCGCGCAATGGCCTCGACCCGCAGGTGGGCGCCTGCGGTGCCTTGTTCCAGCAGCAACTGGCCGCGCTCGCGATCGAGGTTGTCGCGTGCCAGTCGCAGGCCGTGCAATTCCATGTAGAGCCGCTTGCTCTCGTAACGCGTCATCACCAGTTGCAAGGCGCTGGCGAAGATCAGAACGCTGACCAGGGCGACGGGAATCAGCGCTCTCATGCCGCCCGCTCCAGCACCCGCAGGCGCGCGCTGCGGGCGCGGGGATTGGCCGCACATTCCGCCTCAGCGGGGTAAATGGGCTTGCGGGTGACGAGTGCAAACCGTGGTCCGGGCGCCTGCCCAAACTCCGGCGCCCGCGCCGAATCACGGAAGTAACGCTTCACGATGCGGTCTTCCAGTGAATGAAAGGCTATCGCGCAGAGGCGGCCCGCGGGTGCCAACACGTCGCGCAGCACCGGCAGGGCACGCTCAAGTTCCCCCAGTTCATCGTTAATCTGGATGCGGAGGGCCTGAAAGCTGCGGGTAGCCGGATGAATCCGCTCGCCGCTCCGCGGCACCGCGCCGGCGATCACGGCCGCCAGCTGGGCGGTCGTGCGGAGGGGCTCGCGCATCCGCATATCGCACAGGCGACGCGCAATGCGCCGGGCGTGGCGCTCTTCCCCGTAGTCGCGCAGGCAGCGCTCGATCTCGTGTTGTTCGGCGTGCGCCAGCCAGTCGGCAACCGATTCGCCGCTGTCCGGGTCCATGCGCATGTCGAGCGGGCCGTCGTGCTGGAAACTGAATCCCCGTTGTGCCTCATCGAACTGCGGGGACGACACCCCGAGATCAAGCAAGACGCCGTCGAGCCCGGCTTGCAGCCGCTCGGCGCCTAGCGCGCTGGTGATGGTCGAAAATCTGGCCTGAACCAGCGTCACGCGCGGATCGGCCTGCAGCTCGGCCCCTGCCGCAACGGCCGTCGCGTCGCGGTCACAGGCCAGCAGGCGCCCCGTCGGCCCAAGCCGGCGCAGGATTTCCCGGGAATGGCCGCCCCGCCCAAAGGTGCAATCGAGGTAATTGCCGCCCGGACGAATCGCGAGCTGTTCAAGCACTTCGTCAAGGAGGACGGGGATGTGGGCACCGGTTTCCACCCGCCATTACAACGACAGGGACGCCAGCACGTTGGAGGTCGGCGTGGAGCCGGAGGCGACTTCCTGCAGCCATTCGCCGCGTCGACGCTGCCAGGACTCGTCATCCCACAGTTCCAGTTTGTTGCCCTGCCCCAGCACCACCGTGCGACGGTCGATGTGGACCAGATCGCGCAACTCCTGGGGCACGAGGACCCGGCCCTGAGCGTCGAACTGACAGTCGGTGGCGTGGCCAAGCACGACCCGTTTGGCCATGCGGGCTTCCGGATCGGCGGCAGGCAGGGCGTGGAGCTTGCTGTCGATGCCTTCCCACTCGGGGAGCGGATAGGCCCAGATGCATCGGTCCCACGGGCTGATGGTCATGATGAGGGTGTCGACGTTGCGCGCAGCCAGCAGTTCGCGGAAGCGCGCTGGCACTGCCAGCCGCCCCTTCGCGTCGATCGTTACTGCGTTGAAACCCCGAAACATTTGCGCTGCTGCTCGCGTTGTTCGAGGGTCTTCTGGTTCGCTACGGAGCCCCCGCTTTGGCGGGTGTTTTTGCTCCAGAATGTCCCCGAATCCCCACTGTCACCCACTATTCCCCACGCGAGGCACTATACGAATCGCCTTGGAAAGGTGTCAAGGAATGAAACGCAGATTCTTGCTTTGTGAACAGCAACTTAGGGCGAGGCCGTGGGGCGCGCCAAAATCTCGACGGAACAAAAAGCATTAAACGCTTCAGGTTCAAAAACCTAAGCGTGAAACCTCGGTTAGGGGAGAGCTGCTGATGAGCCCTGAAGAAGGGGCGAGTCGGTCGATAAGCCGGGTTCTGTCCCGCGGTGAAGCGGTGACGGTCATTCCTCTGGGACGTTCGTCACCGAACGCCTCAAGCAACCTACCCGGAAGCCCACGCGGACCGCGCTTTACCGCTCGAAGCGGCTTGCTTCCCTATTTGGTCTTGCTCCGGATGGGGTTTACCCTGCCACCGGCGTTGACCGGCGCGGTGCGCTCTTACCGCACCATTTCACCCTTACCTTCGGCCCTGAGGCCGCGGGCGGTATCTTTTCTGTGGCACTTTCCGTGGGCTCACGCCCCCCAGGTGTTACCTGGCATCCCGTCCTGTGGAGCCCGGACTTTCCTCCAGGGCTTAACGCCCCAGCGACCGTCTGACCGACTCGCCAAGGCGAGTATCCCCCGCGCGATCGTGAATTGAAAGAAACCCGGCCAAGCTGACACCGGCCCCTGCGTTTATTCGTCGTCCTGGCTGCGCAGGGCGAGCGCATAGACCTCATTGCGCGGGCGCGCCAGCAGGCTCGCAGTCAGGTCGACGGCCGTCCGGCGCGACACGTGCGGGGCCAGCAGCGCCAGCACACGCTGGATTTCACCGGTCGCGGCCGCCGCCGCAGGCGCCGGCCCCAGCAGGATGACAAATTCGCCCGCCTCGCCGAACGGGTCGTCCGTCAGGGCCCGTGAGACGTCGGCCAGGCTGCCGCGATAGTGGGTTTCGTGCAGCTTGGTGAGTTCGCGAGCGACACAGCATGCCCGCTCGTCCCCCATGCTTTCACGCATGAGGGCAAGCGTGCGCAACACCCGCCGCGGCGACTCGTAAAACACCAGCGTGTGGTCTTTGTCGGCCAGCGCATCGAGGCGTTGGCGCGCGGCCTGTTCGCGTGGCGGCAGAAAGCCCTCGAACGCAAATCGGTCGGTCGGCAGGCCGGCCACGCACAGGGCGGCCAGCAGGGCGCTGGCGCCGGGCACGGCACGCACGGCCAAACCCGCGGCCAGCGCGGCCTGGACGAGCGGAAATCCAGGGTCCGACAGCAAAGGCGTGCCCGCATCGCTGACCAGCGCGGCCGCCTGCTGCTGCTCGAGCAGACGCCGCACGATGCCCGAGGCGACTTCGCGCTCGTTGTGCTCGTGCAGGGCCTGAGCGCGGCGGGCGATGCCATAGTGATCCAGCAAGCGCTGCGTCATCCGGGTGTCCTCGGCCAGCAGCAGGTCAGCGTCGGCCAAGACCTGACGCGCGCGAAAACCGAGGTCAGCCAGATTCCCGATCGGGGTGGCCACAAGGTATAAGCAGGGCCGCTCGATTGTTACACTGGGGCCCGAATCCGGCATGAATGGCGACATGGTGACTGGCAAGGCTTCCTGGACAGGGCGTGGGTGGGGCTTAGGCCTGTTGATTATCCTCGTCGGGTGCGCGCAACCTCAACCGGCGCCAACGCCAGCGCCGCCGGTGGAAGATCCGGTAGCCCGCGCTGAAACCAAACTCACCGAAGGCGACTTTACCGGGGCAGCCGACGCCTTCAGCCGTCTGGGCGGGGCCGCCGACGGGCAGCGCTGGCAACTGCAGGCGGCACTCATTCGCGCTGACCTCGGCGAGGCCGTTGCTGGCCAATTTGAGGCCGCGGATCCCGCGCTGCTTGGCCTGTTACGGGGGCAGCAGGCCTTGCAGGCAGACGACCCCGCCAAGGCGCTGCGCGCACTGCCCGCGAGCGGCACCAAAGACTTCAATGCTTACGCGCGCGGCCTCTACCTCCGCACGCTCGGCGCCGCGCAACTTGGCACCGGGGACGCCGACTCTGCGGCCGTCAATCTCACACTGGCCGAGCGCTATCCCCTGCCCGCCAAGCGTCGAACCAGCCTGACCTATGCGATCTGGCAGGCCCTGAACGGCGCGCACATCGAAGCGCTCAAAACCACCCTCAAGCCGGATGCCCCGCATGCTGCCGGCTGGCTCGCCCTGCTCGAAGTGGCCGGCCCCGGGGCCCGTCATGGGACCGCGTTTACCACCGCGCTGACCGACTGGCAAAGCCAGTTTCCGACGCATCCGGCGCATCTGCTGCTGGTCGATGAACTGCTGGAACAAGCCGAGGAGGCGCCGCACACGACCGCACCGCGACGCATCGCGTTGCTGCTGCCCTATGAAGGCAAACTAAGCCGGGTGGCGCGCGCCATTCAGGACGGCTTTCTGGCCGCCCGCTTTCAGGACCTCAAGAACGGCGAACAGGCCAGTGTTGTTTGCTATGCCACCACACCCGCAACGCTGGCGGCCGTTGTCGAACGCGCGTTGCAGGAGGGGGCTGACTTCATCGTCGGCCCACTGGAAAAATCCGCAGTAGAAGCCCTTAGGGCACAGGCCACATTGAAGGTACCGGTGCTGGCGCTCAACGCGAGCGAGGGCAAAGTCACCGCAGGCCGCGACTTCTACCAGTTCGGCCTGCGACCGGAAGATGAAGTCATCGACGCCGCCGACCGCGCGTGGCGCGAGAACCGCCGGCGCCCGGTGGTGCTGGTGCCCAATACCGATCTGGGCACCCGGCTACTGGGGGCCTTCGAAGCGCGCTGGCAGGCGCTGGGCGGCGAGGTGCTGGGCTCGGCACGCTTCAACCGGAACGTCGGCTCCTACGGCGAATCGGTGAAACGCTTGTTCGGCCTGAGCGAAAGCCAGACGCGCGCGAGCGCGCTCCAGCGGCTGCTCGGGCGAGCGGTTGCCTTTGACATGCAAACACGCGACGACGTCGACGCCGTGATCATGGCTGCCGAACCAGTCGACGCCCGGCAAATCCTGCCCCAGTTTCGGTACTTTGGAACCGACGCGGTCGCGATCTACGCCACGTCGCTCATCCATGAGGGGACTGCTAACACCCGGGCGGACAAGGATCTGGACGGCGTGATGTTTGGCGATACGCCCTGGACGCTGGCGCAGGGCGATGCCGCACTCCACGCGGCCGCGCGCAAGCACTGGAAAATGCACCCGGCCGAGCAGCGCTTGTTTGCTTTCGGCGCCGATGCCTGGCGACTGGTCGGCCAGCTGCGTCAGCTGCGGGGCAATCCGGCCCAAAGCCTGTCCGGTCTGACCGGCGAACTGTGGAGCGATGAGCAAGGCATGATTCACCGCCGTCTGGCATGGGCGCAGTTCTCGGGCGGCCAAGTGCGACTGCTGCCCTAAGCGCGGCCATGCTGAAGGCGCTGAACACCCGGCTCCGCGGTAAAACCTACGAAATACGGGCCGAGCATTGGTTGGTGGCGCAAGGCCTGCGGCCACTGGCCCGCAATTTCACGGCCCGCGGCGGGGAACTCGACCTCATCATGGAAGACGGACCGGCGCTGGTCTTCGTCGAGGTTCGGTTTCGCGCCAGCAACCGTTTCGTGGGCGCGCTTGAAAGCGTTACCCCAAGCAAACAGCGGCGCGTCCTTCACGCTGCGGCCTGCTGGTTACAGCGCAACCCGGCGCAGGGGACTCGCCCCTGTCGCTTTGATGTGGTGGGGATCGAGGGCGTCGGCGAGAGTTGTCGTATCGCATGGATCAAGGCCGCGTTTACGGCATAATCGACCTCGCTCCGCAGGCAGTCAGGTGATCGATGGAAGTTTCTGTAGCGCGCATCAGCGAGATCTTCGAGCAGGGCGCGGCGCTTAAAAATCTATGCCGAACGGCGCTGGCGCCGAGCATTGCGAGTGCGGCCAGCGTGCTCATCGCGGCGCTGGATGCGGGGGGCAAAATCCTGAGTTGCGGCAACGGCGGCTCGGCCGCAGATGCACAGCACTTTTCTTCTGAATTGCTAAATCGCTTCGAGCGCGAGCGCCGAGAACTTTCCGCGTTGGCCTTGACCACCGATGCTTCGACCGTCACGTCCATCGGTAACGATTACGACTTTGCCGAGATTTTCGCCAAGCAGGTACGCGGGCTAGGGCGTGCCGGTGACGTCTTGCTGGCCTTTTCTACCAGCGGTAAGTCGCCCAACATCCTGCGCGCCATCGAGGCTGCGCAGGCTCGCGGTCTGCGAGTGGTTCTGCTCAGCGGCCGCGATGGCGGCCCTGCGGCCAAACTGTTGAACGCGGAGGACGTCGAGATCCGCGTGCCCAGCGCGGTGACGGCCCGGATTCAGGAAATTCACCTGACCGCCATCCACTGCCTTTGCGAATTGATAGATCGCCACGTCATCGATGGCGCCACATCCCATTTCCCAGCGAAAGGACGCTCCGAATGAAAACACCTCTGCTGCTGACTCTTCTGCTGCTGGCACCCGGCGCCGGTCTCCTCCAGGGCTGCGCTGCCGTCGTTGCGGGCGGCGCCATGACCACCGCCGCGGTGGTGGCAGACCAGCGGACGACCGGCACCATCCTCGACGACCGCATGATCGAGTCGAAAGCGAACGACTTCTTTCAGGCCGATGGCGCGATTGCCCAGCAGGCCCACCTGAACGTCACGAGCTACAACGGCATGGTGCTGGTGGTGGGTCAGGCGCCGACCGAAGAACTCCGCGCACGGGCGCTCGAATACGTCTCGCGCGTCGCCAAGGTGCGGCACGTCTATAACGAGGTCACCATCGGCGCACCGATTCCCGCCTTGGAGCGGACGAACGATGGCCTTATCACCACCAAGGTGAAGAGCAAGCTCATCACGATCTCCGATATCTCCACGAATGACATCACCGTCACCACGGAAACCGGCGTCGTTTATCTGATGGGTCTGCTGGATCAGGCCACCGGCGATGCGGTGGCCGAAGTGGTGGCCGGCGTCTCCGGCGTCAAGAAAGTGGTGAAGCTGTTCGAGGCGCCGGCCGCTGCGGCGTCGAAATAAGCGCCCCTACTTCACTCGGCGCAGATGAGCGCCTTTGGGCGGCGCCTCGCCGCCCGAGGGCGGTGGCTCCGGCGGCTGGGCACCTGCTTCAGCGCCGGCCGGCGCGTCGTCGGGTAGCGTCATGCCTTGCCCATTCTCCCGCGCGTAAATCATGCGGGCCGCGCTGAGTGGCACAAGAACCTCATGCGGCACGCCGCCAAAGCGGGCGCTGAAGCTGATGAAGTCATTCCGCAACAGCAGATCACGCACCGCGCCCGGCGAAATATTGAGCACGATGCTGTTGTCCTTGACGAACTGCGTGGGCACGCGGACCTGTGGATCTTCCGTGTTGACCAACAGATGCGGGGTCATGCCGTTATCGACGATCCATTCGTAGATCGCACGGAGCAGATAGGGTTTGGTCGGCGACATGCCGGTTGGCTCGGTCATGGCAGTCAGGCCCGCATGGTGCGTTCCACGGCGGACAGGCTGTGGCGGAACGCGGGGCGCGAAAAAATGGCGTCGGCATAGCGGGCTAGCGGCTTGGCCTCGGGCGCCAGACTTACCCCATAGACCGGCAAGCGCCACAGCAGCGGCGCAAGGCAGCAGTCCGCGAGCGAGAATTCGTCTGACATGAAGAATTTGCGGTGGGAAAAGATGGGCGCAATCGCGTGGAGATTGTCGCTGATCACCCGTCGAGCCTGATTCACCGCAGCGGTCCCACCTTTGAATCCCTCCGTCGCCTCCAGCAGCTCGCGACTGATGCGCCCGCGCAGTTGTCGGTTATTGGCGCGGGACATGGGATCGGTAGGCATCAAGGGCGGATGTGGGTAACGCTCATCCAGATACTCCAGCATGATGGGCTGGTCATAGAGCACCAGTTCCCGATCGAGCAGCGTCAGGATCTGGTGGTAGGGATTGAGCGCGTAGAGGTCTTCCGGACAGGTTTCCGGCGTGACGTAGTGGATGTCGGCGCTTAGCGATTTTTCCGCCAGCACCAGACGGACGGCGTGCCCGGCAAGATCGGCGGCGTCCACATAAAGCGTGAGTCCTGACCGCCGGTTTGCCGTAGACGTCATCTCAATGTACGTCTTTCCAGTACTCGCGTTTCAGAAGATACGCAGCAATGAAGAAAATGCAGAGGAAACCAATGACCTTGATGCCCAGCGCGTAGCGAACCAGCTTGGCAGGCTCACCAACGTAGACCATGAAGTTCACCAAATCGCGCGTCGCGCGCTGGTATTCGAATTCATTCAGCGCGCCTGGGCGCGCCGTCTCGAAGCGCTCAAAGACCTGATGAGTCGCGCCGTCATGGGTGGTTTCGGTGGCGAACACTGCCCGCTTCAGGCCCTGAAGTTCCCACAGCACGTGGGGCATGGCAGCGCCCGGGAAATACAGATTGTTGACGCCGGAAGCACGGGTGGCATCGACGTAGAACCCGTTGAGGTAGCTGTACAGCCAGTCGGCGCCGCGGGAGCGGGCCACCACCGACAGGTCGGGCGGCGTCACACCGAACCAGGACTCGCCGTCTTCCGGACGCATCGCGACTATCATCGGCTCACCGATCTTATCGGTGGTGAACATCAGATTAGCCTTCATGACGTCTTCGGGGATGCCCAGATCCGCCGCCACGCGGTTGTAGCGCATGTACTGCGCCGAGTGGCAGCTGACGCAGTAGTTCACGAACATCTTGGCGCCCCGTTGCAGGGAGGCCTTGTCGTGCAGATCGACTTTTGCGTTCATTAACTTCAGGCCCGACTCGCTTGCCACGGCAAACTGGGTAAAGGCCGCCAGAAAAATAGTTGCGAGCAAGGTACGCATCACATCGTCACCCGTTCCGGAACCGGCTTGGTCTTGTCTAATTTGGTGTAAATCGGCATCAGCAGGAAAAACAGGAAGTAGGTTACGGTGCAAATCTGCGCAACCAGCGTCCGGCCTTCCGTCGGCGGCAACAGTCCCAGATAGCCCAGGATCAGGAAGCACACCACAAAGATGCTGAGCGCGCCCTTGTACAGCACACCGCGATAGCGGATGGACTTTACCGGGCTGCGGTCCAGCCAGGGCAGGAAGAAGAACGACAAGACGCCGAGGCCCATGAAAACCACCCCCCACACCTTGGCATCAATCCACAGGAAATTGATGGTGTTGGCGCGAAGGATTGAGTAGTAGGGCGTGAAGTACCACACCGGCGCGATGTGCTGTGGCGTGCTCATGGGATTGGCGGGAATGAAGTTATTCGCTTCCAGGAAATAGCCACCCATTTCCGGCCCGAAGAACACCACGGCAGAGAAGATCATGAGGAAGACGGTCAGGCCTACCAGATCCTTCACCGTGTAGTACGGGTGGAAGGGGATCCCGTCGAGCGGCTTGCCGTCGGCATCTTTCTTCTTCTTGATGTCAACGCCGTCGGGGTTGTTGGAGCCCACTTCATGCAAGGCAATGATGTGGAGGAACACCAGCCCGGCGATCGCGAAAGGCAGCGCAATGACGTGCAGCGAGAAGAAGCGATTGAGGGTGATGTCGGAGACCACGTAGTCGCCGCGAATCCATTCCGCCAGCGTGCCGCCAATTACCGGGATAGCGCCGAACAGCGAGATGATCACCTGTGCGCCCCAGAAAGACATCTGACCCCAGGGCAGCAAGTAGCCCATGAAGGCTTCCGCCATCAGCGCAAGGTAGAGGCACATGCCGAGGATCCACACCAGTTCACGGGGTTGCTTGTACGAGCCGTACAGCAATGCCCGCATCATGTGCAGGTAGATCACCACGAAGAACATCGACGCGCCGGTTGAATGCATGTAGCGAATCAACCAGCCCCAGTCGACATCGCGCATGATGTATTCGACGGAGCCGAAGGCCAGCGTGGCGTCCGGCTTGTAGTTCATCACCAGCCAGATCCCGGTGAGGATCTGGATCACGAACACCACCAGCGATAGGGCGCCGAAGTAGTACCAGAAGTTGAAATTCTTCGGGGCGTAGTACTTGGCGAGGTGGTCGTTCCACAGCGTCATCAGCGGGAAGCGGTCGTCGACCCAGTCACGCAAGGCTGTCAGTTTGTTGCTCATGCCGCAGCTCCTTTGTCTTCACCCACAATCAGTTTGGTGTCGGTGAGGAAGCGGTACGGCGGTACCACCATATTGGATGGTGCCGGCACCCCGGCGTACACCCGGCCTGCGAGGTCGAACTTCGAGCCGTGGCAGGGGCAGAAAAAGCCACCCTTCCAGGTCGCACCGACTTCAGGGGCACCTGCTTCGGGGATGAAGCTCGGCGAGCAACCCAGATGGGTGCAGATGCCGACCAGCACCAGATATTCGGGCTTGTCCGAACGCCAATCGTTCTTGGCGTATTCCGGTTGTTCGGACTTCTCGGACTTCGGATCGCGCAGCGCGCTGGCGTCGAAACTTTTCAGATTTTCCAGCATCTCGGGGGTGCGGCGTACCACCCACACCGGCTTGCCGCGCCATTTCTGGACCACGCGTTGACCGGGTTCAAGTTTGCTGATGTCCACTTCAACCGGCGCGCCGATGGCTTTGGCTTTCGCGCTCGGCTGGAAGGAAGACAGAAAGGGCACGGCGGTGAAAGCAGCGCCAATTCCCCCGATCACGACTGTCGTGCCGGTGAGAAAGCGGCGTCTGCGAGGATCGACGGCGTCGTCACTCATGGTCTGAAAAGTCTCCTGTTGCTGGGCAACCCCCGCAGCGCTGGCTGGCGGCGGCCCCGTCTTGACTCAAAGCAGATCTGCGACGTCATCGATACCCGACAGGCACGGAAGACCGTATCCAGCACGGCGCGGATCGTCGGCGAGTATAGCATCAAAAAATTGGCTGACAGCCCGCCTTTGCGGGCTTCGACGGACGGCTCTCAGGCCTTCTGGTCGGGCCTGATCCGAAACTCGGCCGAACGCGCATGAGCGGTCAGGCCTTCGGCCCGCGCGAGCGTGGAGGCAAGCAGTCCCAGACGCCCGGCGGCGTCGGCTGAAGGCTCGATAATCGACGAGCGCTTCTGAAAATCGTAGACCCCGAGAGGCGAAGAAAATCGCGCGGTGCCGGCAGTCGGCAGCACGTGATTAGGCCCTGCGCAGTAATCGCCCAGCGGTTCGTTGGCATAGCGCCCCATGAAAATGGCCCCGGCGTGCCGGATACCCGGCAGCAGTTGCCGAGGCTCGGCGACCGAGAGTTCAAGATGTTCGGGCGCAATGCGATTGATGAGTTCAACCGCTTCATCAAGGTCGCGCACGTCAATCAAAGCGCCGCGGCGCGCCAGCGATTCGGCGATGATAGCGGCGCGTTCCATACCCGGCAGCAGACGCCGGATGCTGGCCTCCACCTGATCCAGAAACGCGGCATCCGGACAAATCAGAATGGACTGCGCCTGTTCGTCGTGCTCGGCTTGCGAGAAAAGATCCATCGCCACCCAGTCCGGGTCGGTACCGCCGTCGCAGACGATCAGGATTTCCGACGGTCCCGCAATCATGTCGATGCCGACGCGGCCAAACACCTGCGCTTTGGCAGTGGCCACATAGATATTGCCCGGTCCGACGATCTTGTCGACCGCCGGCACCGTCGCTGTGCCATAGGCCAGCGCGGCGACGGCCTGGGCGCCGCCGATAGAGAACACCCGGTCTACGCCGGCGATCGCGGCCGCCGCCAGCACCACCGGCTCAATCAGACCCTGCGGGGCAGGCACCACCATGATCACTTCGCGTACGCCTGCCACCTTGGCCGGCATCACATTCATCAGCACAGACGACGGATAGGCCGCCTTGCCGCCCGGCACGTAAACGCCCGCCCGATCGAGCGGCGTGATCTGCTGGCCCAGCACGGTGCCATCGCCGTCCGTGTATTCCCAGGAGACTTGCCGCTGGCGCTGGTGGTAATCGCGAATGCGTTCGGCCGCAGCGGACAGCGCGGTCAATACGTCGGTCGGAACCTGAGCGCGAAAACGGTCCAGATCGTGCACTTCAAGTTCGGCAGCACTCGCCAGCGCGCGCCGGTCGAAGCGATTGGTGTATTCCAGCAAGGCAGCGTCGCCGCGGGTGCGGACGGCCGCCAGAATCTCGCGCACCGTGCCCTGTACGGCCACATCGGTGTCCTGATCAAAGGCCAGCAGTTCGCGCAGGCGCCGGTCGAAGTCGGCGGCGCTGGTCGACAGTCGCGCCAGTGGCCGGCTCATGGGTTCGACCACGGTGAGCTTTCGCCTACGGCCTCCGCCAGCGCACCGATCAAGGCCGTGACCCGGGCATGTTTGGTCTTCATCGAGGCCTTGTTCACGATCAGGCGCGAACTGATGTCGCAGAGGTGCTCAAGCGGCGCAAGGCCGTTGGCCTTCAGGGTATTCCCGGTATCCACCAAATCGACGATGCGGTCCGCCAATCCCACCAGCGGCGCGAGTTCCATCGAGCCGTACAGTTTGATGACTTCGACCTGCACCCCCTGCTCGGCGTACCAGCGACGGGTAATGTGTTCGTATTTGGTGGCCACGCGCAGGCGGGCAGGCGGCGCGCCGGGCGCTACCGGCCCTGCGACCATCAAGCGGCAGCGGGCAATCTTGAGGTCCAGCGGCTCGTAGTAGCCGTCACCCTCATATTCCAGCAGCGTGTCTTTGCCGGCGACACCGACATCGGCAGCGCCGTATTCAACGTAGGTCGGCACGTCGCTGGCGCGCACTACCACCAGTCGAATGGCGGGGTCGGTGGTCTCCAAAATGAGCTTGCGCGAGACGGCCGGATCTTCGAGCGGCGTCACGCCGACTTTGGCCAGCAAGGGCAGCGCATCCTTGAGGATGCGTCCCTTGGAGACCGCGACAATCAGCTGGTCGCTATTCGAGAGATGATTCATGGCGATTAGCGCTCAAATGCGGCCGGCCCGCTCAGGCGGGAACCCGCCGGATCTGGGCGCCGAGGTTGGAGAGCTTTTCTTCGATGGTCTCGTAGCCGCGGTCGATGTGATAGATGCGCTCTACCTCGGTCGCTCCGTCCGCCACCAAACCGGCCAGCACCAAACTGGCCGAAGCGCGCAGGTCGGTCGCCATCAGCGGCGCGCTTTTGAGTTGCGATACGCCGGTAATGATCGCCGTATTGCCTTCGACCTTGATCTGCGCGCCCATGCGCTGCAGTTCCAGCACGTGCATGAAACGGTTCTCAAACACCGACTCGGTAATCACGCCCGTGCCTTCGGCCATGGCGTTCAGGGCGGTGAACTGCGCCTGCATATCGGTCGGAAAGCCGGGGTACGGCGAGGTGTGCAGGCTAACCGCGCGCGGACGACGGCCGTCCATTTTCAGTTCGATCCAGTTTTCGCCGGAGGTAATTTGCGCGCCAGATTCGGTGAGCTTGGCCAGCACCGCTTCAAGCAGGTCGGGCCGGGTATTTTTGAGCTTCACGTTGCCGCCGGTCATCGCGGCCGCGACCAGATAGGTGCCGGTCTCGATGCGGTCGGGCAGGATTTCGTAGCTCGTGCCGTGTAGCTCGTCGACGCCTTCAATGCGGAGCGTATCGGTGCCGGCGCCTTCAATTTTTGCGCCCATGCTGATCAGGCAGTTGGCGAGATCCACCACTTCCGGCTCACGCGCGGCATTGCGGATCACCGTGACGCCGTCGGCCAGAGTTGCCGCCATCATGAGATTTTCGGTGCCGGTCACGGTGACCAGATCCATCCACAGGTCGACGCCTTTAAGACGCTTCGCGGTCGCCCGGATATAGCCGCCATCGACGCTTAAATCTGCGCCCATCGCCGCCAAGCCCTGCAGGTGCAGATTCACCGGACGCGAACCAATCGCGCAGCCGCCGGGCAGCGAGACATCGGCCCGACCGAATCGGGCCAGCAAGGGTCCCAGCACCAGAATTGAGGCGCGCATGGTGCGCACCAGTTCGTAGGGGGCGAAAAACTCGCGGATGGTGGAGCTGTCGACGTGCACGTTCATGCGTTCGTCGACCGTCAGTTCCAAGCCCATGCGCCCCAGCAGTTCCATCGTGGTGGTGATGTCATGCAGGTGCGGCATGTTGCGGACCGTAACCGGTCCATTCGCCAGCAAGGTGGCGGCCAAGATGGGCAGCGCGGCGTTCTTCGCGCCGGAAATGCGGATTTCGCCCTGAAGTCTGGCGCCGCCCTGAATTATCAATTTATCCATGGGGCAGCCCTACTGGAGATTCGCGAAGGGCTTCTGGCGTTCCCACTCTTCAGGGGTGAAAGTCTGCAATGACAGCGCGTGGATAGCCTGTTGCATGCGATCGCCCAGCGCGCGGTAAACCAGCTGGTGCCGCTTGACCGGATTCAGTCCACCAAAGCCCGGATAGACCACGCGGGCAGCGAAATGCACGCCGTCGTCGCCATCCACCGCCACTTCCGCGCCGGCGAGGCCGGCTTCCAGCAGCGTCTTTATCTCTTCTTTACGCATGAGCGTGTTCGGCGCCTTATCGATGAGCCCGGCGCCTCAGGCGCCGAGATCCTTGTTTTTGGAGGTCAGATTTTCCAGCAGCTTGTCGATGCCGCCGTCGGTGAGAATCTGCGCGAACGAAGACTTGAAGGTCTTGACCAGACTGATGCCGTCAACTTCAACGTCAAAAACTTTCCACTCGCCGGTCTTGTTGTGCAGGCGGTAAACGATGGGCAGGACTTTGCCCACGGTCTGCACGATGTCCTGACGGACGGTGGCGGTTTTCGGATTATTGGCCGCCGGCGACGGCGGATATTCCACCCGCTGGTCGGAGTATTCGAGCAGCGCAGTAGCGTAGGTGCGCACCAGCAGGCGGCGGAACTGTTCGACGAAGGCAGCCTGCTTCTCGGGCGGCGTGGTTTTCCAGGTCGCGCCCAGCACGAACTGCGACATGATCGCGAAATCGAAGTGCGGAAAAATCATCTCCGAGACCAGCGAATACATTTTCGCGGGCTGCGCGCGTAGCGTGTCTTTCTCGGCTCTCACCCGCGCCATCACCTCGGCGGTGGTGGTCTGCACGATTTGCTGCGCATCACCCTCGGCCTGCGCCGCGCTCGCGCCAAACAGGACGCACAGAATAAGGAAAATCTTGCTCATGACTTGCTGTTTCATCGGGACATTCTCCATCAGCATCGCGCCCGGGTTGGCGGGCACACAGAGAGATTGCAGTGCAGTGCGGCGGGAAAAACCGCCGGCACTGTAGCACAAAGCCCGGCGCCGCCCGCAAGGCGCGCCGGACGGTAATTAGCCGACGTTGGGCTCGTCCTGCAGGATCTCAACCTTGTAGCCGTCCGGGTCCTCAAGGAAGGCAATGACGGTCTTACCGCCCTTCATCGGGCCGGCTTCGCGCACCACTTTACCGCCGCGCGCTTTCACCCGATCGCAGGTGGCGTAGACATCGCTCACGCCGATCGCGATGTGTCCGTAAGCGCTGCCCATCTCGTATGCGTTGGTGTCCCAGTTATGGGTGAGTTCCAGCACGGTGGAATCCATCTCGTCGCCATAGCCCACAAAGGCCAGCGTAAAACGCCCTTCCGGGTAGTCCTTGCGGCGGATGAGTTTCATGTCCAGCACGTCGCAATAGAACGCCAGCGCGTGATCAAGGTTGGTCACTCGCAGCATGGTGTGCATCAGTCGCATGGGGGCTCCTCGCTGGTCCTGTCGGGGGTAGAAGTCAGGATTGTATGTTGATTTCGATGGCGGCGGCGGCCTGACGCGCGCGGCGCAGGGCCTCATCCAGGGTAGCGCCCCGGGCCAGCGCTACTGCCAGACGGCGCTTGCCGTGCACTTCGGGCTTGCCGAAAACGCGTAACTCGGTTGAAGGTTCAGCCAGCGCGGTGGCCGCACCGGCGTAGGTAATCCGGCTGCCGTCGCCTTCGCCGAGGATGGCGACCGATGCGGCTGCGCCCCAGTGTTCAATGCCCGGGATTGGCAAACCGAGCACGGCCCGCACGTGCAGGGCAAACTCGGACAGCGCCTGCCCCACCAAGGTCACCATGCCGGTGTCGTGCGGTCGCGGCGAGACTTCGCTGAAAATGACCTCATCGCCGCGGATGAAAAGCTCTACGCCAAACAGGCCATGACCGCCAAGCGCGGCGGTCACCCGGGCCGCGATATCTTCGGCGCGCGTGCGGGCCACCTCGGTCATCGGCTGCGGCTGCCAGGACTCGCGATAGTCGCCGTCGATCTGAAGATGACCAATTGGCGCACAGAAACTGGTGCCGCCCACGTGGCGCACCGTCAACAGGGTAATTTCGTAATTGAATTCGATGAAACCCTCGACGATCACACGCGGCACGGCGGCGCGCGCGCCCGCCACGGCGCTGGCCCAGGCCCGGGCTGCGGTTGCCGCATCGCGCACCACCACCTGCCCCTTGCCCGATGAACTCATCACCGGCTTGACCACACAAGGAATGCCGATGCGGGCAATAGCGGCCTCGCACTCGGCCGCAGAGCCGGCAAATTCATAGGGTGAGGTGGGGACGCCCAGTTCCTCCGCCGCCAGCCGGCGAATGCCTTCCCGATCCATCGTCAGGCGCACGGCGCGCGCAGTCGGCGCGACGCGCCAGCCCTCGGCCTCAAGCCTCAGCAGACGGTCGGTGGCTATGGCTTCTACTTCAGGAAGAATCACGTGCGGGCGCTCGGCCCGAATCACCGCCTCCAGCGCATCGCCGTCCAGCATGTTGATGACGTGAGCCCGGTGCGCCACCTGCATCGCCGGCGCGTTGGCGTAACGGTCGACCGCGATGACTTCAACGCCCAGTCGCTGGGCTTCGATGGCCACTTCCTTGCCCAGTTCACCCGCCCCCAGCAGCATCAGGCGCACGGCGGTATCGGTCAGGGGCGTGCCCAGCAGGGGCGCCGGGGAACTGGTGTCCGCGCTCATATCGTCAGTACCGGAAAGTCGAAGCGTTGCAGGAGCCGCGCAGTATCCGGATCGCCCTGCGGCAGTGCAACCGGCTGGGCGGCGAACTCGCGACGCTCACCAAACTGCGCGCGTAGCCGGTCAAACACGGCGCTGCCATGGCGTGCGGTTTCAGCACGAAAAATCGCGCTTTGCGCGAGAGGATCAACGCAATGGCGGACGGCCGCGCGGACGGCTGCCCAGCCGCGCTGGCCGCCCAGCTCGAGCGTCGGTGCCGGCGGATAGCCCGCCAAGGCGGCGGGCTGCACCCGCGCCAGATACGCCGCCAGCGCGTCCCGTAACTGCCAGGTGCCGCGGGCCCGGGCCTCGCGGGCGTGCCCGGCAATATGCGGGGTCGCGACCTCGGCCCGCGTCAGCAGGGCGGGCGCCACGGCCGGCTCGTTCATCCAGCAATCGAGCACTGCACGCAGGCGACCGGCGGTGAGCGCGGTATGCAAGGCGGTCTCATCGACCACCCCGCCGCGGGCCGCGTTGATCAGCAAAGCGCCCGGGCGCATCCGGTCCAATTCAGGTGCTCCCAGCAGGTGACGCGTTGGCCACGGGCCGTCATCTCGCAAAGGCACGTGCAGGCTCACGATGTCGGCGTCGAGCGCCGCCGCCAGCGTCACAAAGCCCTGCTCGCCTTCGACCGCGGCGCGCGGCGGGTCGCAGGCAATGCAACTTACCCCGGCGGCCGCCAGCAGGCGCGCGGCGGCGCTGCCGGCGTGACCAAGCCCAATGATGCCGCAGCGCAGGCCGTCCAGCGCTCGCGCCGGGTGCAGGGCCAGCACGCAAGCGAGCACATATTCGCCCACCGCGCGCGCGTTGCAGCCCGGCGCGGCCGCAAACGCGATGCCCCGCGCAGCGAGGTAGTCAAGGTCGATATGGTCAGTGCCGGCGGTCGCGGTGCCGACAAAGCGCACCGGACTATCGGCCAGCAGGGCATGATTGACGCGGGTGACGGAACGCACCAGCAACACGTCGCAATCGGCGAGATCAGACGGCGCCAGACTGCGTCCGTCTACCAGCGACAGATCGCCAAAGTCGCCGAAGGCTTCGGCCGCATCGACCATCACGCGGTCGGCGACCAGTTTCATGAGCGGGCTAGCCGCGCCCGGGCGAGCGGCTGGCTCAAGGCCGGCCGTCGACGTCCGCGCCTTCCTTCTGGATGGGCAACAGGTCCTGACGGGTCGCGCCCAGCGCGAGCACCGAGGCGCTGGCGACGTAAATCGACGAGTAGGTGCCCACGACAATGCCGATGATGAACGCGGTCGAGAAACTGTGGATCAGCGCGCCGCCCAGAAAATACAGCGACAGCACGGTCAGCATCGTCACCACGTGGGTGTTGATCGTGCGCGAGAGGGTCTGGTTGAGCGAGGTGTTCATGACCTTCACCGGATCCGCCACGCGCATGCTGCGAAAGTTCTCGCGAATACGGTCAAAGATAACGATGGTGTCGTTCAGCGAATACCCCATGATCGCCAGCACCGCGGCCAGCGCGGTCAGGTCAAACTCGAGCTGGCTGAGCGAAAAGAAGCCCATGATGACCAACACGTCGTGCACGGTCGCCACGATCGCGCCCACCGCGAACTTGAAGGTAAAGCGCAGCATCACGTAGATCAGAATGCCGACCATCGCGATCAGCGAGGCGATGAGGCCGTCCTCAGCCAGTTCCTCGCCAACCTGCGGCCCCACGAACTCCACGCGCCGGACTTCAGCCTCCGGCAAGAGCTTGTTCAGGCGCAGCCCAATGTCCTTGCTCGCGGCCTCTGCGCCGGTCGCCGCTTCCGAGGGCGGTAGCCGCAACAGCACGTTCTCGGGCGAACCGAAGTTCTGCACCACACCGCCGTGGAAGTCAGACTTTGACAGCGTCTGGCGGATTTCTTCGAGCTTCGCCGGTTCTTTATAAGCAAGTTCGACTACCGTGCCGCCGGTGAACTCGATGCTGAAATTGAGCCCGATGGTGAACAGCGACACGATGGCTGCAATGTTGATCGCGCTTGACAGCCACAGGCCCAGACGCCGCCACTGCATGAAGTCGTAATTGGGGGTTTTCCACTGAAGCATTTGCCGAACTCCCGGACTCAGACCGACAGGCTTTTCAGCCGGCGCCGGCCGAACATAAGGTTGACCATGGCGCGCGTGCAGGTCACGGCGGTAAACATGGAGGTCAGGATGCCCAGCGACAGCGAGACCGCGAAGCCTTTGACCGGGCCAGAACCAAAGCTGAACAGCACCACGGCGGCAATCAGCGAGGTGACGTTGGAGTCCAGAATGGTCGCAAAGGCCCGCTCGTAACCGGCGTGAATGCTGGCCTGCGGCGTCATCCCGCGGCGCATTTCCTCGCGGATGCGTTCGTTAATCAGCACGTTGGCGTCCACCGCCATACCCACCGTCAGCAGAATGCCGGCGATGCCGGGCAGGGTCAGCGTGGCCTGCAGCAGCGACAACAGCGCTATTAGCAGCACCACGTTCAAGGCGAGGCCGATGTTGGCGATCAGGCCAAACATCCGGTAGTACACCAGCATGTAGATGCAGACCGCGATGAAGCCGACCACGCAGGACATAAACCCGCGGTCGATGTTGGCCTGACCAAGGCTCGGGCCCACGGTCCGTTCTTCGATGATTTCCATCGGCGCCGCCAGCGCGCCGGCGCGCAGCAACAGCGCCAGATCGCGGGCTTCGTCGCCGCTGTCGAGACCGGTGATCTGGAAGCGCTTGCCCAGCTCATCCCGGATGGTCGCGACGTTAATGACTTCTTCCACCCGCCGGCCTTCCACCTGTTCGATGAAGACCACCGCCATCGGGTGACCGATTTCCTCGCGGGTAGAACGGGCGAAGCTGCGCGCGCCCTTGCCGTCCAGCGTGATAAACACGGCGGGTTCGCCGTTTTGCTGTTCGACGCCGGAGGACGCATCGACGATGGAGTCGCCGGTCAGCATGACCCGCCGTTTGAGCAGAATCGGCTCGCCGGTGCGGCGCTGGAACAGCTTGGAGCCAGCCGGCACCTTGCCTTCGGCGGCAGCTTTCAGGTCGCCGGCCTCGTCCACCATGCGGAACTCAAGCGTCGCCGTCGCGCCGATCAGCTTTTTCGCCTCGGCGGTGTCTTCCACACCCGGCAGCTGCACCACGATGCGGCTGTCGCCCTGCTGCTGGATGACCGGCTCGGCGACGCCGAACTCGTTGATACGATTACGCAGCGTGGTCAGGTTCTGCTTGATGGCGGTCTTGCGGGCTTCGCTCACAAACGCAGGCTTGGGCGCGAGGCGTATCGGGAAATCGGCAACATCGCCGCCATCGGTCAGCAGCAGATCCGGGAAATCCTTGCCAATCAGGTCAACGCCGGCGGCCTTGGCCTCGGCGTTAAGAAAAGTCACATCGACCCCGCCAGACGGCGCGTGGGAGACCGCCCGGAAGCGGATTTTCTTTTCACGGAACGCGCCGCGCAGTTCGGTGATGAAGCGCTCTTCGGTCTGTTTGCGCACTTCATCAACGTCCACCTGCATCAAAAAATGCACGCCGCCGCGAAGGTCAAGGCCCATGTACATGGGCTTGCCGCCCATCGCACGCAGCCACGCCGGGGTCGCCGGCGCCAGGTTTAGTGCCACCAAATATTGTTTGGCATCGATCGCCGCCTGTAGCGCCGTCATGCCGGCGGCGCGCGCTGCGTCGTCCTTGAACCGGATGAGGAGCCGGTTGTCGCTTAGTTCGCTGGATTTCGGGCTGATGCCGGCCTTGTTCAGCGCGTCGGCGAGGTTTTTCTCGAAGGCCGCATCGACCGGCGCCGCGCGTCTGGCGCTAACCTGCACCGCCGGGTCAAAGCCATAGAGATTGGGCAACGCGTACAGGGCGCCAAGCACCGAAATCGCGAGCACGAGCAAATAGCGCCACAGCGGGTATTGATTCTGGGTCATCGCTTTTTCAGTGATTGCGCGGCGCCGGAGGCGCCGGGATCAAAGTTCCTTAAGGGTTCCCTTGGGCATGATGGCGCTGATCGCATGACGCTGGACCCGCACCTCAAGATTTTTGGCGATTTCCACCTTGAGGAAAGTGTCGCCGACTTCCGTGACGCGCCCGAGTAGCCCGCCGGTGGTCACCACCTCATCGCCCTTGCTGAGGCCCTTTACCAGATCCTGATGCTCGCGCTGGCGGCGCATCTGGGGCCGGATGAGGAAAAAGTAAAACACCACAAACAGCGCGATCAGCGGCAGAAAGCTGAGTAGGCCCTGTTGGGTGGTGGCAGGCGCGGTTTGCGCCCAGGCGTCGCTGATTAGGAAAGACATGGTTACCCCTCGCGAAAATCGGCCGGCATTATGACACAGGGTCTGCGGCCGCAGGCATTCAGGATGCGCTGGCCTCGGCCCCGGCCCGCGCCCGGTAAAAATCGGCCACAAAAGCCTCGAAGCGCCCCGCCTTGATGGCCTGTCGGGCGTCCCGCATCAGGCCCAGGTAGAAGGCCAGATTGTGGATGGTATTGAGTCTGGCACCGAGGATTTCGTTCAACCGGTCCAGATGATGCAAATAGGCCCGGGTGTAATGTCGGCAGGTATAACAGCCACAGGCCGGATCCAGCGGTTCCAGCGACTGGCGGTGGATGGCATTGCGGATGCGCACCGTGCCGGTCGAGGTAAACAAGTGGCCGTTGCGGGCGTTACGGGTCGGCATCACGCAGTCGAACATATCAATCCCGCGCCGGATGCCCTCCAGCAGGTCTTCCGGAGTCCCGACGCCCATCAGATAGCGCGGCTGGTCGGGCGGCAGGAGCGCGGCGGTGTGGGCGGTCATCTCGTACATGTCGGGCTTCGGCTCACCGACCGACAGGCCGCCGATGGCGTAGCCGTCAAAGCCAATGTCCAACAATCGTTTGGCCGACTCGGCCCGCAGCGCCGGATACACCCCGCCCTGCACGATGCCAAACAGGGCCCCTCCCCGCCCGCCGTGGGCGGTCTTGCTGCGCGCCGCCCAGCGCATGGAGAGCTCCATCGACACCTTGGCCTCGCCCAGCGTGGCCGGGTAGGGCGTGCATTCGTCAAAGGCCATGATGATGTCGCTGCCCAGCGCCTGCTGGACCGCCATCGAGCGCTCCGGGGAGAGAAAAATCCGGTCGCCGTTGATGGGCGACTTGAAGGTCACGCCCTCCTCCGCAATCTTGCGCATCTCGCCCAGACTAAACACCTGAAAACCGCCGGAGTCGGTCAGGATCGGGCCATCCCAGTGCATAAACCCGTGCAGGCCGCCGTGAGCCGCGATGATCTCTTCGCCCGGTCGGAGCATCAGGTGGTAGGTATTGCCCAGCACAATTTGCGCGCCCAGTCCGCGCAGTTCGTCGGGCGTCATCGCTTTCACGGTGCCATAGGTGCCGACCGGCATGAACGCCGGCGTCTCGACCTCGCCGCGGGCGAACTGCAGGCGGCCGGCGCGGGCGCTGCCGTCGGTGGTGTCTAGCGTGAACTGCATGGGGCGGGTCCGAACGTGAGGGCGCGGCAGTGTAGCAGCGCTCAGGCGCGCCGCACCCCGGGCGTCGGCGTTAACCACATGGCGTCGCCGTAGCTGAAAAACCGGTAGCCGGCGGCCACCGCGTGGCGATAGGCGTTCATCACCGCCGTGTGCCCCGCGAAGGCCGAGACCAGCATCAGCAGGGTCGAACAGGGCATGTGGAAATTGGTGATCAGCGCGTCCACCACCCGGAACGGCGCCCCGGGGGTGATAAAAAGTCGCGTATCGCCGCCATAGGGCGCCAACGCGCCGCCGGCAGCGGCTGATTCCAGCGCCCGCACGCTGGTCGTACCCACCGCCACCACGCGGCCGCCTGCAGCCTGGGTGCGCGCGATGGTCGTGCAGGTGTTGGCCGACACCTCCAGATATTCCGCGTGCATCCGGTGGTCTTCGATCCGCGCGCTGCGCACCGGCTGGAAGGTGCCGGCGCCGACGTGCAGGGTGACAAACGTCTGGGCGATGCCCATTGCCCGCAGGCGCTCAAGCATCGCCGTGTCGAAATGCAGGCCGGCGGTCGGCGCCGCGACCGCGCCCGGGCTGCGGGCGTAAACCGTCTGGTAGCGCTCGGCATCCGCCCGCTCGTCGGCACGGGTGATGTAGGGCGGCAGCGGCATGTGGCCGACCCGCTGCAGCAGGTCGCTAAGCGAACCCGGGCCAGCGCTGCCGACGTCATAGAAGCCGTCCGCGTCCCGCCCCAGCACCTCAAGGCCCGGCTGTTCGTCAAACAAAATCTGGCTGCCCGCGCGCGGCGGCTTGCTGGCCCGAATCTGCACTTTCGCCCGCCGCGCATCGAGCAGGCGCTCGACCATCACCTCCACCTGCCCACCGCTGTCCTTGCGGCCAAAGAGCCGCGCCGGGATCACGCGCGTGTCGTTGAAGACCAGACAGTCGCCGGGCGCCAGCAGCTCGGGCAGGTCGAGAAACTGCCGGTCCCGCCACTGGCCGCTCGCGCCGTCCAGCGTCAGGAGACGCGAGGCCGTGCGCTCGGCGCTGGGGTGTTGGGCAATCTGCGCGGGCGGCAGCTCGTAGAAAAAGTCGTCCAGATTCATCGGCGGCTCAATCAGACAAATAATGCAGGGCCAACGGGCAGACACTGCCCAAGGGCCAGTGTTAGGATGCGCCCCCTTGGCGGGATGGCGGAATTGGTAGACGCAGTGGACTCAAAATCCACCGCTGGTGACAGTGTGCGGGTTCGAGTCCCGCTCCCGCTACCACACAGTGCAGCGCACTAGCCCAGAATCTGGGCCTCGCGCAGGCGCGCGGCAATCGCCGCCGCCTCCTCCGCGCTGCGCAGTGCCCCGGCCGGCACGTTCCCCCACACCACCCGCGGCCACAGGGCGTCGTCCTGTCGGCGACCAATCACATGCAAATGCAGCTGCGGCACCACGTTGCCAATCGCGGCGACGTTCAGCTTGTCGCAGGCCCAATGCCTCAGCACAAAGCGCCCGAGGCGATCGGCCAGCGCCTGCAAGGCCGCACGCAGCGCCGGCGGCAGCTCGTGCAGTTCGGTGGCGGCGTCTTCGGGCACCAGCATGAACCAGGGGAACAGGGCGCTGCGGTGAAGCAGCACCTGCAGCGCGCCGACCCGGCCCAGCAAATAGCTGTCGGCGGCGAGCGTCGGGTGCAGGACAAACTCGCTCATGCCGCGCTAGCCGGTAATGACGCGGGCGGCATCGACCACCACCGGACAGTCCAGATATTCCAGCATCGGCGCCTCGCCCCAGGCGGCGGTCATGTTCTTCACCCATTCGGCGTTGTACCAGGCCTCGGCCTTGGCTTTGGATTCCCACAGATAAATGCCGCCGGCGGTCTGGCCGTCTTCACTCATCAAGTAGTACTTACGGATCAGGCCGTCGAGTTTTTCGTATTTGTGAGTGGTGGCCATCAGGCGTTCGGTGAAGGCCTTGCGGTCGGCCGAGCCGGTGGGGAAGCGCACGTGGGCGATGATCATCAGCAGTCTCCTCAGGTGGGATTACGGCCGCCGCGCGGCAGCCCCAGATTGCCCGGCGACAGCACGCCGGCCGGGTCGAAAGTCTGTTTCAGGCGGTCGAGCGTGCCGTGCCAGGCACTCATCTGCTCGACTTCTGCCGCCCAAATCTTGCCGGTTTTGTACGGGATACAGCCGACGGCGGTCAGCGCGGCAGCGGCTTCGCGCAACGCCGGTTGCACGGCCTGCCATTGCGTCGCTTCGTCGTAGAAGCCCATCACCCCGCCGTGCAGGCCGCGCCGGCACAGCACCACCGCCCCGCCCCACTGGAACTCCGTGTAGCGGCTGCGGATCGCGCCCAGCGTGGCGACGAAATCCGGCAGCCCGGTGCTGGGCAGCGAGGCCATCAGAATCCCGCAGCGCGAGCGGGCGAAATAGCCGGCGAAGGAATACCAGTACACCTGCTCGCCGCGCAGGCGGTTGAAATAGAGTTCATCGAACAGCGGGAAGGCATCGCCGCCGTGGCGCTGCGCGAGCGCGAGGAGACGCGCCTGATCGCGCGCCAGTTCGTCCGCCTCGCCGCCAAAGTCGCAGCCAACGCAAAAGACCGGCAGATCTTCCGGTGCCAGATCCGGCCGCGCCGCGCCCACCCGACCGCGAATCGTCGCGCTTTCATAGCCGCTGGCGTACCAGACATTGCGCAGCGCCTCGCCGCGCTGGGCGTCCAGCACAAAGCCCGTCGCTGCCGCCACCGAGGGGAAACCGTAGACCGCGGTCGCCCGCGCCGCCGGCAGCGGTCGCAGCCACAGCGCGATGGCGGTGATGACGCCGAGGCTGGCATCGCCGCCCAGAAACAGGCCGCTTAGGTCCGGCCCCATGCCGTAGCGATGGAAAAAGCGCCCGCCGCGGGCCGCGGCGCTGCCGGTGCGCAGGATCTGTCCGTCCGGCAGCACCACTTCCAGCCCGACCACTTCGTCGGCAAAGCTTTGGTAACGCGTGGACCCGGTGCCCAGCGCGTGGGCCGACGCCGCGCCGCCGATGGTTGCAGCCGGCGAGGTTGAGGGAATGATGCCGATGGTCATACCGTGCGGCGCGAGCGCGGCGCTCAAGGCCCCGAAGCGCACGCCCGGCTCCACCACCACCACGCCGGCGTCGAGATCGAGTTCCAGAATCCGGTCGAGGCCGGTCATGTCCAGCACCACGCCGCCGGCCGCCGGGTTCACGCCACCGGCATACATGGTGCCGCCGCCGCGCACGTAGACCGGCACCCGCTCGGCGCTGGCTTTACGCAGCACCTCGGCGACGTCCGCCGCGTCGCGCGGGCGCACCACCATGCCGGCCCGCCCGGCGGGCAGCGCCGAGCAGTCGCGCTGATAGCCGAGCAGGTCGACCGGATCCTCCAGCACCAGCGCGCCGTCCGGCGCGCGAATCAAGGGACCAAGCACGCCCGGCGCGCTCATGCCGCCCCCTGCACGTCGAAAGCGGCAAGGACAAATTCCGCCAGCCCGTAATAGCGCTCGGCCTGCCCGCCGGCCGCAAGATGCCCGAGGCAGCGCGGGTCGCTGCCGACCACCGGCAGGTGGTCGTCCGCTGGCACCCGCGCCGCCGCCATACGCGCCGCGCTGAGCGGATGAAGTTCAGACAGGCTGCCGGCCGCCCCGCAGCACACGGCGTAGCGGGCCTCGAGTGGCGGATTGGCCACCGCCTGCCCCAGCGCCGCCAGCGCGTCGCGGAGCGGATCCGGCGCCCCGCCGGGCCGCCGGCTGGCGCAACTGTCGAACACCTGCACGGTGGGTGGTCGGCTGGCCTTGGGCGTAAGCCGCAGGCGGCCATCGGCCAGTGCATCGATCAGCCATTGCGCAAAACTGCCGGCTACCACCCCGCCGCGCTGCCAGGCCGGCAGGCATTCGAGGCCGGAGGTCACGAGGCGGGTCGTGGTATTGCGCGCCGCGAGTGCCTGCTCGGCGTAAGCGGCATCGGCCCGCAGGCCGGCTTCGGCCAGCGGCGCCCCGCAGCAGGCGTCAGTCGCGGCCGCAAAGTGCACGCGTTCACCGCCCAGGGTCATCAGGGCAACCGCAGCGCGGGCTTCCGCCGGGCGCGCGTGGGCGGCGGCGCAGCCCGGCGCGTAGTTCACGGTGGCCGTGGCCGCGCTGGCGAACGCAAGACCCTCGGCCCAGCGCGTGCGGCTGGCCGACTCGGCGCCGTAGGCGTTCCCGGCCTCGCGCATCCGCAGCCTCAGCGCCTCAACCCCGGGCGGCAGCACCCCCTGTTCGGCCAGCGTCTCGCGCAGCGCCTGCCCGACCTGCGTCGGCCTGAGCCCAATCGGGCAGCTGGCTTCGCAGTTGCCACAACCGGTGCAGGAAAAGGCCCGCTCGGCCAGCGTCTCGGGGTTCAGTGCCTGCCCTTCCAGCAGCGCGCGAGCGGCCGCCATATAGCCGCGTCCGGAGTAGCTCAGCACCGGCGCGTGGTGCGTGATGGTGGCGCAGATGTGGTCCATGCCGCGCTCCTGCCACACCGCGTCGACGCAATAGTTGCAGTCCGAGCAGTGGTAGAGGTCCTTGCGAAAGGCTTCCAGCAGAGGCAGCGCGGCATCCATCCCGAGACCCTCAGGCGCGACCGATCTTTTTCAGCCAGCGCCCCACGCTGCGGGCGTGGGTGGCGAGGTAGGGATCGCGCACAAATTTGTCGTAAAACGCGGTTTCCAGCCGATGCGCCTGCGTGTAGAAGCGCACATAAATCGACGGCACCGTCCCCGGAAACTTGCCGTAGGTGGCGTAGATGTATTCCGCCACCTTGACCACCGCCTCCAGCAGTTCAGGCTCCGGCGGCTGCGCGGCACCTTTGATTTTTTCGTTGTCCAGAAACGGGCCCGGCGACTTCGGATCGTAGGTCCCGCCGGGGCCGAACTTGAGCTTCACATAGGCCTCGACCGCCGCGCGCATGTCCTTGTGGTAAGGCGGGCAATAGGCTTCGTACACGCCATCGAGCCCGATGGGATTGGGCACGCCCCACTTGGGATTGGTCTGGAAACGGAAACCGAGGCCCGGCACGCCCTTCGCCGCGCCCGCGCCCATCAGCGAGAACGGGCTGATGCCGGAGAAGAACCAGCCGCCGAGGCCAATGGTCTGCAGCGCCAGCACCATGTTGTGGCCCATATCGCCCATCTCCACGCCCGAGCAGGTCAGGATGTACTGCTCCATGTAGGACAGCGGGTATTTCTTTTCCGGATTCAGCAGACCGGATTTGAAAAACGGCGCCAGATCTCCCGCCGGCCGGCCGTGCTGGTCGTCCCAGATCGTGTAGCCCGAGCCCAGCACGATGAACATGAAGCCCAGCAGCTGTTCCGCCACGTGGGCAACCGGAATGAACACCGTCGAGCCCGGCACGTTCGCGTTCCACACGTTGTGCGCGCTGTAGTGCGGCTCGCCGCGCGGCAGGTCCACCCGTTTGTCGCTGAGCTTGCGGGTGTGATCCGCCACCGCGCCAATCACGCGCTCGGGATCAGACAGGCGCTCATGCGCCCAGTTGCCGTCGTTTTTCGCATCCCGCGTGCTCACAAAGTAGGTGCCGCTGTCCTCGGTATAGAACAGGTCCGCATTGCCGATGCCGGCGGCGGCCGGCAGGGTGCGGCCGGTGTAACGCGCGGAATAGGTCGCGAGCCCGGTTTCGGCCTCCGAATACGGGATGCCGAAATGTTGGCCCGACACGCCGAGGCCGGCGGCGATCAGCAGCGAGCGCTCGAAATCGTCCAGCGGGGTCGGCGGCTTGTCGGACTTGAACTGCAGCGGGCCCTTGGGGATTTCCATGCCCCAGCCAAAGCGCCGCGAGCGGCGCCCGTACAGCGCAGAAAAAAGCGGAAATTCGGTGGCTTCCTTCAGCAGCGCGTTCCATTCGGCCAGTTGCGCCGCGCTGTGCGCGCCGGTGGCGGCCTTTTCCGCCGCCTCGGCGCTGCGAAACAAATTCGGCGCGGTGGCCGCCAGCCCGGAGAGATACAGGAACGCCCGGCGGGACAGGGACGGCGCCTTGGGCGCGGAGTTATCGGTGCTCATGGGAAACCCTCGGACAAAACGACAAGGCCGGATGGTAACGCGACTGCCGCCACCGCACCTATGCCGCGCGCCGGCTGTTCGCGCGCGGCCGTTGTGCCAGAGTAGGCGCTCATCGTCGCTCCCAGGAAGCTTGCCCATGACCCGACTGGTACCCGATCTCGAGGCGCTGCTCGAACCCGTCACCGATGGCTGCTCGGTGGCCGTCCCGCCGGACTACAGCGGCGTCGCGCTTGCCGCCACGCGCGCCCTGCTGAAGCGCGGCGTGCGTCATCTGCATCTCATCGCCGTGCCGCAGGCCGGTCTACAGGCCGATGTGCTGATCGGCGCCGGCGCGGTCGGCACGCTGGAAGCGGCGGGCATCAATCTGGGCGAGTTGGGGCTCGCGCCGCGCTTCACGGCGGCGGTCGAAGCCGGCGCCATTACCATGCGCGACGCCACCTGCCCGGCCATCCACGCCGGGCTGCAGGCGGCCGAAAAAGGCATCCCCTTCCTGCCGCTGCGTGGGATTCTGGGCTCGGATCTGCTGAAGGTCCGGCCCGACTGGCAGGTCATCGACAACCCCTACGGCAGCAACGACCCCATCGTCCTGATCCCGGCCATTCGCCCGCAGGTGGCGCTGTTTCACGCCCGCATGGCCGACCGTGAAGGCAACGTGTGGGTGGGCGTGCGGCGCGAACTGATGCTGATGGCGCACGCCGCCGCGCAGGCCTGCGTGACGGTGGAGGAAATCGTCGAGGGCAATTTGCTGGACGATCCTGCGCTCGCCGCCGGCACCATCCCGGCGCTTTACATCAGCCGCATCGCGCACCTGCCCGGCGGCATGCGGCCGCTCGGCTTTGGCGAGGAAGCGAGCGACGAGGCGGCGCTCGCCGCCTATGCGAAAGCCGCGCGCACTGAAGACGGTTTTCAGCAGTGGCTCAAAGGCTGGCTGGCATGAGCGCCGCCGCTTTCACCGACGAAGAACAGATGGCGGTCGTCATGGCCCGGCTGCTGCGCGGCTTGCGGCACGTAGCGGTCGGCGCGCTCTCGCCGCTGCCGGCGAGCGCCGCGCTGCTCGCGCAGGCGCTCGATGGGCAGTTGCAGGTGACGATTCTCGGTAGCAAGCGCTATCTCAAGTTCACCGACGGCGGGCGGGAGCTCTTCGACTGCGCGGCGCAGGGGCGGATCGATGCGTTTTTCCTCAGCGGCGTGCAGATCGACGGCGAGGCCAATATCAATCTGGTCGGTGTGGGCGACTACGCCAAGCCCGACAAGCGTTTTCCGGGCAGCTTCGGCTCGGCCTACCTCTACCACCTGGTGCCGAAGGTCATTCTGTTCCGGCAGGAACACACACCGCGCATCCTGGTGCCGAAGGTCGACTTCGTCAGCGCCGCCGGCCGTTCGCCCTCCAACGTCTACCGGCCCGGCGGGCCGCGCCATCTGGTCACCGGGCGGGCGGAGTTTGCGTTTGGCGAGCGGGGCTTCAGCCTCGTCAGCACCCACGGCGGCGCCAGCGCGGCCGACATCGAGGCCAGCACCGGCTTCGCGTTTGAACGAGCCGCCGAGGTGCCCAGCACCCCGCCGCCGGGTGCCGAGGAACTGGCCGCGCTGCGGGGTCCGGTCAAGGCGGCGGTAGCGGAGATTTATCCAGCGTTCGCAAGCCGCGCCTTCGGTGGCTGAACAAATACGGCTGGCGTCGCGGCGCTGCCGCTACCACGATGACGACAGGACAGACGCCGCCTAGCCCTTCAGCAAATCCCGCGCACGACCGAACATCCGCGACAGGCACCAGGACATGCTTTCCCAGATGGGGTCGTGGCGCTGACCCTTGCGGTGCAGCTTCACGTTGAGGCAGCCGATGGAAGCCAGCCGGTAGCCGGCATAGGCCTGATACCAGGCGATGTCGGGATAGGTCTGGCCCATGCCGGTTTCGTAAATCCGCTGGATTTCCGCCGGCGGTAGCGGGTGCACCGGCTGCCATTGCGGCACCCAGTTGTGCGGATCGGCCGCCATCATCAGCCAGCCGACGTCCAGCAGCTGCGCGCCAATGCCGGCCAGTTCCCAGTCGATAACGCCGGTCAGCCGGCCCTCGTCATACAGCATATTTCCCGGCTGGTAGTCGCCATGAAAGACGCCGACCGGCAGCCCGCTCGGGACGGCGGCCAGCAGCAGCCGCTCCACTTCTTCGGCTTCTTCAATCCACTGCGGCTCCTGCGCGTGCAGATAGATTTTGCGCCAGCGACCCACCTGCGCCGCCAGCGACTCCGGCGCTTCCCAGTCGGCGAGCCCCTGCCGCCAGTCGAACTGATGAAACTTCACCAGCGCTTCCACGCACTGCCGCCAGAGCGGCTCGGCCGTCGCCGGCTGGCGGGCGAAGCTGTGGTGCGGATCCCAGATAAAAAAGACCCGCCCCGGCAGGCGTTCCATCACGATGAACGGCACGCCGAACCAGTGTTCGTTTTCGCCGGCATAGGGCACGCGCGGCACCGGCAGCCCGGCCGCGTGCAGCGCGCGCAGCAGCGGCGCCTGACGGTAGACGTCGGTATTGCCGCGGCGGGCCACGCCCGGCGGCGGGATCTTCAGCACGTATTCGCCGGCGATTGCGGTCTCGCCCCGCCGGCGGGTTTCAAACAGAAACGTCAGCCCCGCATGACCGTCGGAATCGTGCAGGCCGGCGAGTTCAAACTCGGGCCCCATCTGGTCGTGGATGAAGCTCTCGAGGTTCGCCTTCAGTTCAGCAGTAATCATGCAATGCGCTCAGTCCACACCCTTGTCGAAGACCTGCGGGGCAGCCGAGCGCACCTTGGCGTCGTCGGTCCAATAGCGCTTGGCCCAAATCCCATCGTAGGACTCGCCGGTCACCGGCATCCGCCAGGTCTTGACCTCGGCCGTCTCCAGCGTGATGGCGCAGAGCGCGCGCGGCTGGTCGTCGGTGCCGTCCACATAGGCGTTGGCGTCACCATGGGCGAGATAACGCTGCGCGATCCGGCGATAGCGGTCACGCCAGAGATCGTCCTGCCCCACTTCATGGACGATTTCCGCCCGCCCCCGCACCAGCACCTTGCGATAGGGCACGGCGGGCTCGTCGATGCACAGCGCCACCCGCGGGTCGCGCCGCAGGTGTTTCAGCCATTCAGAGTGCTGGCGCGGCGTGAACCAGATTCGCCCTTCTTCCAGCAGAAACCAGATCGGACACAGGTGCGGCGCGCCGTCGGCGTCCAGCGTGGCAATGTCCATGATGAAGCCCGGGGTCTCGGTCAGGAACGCATCGCGCTCCGCAAGGCTGAGTTTCGGCATCGTGATTCCTCAATTGGGGGGAAGCCGCGCGACCTGACGCTGGCCGCAAGCCGGTGCAATAATGCCCGAACCTGTCGTCACTGAAAGCCCGCCCGCGATGATCGACCACCGCCACATCGGCTATGTCTCGCCCGCCTTCACCACCCAGGTCGAACGCGGACGGCTGAAGTTCTTCGCCAAGGCGATCGGCGAAACCGATCCGGTCTACACCGACCCCGGCGCGGCCCGTGCCGCCGGCCATCCCGACCTGCCGGTGCCGCCCACGTTCTTCTTCTGTCTGGAAATGGACCGCCCCGAACCCTACGGCTGGTTCGACGATCTCGGCATCGAACTGCCCAAGGTGCTGCACGGCGCGCAGGATTTTCGCTACCACCGGCTGGCCTATGCGGGCGACGAATTGACCTTCGACTCGCGCGTCACCGACATCTACGACAAGAAAGGCGGCCTGCTTGAGTTTGTCGTGCAGGACAACCGCATCAGCAACCAGCGCGGCGAGCTGGTCGTCGAGTTCATTCGCACCCTGGCGATTCGTCATGGCTGAGCCCGCCGCATTCGACTACACGACCGCCGCCGTCGGCAGCGCATGGCCGGCACTCAGCCTGCCGCCGGTCACGCGACTCACGCTGGCGCTCTACTGCGGCGCCTCGGGTGATCACAACCCGCTGCATGTGGATCAGGATTTCGCGCGCGAGGCGGGCCTCGGCGACGTCATCGCCCACGGCATGCTGGTGATGGGCTATATGGGCCGCACGGTCACGCGCTTCGTGCCGCAAACCGCGCTGCTCGCCTTCAATACGCGCTTTCAGGCCATGACCCGGGTGGGCGATCAAATCACCTGCACCGGCGAAGTCATTGCGCATGAAACCGACGCCAACGGCCGACCCTGTCTGCGTCTCGCCTTACGCGCCACCGACCAGAAAGGCGAAGTCAAAACCCAGGGCGAGGCGCTGATCGCCCTGCCCGGCTAAGCACCGCACGCATTACAAAAAACCAACGTTCAAGGGGAGAGACCATGGGTCCGCTTTCAGGCATTACCATCATCGAACTGGCGGGCATCGGCCCGGCGCCGTTCGCCTCCATGCTGCTATCCGACATGGGCGCCAACATCATCCGCATTGACCGCGCGCGGGGTGACGAGCCCGGGCTCCGCCTGCCCTATCGGCTCAACATCATGAATCGCGGCCGGCGCTCGGTGGCGGTCAACCTGAAGTCCAAAGCCGGCATCGAGGCCGTGCTGAAGCTCATCGATAAAGCGGACGCGCTGGTCGAAGGCTATCGGCCCGGCGTGATGGAGCGGCTGGGCCTCGGCCCCGAGGTCTGTCTCGCGCGCAATCCCAAGCTCGTCTACGGCCGCATGACGGGCTACGGCCAGACCGGCCCGATGGCGCCGGTGGCGGGTCACGACATCAACTACATCGCGCTGTCCGGCATGCTCTCGATGATCGGCGAGCGCGACCGCAAGCCGGTGCCACCGCTTAATCTGGTCGGCGACTTTGGCGGCGGCGGCATGTTCCTCGCCTTCGGCGTGGTCTGCGGCATTCTGGAAGCGCGCGGCTCCGGCAAAGGCCAGGTAGTAGACGCCGCGATGGTCGAAGGCGCCGCCATGCTCGGCAACATCTTCAACAGCTTCCGCGCCATCAACGAACTCTCGCCCAAGCGCGGCGACAACGCGCTGGACGGCGGCGCCCATTTCTACGACACCTACGAAACCCGCGACGGCGGCTACATGGCCATCGGCGCGATCGAGCCGCAGTTCTACAAGCGGCTGCTGGAAGTGATGGGCCTCGACCAGGCCGAGTTCGAGCCGCAGATGGACAAAACCCGCTGGCAGGGCTGGAAAGTCCGCTTCGCGGAAGTCTTCAAGACCAAAACCCGCGACGAGTGGACCACGCTGCTGGCGCACGAAGAAGCCTGCTCCTTCCCCGTGCTCAGCATCGACGAAGCCGCCAAGCATCCGCACAACCAGGCGCGCGGGGCTTTCGTGCAGTTTGCCGGCGCCGAGCAGGTCGCGCCCACGCCGCGCTTCAGCCGTACCGCGCCAGAACTGAAACACGCGCCACCGGAGCCCGGCGAACATACCGATGCGGTACTCGCCGAGTTTGGCTTCAGCGCGGATGAAATCGCCGCGCTGCGCGCCAGCCAGGCCGTGAGCTAGATTCGCTTGCTGGAGGCGGTGGATTTCGCGCTGGTCGGCGCCGCGGCCTTTGCCGCTGGCATGGTCAATGCGCTGGCCGGTGGCGGCACGCTGGTCACCTTCCCGGTGATGACGGCGGTCGGCATTCCGCCGGTGATGGCCAACGTCACCAACGCGGTGGCGCTGTGCCCCGGCTACTTCGGCGGCACCTGGGCGCAGCGCAAGGATCTGGTCGGACAGGGCGCGCGACTGCGCATCCTGCTGCCGCTCGGCGCCCTGGGCGGCGTGCTGGGTGCCTGGCTCCTGTTACAGAGCGGAGAAAAACTGTTCCGCGCGCTGGTGCCCTGGCTCATCCTCGGCGCCTCTGCCCTGCTTGCCGCGCAAGATCCCTTACGCCGCTGGCTAAGCAAACGCGGCCGGCCGGCGGGTGACGCGCGCCTTGGCGCCGCCCTGCCGATTGCCACGGCCGCGATCTATGGCGGCTATTTCGGCGCGGGCCTAGGCGTGGTGATGCTGGCCACGCTCGGCCTGACGCTGGACGACACCCTCAACCGCCTTAACGCAGTCAAGCAGGCGCTGTCTTTCGTCATCAACATCGCCGCCGCACTGTTCTTCCTCGGCTCGGATCAGGTCCTGTGGCCGGTGGTCGGCGTGATGGCGATTGCCGCGCTCGCCGGCGGCAGCCTCGGCGGGCGCCTGGCCAGTCGCATTCCCGCCGCGCGCCTGCGACTGGTGGTGATCGCGCTAGGGGTTGGCGTGGGGCTCTTTTATCTGTTCAGTTAGTTCGTCGGCTTTGAAAAGGATTTTCCGCATGTTTGGTCTCACGCGCCTCAGCATTCAATCGAAGATGTTCCTGTTGCTGCTGGCGGTTAGTCTATCGTCCATCGCCGTCATCGCGGTCATTGGTTACGAGTCCGGCCGCTCCGCGCTGATGCGCTCGGTTGAAAGCCATCTGCAGGGCGTGCGGGTAGCGAAAACCACCACCCTGAAAGCGATGCTGGAAGACCTCCGCGAGCAGGTCATTTCGATGTCCGACAGCCGCTTCGTGATCGAAGGCATGCGGCAGTTCCGGCAGGCCTTTCACGCGCTCGACAAGACAACGCTGGACGAGGCCCAAACCGCGGCGCTAACGCGCTTCTATGCCGAGGACTTCCTGCCGCGCCTTGCCGCGCAACTGGAAGCCACCCCGGTGCTGGAACAGTACCTGCCCACCCGCCCGGCCGAGCGCTATCTGCAGTACCACTACCTCGCCGGCAATCCGCACCCGACCGGGGCCAAACAGGATCTGGCGAGCGCCGCGGGCGACCCCACGGCCTACGGCGCCGTGCACGCCAAACTGCATAAGGGCTTTGCCCGCGCGGTGGAAATTTTCGGCTTTGAAGACTTGATGCTGGTCGATGCCGACACGCTGGATGTGGTCTATTCCTACGAGAAAACCACCGAATTTGGCAGCAACCTGGCCGACGGCCCCTATGCCAATTCGGGCTTGAGCGAAAAACTGCGCGCGCTGCGCGCCTCGCGCGACAAGGACGACTTCCGATTGGTCGACTTCGAGACCTATCGACCCACGCCGGGCCGGCCGATGGGCTTTGCGCTCAGCCCGATTTTTGACGGCACCGAACTGCTCGGTTTCCTCGTGTTACAGGTCAACGTCGAACAGTTCAACAAAGCGCTGACCGGCAACTACAACTGGCGCGAAGAAGGCATGGGCGATACCGGGGAATCGTTTGTCGTCGCTGCCGATGGCACCATGCGCAGCCGCTCGCGCTTCATGTACGAAGACCCGCAGGGCTTTTTGAAAACCCTGCGCAGCACCGGTTTCTCCATCATCTATCGGCTGATTTTTTCGGTCGCGCGACAGGAAGAACTGCACGCCACGCGCGACGCGATCATGACTCGCCTGTGGTATGTCGTCCGTCGCGAAGGGCTGACCATTCCATACCCCATCGCCATGGAATACGCGCCGGACGAAAGCCCTTCGCGTCCTGCGCCCCAGCCATCGGCCCTGCTAAACGCGCATCCCCGCTTCCGCCCGGCCTTGCGCGAAGACCGCGCCGAGCAGGTGCGGGTAATGGACTACGCCGCCGGCGAAACCATCCAGCACGCAGGACAGCGCTTTGAAGGCTTCGCGCTGCTGGTTCACGGCCGCGCCCAGCTGCTGACCTCCGGCCCGCAGGGCGCGCCCGCCGTGGTCGGTGAGCTCGGCCCGGGTGACTGCTTCGGCGGTCAGCTCCGCGCCGGTTCGGCGCTGGATGAACCCGGCGTGGTCGCCATCGACGATGTGCGGCTGATGGTGTTCGAACATACCGCCATTGCCGACCTGCTGAATCAGGCGCCCGGCCTCGCGAGCGAACTGGGCGCGGCGATGGAGCAGCGGGTGAAAGCTGCGCAGGCGGCACGCCAGATCTAGCCTCACCGCGCCGGCGGTTGCCGGCGGCCGCCAGCTCCCGCACCACGTTCTGCGCCGCCCCGGCCCGCCCTCGCCGGCAGACGGCGCCGTCTCCCGCGCGCCGGCGCAGAGTTTTCAATCCAACCCAGGATGTATCCGGGACAAGCTCTGGCAATTGTGTTATCCGTGCTGCCGTGCCCAAGATACGATGCGCACGACCGCTGCGGGTGTGACGAACTTGCCCTGAATCGGCGTCCAACCAGCGCCGCTGTGCCCGTGAGATTTCCGCCAGATCGGCGCGCTACAGCTGCTGGCCAGGGCGGCGCGCGCGGCAGGCCAGCTTAAGAAGGAACCCACATGATTGGTTTGGTAGAAGAACTCGTCTTGCTCAGCATTGAAGACGACGGCGCGATTGCGCACACCGCAGGCAGCGCCGATTTTGGCATGGCCCTGATCGGCGCGTGTCTGGTGGAGCTGAGCAATCAGGGCCGCATCGATGCCGATCTGGACAGTCTGCGGCTAATCTCGACCGCGCCCACCGGGCATCCGGTGCTCGACCGGGTGCTGGCACTGCTCGGCGAAGGCGACCAGGGCACGGTCGAACAATGGGTCACGCGCCTGACGATCGAGGTGCCCGAACTGCTGCGCCTGACGCTGCGCAGCCTGGTGACGCGAGGCGTGCTGGAGCGCACCGAAACCCGTTTCCTGTGGGTGCTCCGCTCGCGACGCTATCCGGTGATTGACGGTCGCGAACAGAAGGAGGCGAAGCTCCGCATTCTCGCCACCCTGCTGGGCGATGACTTGCCCTCGCCCCAAGACACCGTGCTGCTGGGACTCGCCCGCGTGGGCGGCCTGCTGGAGGCGTTTCTGTCAGTCGCCGAAATTGCGCGCCTCGAAGGGCGCATTGCGCAGGTCGGTGGCATCGACCTTTTTGTGCGTGGCGTGGAATCCGCCATTCGGGAAGTTCAGGCCGAGCGCGCTCGGGCCATGATGCTTCCCATGTTTTAACCCCTCACCGGAGAATCCCCGTGACCCAATCCGCGCTCAAGACCACCACCGAGGTCACCCCCACTGCCCGAGTGGTCGTGCCTGTGGGCCGACTGGACTTCGAAGCCTCGTCCAGTTTTCAGCAGGCCATCGAGAACGCTATCAAGGATGCCGGCGGCGCGCCCGTGATCGTCGACTGCGCGCAGCTCGACTATGTCTCCAGCGCCGGTCTGCGCGTGTTTCTGGTCGGCGCTCGCGCCGCCAAGCTAGGCAATGTGCCGTTCAGCGTGTGCGGGCTGGTAGACGCCGTGCGCCGGGTGTTTGTGGTGAGCGGCTTCGACAAGCTGATTGCCGAACATCCCGACCGCGCGGCCGCGCTGGCAGCAATCAAGTAAGGCGACGCACTGCCACATGGACGATCCGCGCGCGGCTGAAACGGATCTGTCGACCCTGATGGGTGAACTCACCAGCGCGTGGGACGCGGCGGGCCTGCCGGTCGACGCGCGGTTTCCGTTTGAGCTCGCGCTGGAAGAGATCTTCGTCAACGCCATCACCCACGGCGCGACCGCCGGCGAGACGCGCCACTTCGAGTTGCGCTTCAGCTACGCCCGTCCGCGCGCGACGCTCGTGCTGCGCGACGACGCGCCGCCCTTCGACCCGCTCTCGCTCGCCGCGCCGGATCTGGCGGCGGGCCTCGACGAGCGGGGTATGGGCGGACTGGGCATCCATCTGGTTCGTGAGTTGATGGATGAGGTCAGTTACCGCCGCGTCGATGGCCGCAATGAGCTGACGCTGTCCAAACATATCGACTAAGCCTGCCCGTCTGCGCGCTGCCGCCGGCTTTTTCCACGGCCCGCGCCCAGTCGCCAATTGATAAAGCGATCACCATGAAACTACGCTCCAAAACCCTGCTTTTCACCGGCCTGCCGCTGCTGCTGCTTATCGCACTGGTGGCCGGCCTGCTGCTACGCCAGCTGTATGCCACCCGCATGGAACTGGGCCAGCAGCGCCTGCTCGATCAGGTGGCCAAAGTGGCGACGCGGGTAAGCGCGAAAAACGAATACGCCAACCGCATCGCGCGGGTCATGGCCCTCACGCAAGAAGCCGGGATGTTTGGCGACAGCGCACGCTCGCTCAAATTTCTGCAGGGCCTGATCGCCGCCCATCCGGTGCTGAACGGCGTCTATTTCTGCTACGAACCCAGCGCGCCCGGCACGGCCGGCAAGTCCGCGATTACCGGTGCCGGCACGGATGCCACGGGTCGCTTTGTGCCCTATTACTTTCGGCCCAAGGATTCATCGGAGGCGGTCTTGGTGCCGGCGCTGCACATGGACAGCAGCTACTACTACCGGGGCGTGAAGAATGCGCTGGCGGGCAAACCAGAAGCCGAAGGCGTGACGCTGGAAGGCGGGATCAGCGCGCTCTATCAGCCACCGTCCGCCGACCAGGCGCGGGAAGCGCGCGAGATCGTGGTCGAGCCCTTCAACTACGAAGGTTCGGCCAACGTGCCGCAGGTCTCGCCCATTCTGATCGAGGGTCGTTTCGCGGGCGTGGCGGGCGTCAACCTGACGCTGGATGACATCGACAACTTCATGCTCGGCATGCGCAGCTACAAGACCGGGCAATTTCTGCTGGTCAGCAAGCGGGGACGAATGATCTCGGCCACCATGGCGCCTGACCTCCGCTGGAAGGTGTTGGAACAAACCCCCTACGGCCCGCTGCTCAAAGATTTTTACCTGAGCAAGGACCAGCAGATGCTGTCGCTGATCGACGATCCGATCACCGGCGAACGTCGCTTTCTGGTCGGCGCGCGCGTGCCGACCGGCGACTGGACCTTGTGGATGACGGTGTCCGAGCAGGAAGTGCTGGCGCCGGTGCAGGTCCAGGAGGCGCTTGCCCAGGTCGCGCTCATCGTCGGCATTGGCCTGATGGTCGTCTTGCTGCTCGGCTATCTCTTCTTTCGCGGCCTCGTGGGTCGCGTCGAGCGGGCGGCGGCCGCGGCGACAGGCGTCGCGGGCGGCGACCTCACTGTCAACATCGACTCGAGCGTCCGCGATGAATCCGGCGTGCTGCTGCGGGCAATCCGGAAAATGGTGTCCTCGCTGGAGTCGCTGGTGCTCAACCTCAAAGGGTCGAGCGTGGAGCTGATTTCAACCGCCAACGAAGTGTCTGCCGCGGCCCGTGCGCAGAAGGAGTTCAACAGCCACTTTGGCGCGTCCACCAGCCAGATTGCCGCGTCGATCAACGAGATTTCGGCTACCTCGCGCGAGCTGCTGGAAACGATGAAAGAGGTCAACGAAGCCACCACGCAATCGGCGACCGTGGCCGCCAGAGGCCGCCATGATCTCGACCGCATGGAAGACACCATGCAGCACCTGTCGAGCGCGACCGGTTCGATTTCTGCCAAGCTCGGCGTCATCGCCGAGCGCGCGGGCAATATCGGGGCGGTGGTGACCACCATCACCAAAGTCGCCGAGCAAACCAATCTGCTGTCGCTGAACGCCGCGATCGAAGCTGAGAAGGCCGGCGAATACGGGCTGGGTTTCTCGGTGATCGCGCGCGAAATCCGCCGCCTCGCCGACCAGACGGCGGTCGCGACGCTGGACATCGAGCGGATCGTCGGCGAGATGCAAAGCTCGGTGTCGAGCGGCGTGATGGAAATGGACCGGTTCGGCGAGCAGGTTCGCATCGGGGTCAGCGAAGCCACCACGCTGGGCGAGGAACTGGCCGAGATCATTCTCAGCGTCGAGAAGCTGAAGCCACGGTTTGAGTCCGCACACCACGGCATGCAGGCGCAGGTGCTGGGCGCCAGCCAAATCAACGAAGCGATGCTGCGTCTGCGCGAAGCCGCCCTGATCTCGGAAGAGGCGGCGCTTGGACTGGACGGCAATGCGCAGCAACTGCTGAGCGCGGTAGATGCCCTGAAACTTGCCGTTGGTCGTTTCACTACGGCCTGAGCGCTCGCGCATGCTGCTGATGCTGTTCAATATCGGTGACGACCGGTTCGGGATCGACGCGCAGGACCTGCTTGAAGTGCTGCCCGCCGTGCCCTTGCAGACGGTGCACGGCATGCCCGCGGGCGTCGTTGGCCTGCTGTCCTGGCGCGCCGCGCTGGTCCCGGTCATCGATCTGGACCTGCTCACGCTTGGCCAGCCCTGCCCTGCGCGGCTCAGCACGCGGATTCTGGTGGTGCGGTATCGTCCCGGACCACCCGGCGCCCGAATTGGTCTGCGCGTGCAGCGGGCCGACGACACCGCGACGGTGAACCCGGCAGATTTCCTCGAGACCGGGCTGACGCCTCCCGCGCCGCCGCGTTTCGGCGGCGTGCTGTCGCACGCGCACCAGCCCGTACAACAGGTCTTGCCCGAGCAACTGCTCTCCGATGCGGTGCGGGCAAGCTTGTTCAGTCAGACCATGCCGACGTGAACGCGCTGCTCGAACTTGCGCGCGCGCTCTGCGACGAGGCCGGCCTTGAACCCTCGGTCGTGCCTGATGTGCACCTCCGCGCCGCGCTGAAGCGGCGGCAGCTGATCTGCGGCGCGCCGACGCTGGAAGAGTACGCCGCGCGCTGCGCGGCGAGGCCCGAGGAACGCGGCGAAATCCTCGAAGAGCTGCTGGTGCGCGAAAGCTGGTTTTTTCGCGATCAGGCGCCCTACGAACTCCTCACCGCGCTGGCGTCCACGCGCTGGCGCAATCAGGACAGCCCGCTGCACGCGCTGAGCGCGCCCTGTGCGAACGGTGAAGAAGCCTATTCCATCGCCATCGCGCTGGCGGAAGCCGGCCACTCCTTGTCCCGGCTGCAGGTCTGCGCACTGGACCTCAGCCAGCGCGGGCTCAAGGCGGCAGCGGCGGGACGCTACGAGGCCCGTGTCCTGGGCCAACTGCCAGCGCCCCTGCGCCAACGCTGGCTGATCCCAACCGCGACCGGGCATTACCAGGTGCACGCAGCGCTGCGTGAGTGCGTGCAGTATCAGCACGCCAATCTGCTGGCGCTGCCCGCGGCGCTGACCGCGCAACGCTATCAGGTGCTGTGCTGTCGCAACGCCATGATCTACCTCCGTCCGACGGTCCGTCGTCGGCCAGGCAGCTCATCCA
>Ga0255097_1000021_pt1 | contig 141271 bp, 130 predicted proteins | sample Colum_Atlam_RepB_2_FD_188436 | JGI IMG/M metagenome (GOLD analysis project Ga0255097, IMG submission 188436) | Freshwater microbial communities from Columbia River, Oregon, United States - Colum_Atlam_RepB_8d | ecosystem: Environmental > Aquatic > Freshwater > River | place: USA: Oregon...
ATGCCTGTCAGCAGCACCCCGGTGGCGCTGGCGCCGGCATATTTAGCGAGCGAATTGAACAGCACGTCGACCGAGGGCTTATGTCGATTGACCAGCGGTCCGTCGTCGAGGCGGCAGATGTAGCGGCTATCGACCCGTTCGACCCGCATGTGCAGATGACCGGGGGCGACATAGGCATGCCCCTGCAAAACCGGTTGGCCGTCCTCGGGAATGCAGACTTTCAGGGCGGTGCTGCTATCCAGTCGCCGCACGAAAGGTGGGCAGAAGGATTCCGGGATGTGCTGCACGATCACAATCCCCGGGGCGTCTTCGGGCATGCCCTCCAACACCTGGCGGATCGCTTCGGTGCCGCCGGTAGACGCGCCAATCCCGATAATGCGGTCGGATGCACGACTGCCGCGCAGCGCGCTCGCCACCGCCAGCGCCCGGTCGGCCGGCTTCTGTGCCGAACCTGTACGATCGAGATCCTGCGGCGGGCGCGGCCGCGCTTTGGCCGCCGCACGAACCTTGGTCACGATTTCCTCGGCATATTCCCGCAGGCCGTTTTCAAGGTTGAGCTTCGGCTTGGTCACAAAGTCAATGGCGCCAAGTTCCAGCGCACCCAACGTAACCTCGGCGCCGCTCTCGGTCAGGGACGAGATCATGACCACGGGCAACGGATGCAAGCGCATCAGATTCTTCAGAAAGGTCACGCCGTCCATCCGCGGCATTTCCACGTCCAGCGTCAGCACATCCGGCTTCAAACGCTTGATTTCCTCGCGTGCGATGTACGGGTCGGTCGCCGTACCGACCACTTCCAGATCCGGCACATTGCGGAAAATCTCGGTGAGCACCTTTTGGACCACAGCGGAGTCGTCGACGATGAGGACTCGGGCTTTTTTCACGATGGGGCTCCTTCATTAAACATGGTGACCGGGCGCGCGCGCGGCTCACCTTTCAAGGTGTCAAGGTAATCACGCTCGCGCGTCACAATGGTGTCGTTTGCCATACTGCGCAGTACCTTGATCTGCGCGTTGCCGCTCAGCGGGTTGAAGCAGATTTTGACGGGCCAGTCGCCGCCCACGTGCTGCCCCATCATTTTCAGGCGCTCGGTACGGATGTATTCCAGCGCGAACGCGATATTGCGGGCACCCACATCGGCGGTGTTCTTGAGTACCCGTCCGCCGCCCGCAATTTTGATGTGGAGTCGGTCGCGCTTGGCGCCGTTCTGGAGCAAGCCGTTGATCAAGTGTTCCATCGCATAGCTGCCGTAGCGGGTGGCGTCGTTGGGCTTGGAAAAATCGATGTCGCTGGGATCGCCGCCGCCCGGCAACATGAAATGATTGGCGCCGCCCACCTTGGCGACCGGGTCCCAGACGCAGGCCGCCACGCAGGACCCCAGCGTGGTGAGGATGTTTTCATCCATACCGGTCACGTAAAGCTCGCCAGGCAGAATCTTTGCGCAAGACATCTGGCGATGAGGGTCCCAGTAGCGATTGATGTGCTCAAACCCGCGAAATGGTCGCGGTAGGTCCGAGCGCTCATACATCACTTCTTGGCCTCAGCCTGCGATTGCTTTTTGTAGATCGTGCGACCGACCAGTTCAAAATCACTGGAGACCGAATACAGACTTTCGGAGTGCCCGATGATCAGGTATCCGTCCGGCGCCAGCACTTCGGCGAAACGCTGAAACAATTTTCGCTGCGTCGGCTTATCGAAATAAATAACGACGTTCCGACAGAAGATCAGGTCCAGCGGCCCTTGAACCGGCCAGGCCGACATCAGATTCAGATGCCGGAACTCGATATTGGGCTGCAACTCTGGTACGACCCGGACCTTGCTTTCGTTCGGGCCTCGGCCGCGCTTGAAAAAGCGCTTGAGCCGCGAGGGCTCCATGTGTTGAACCCGCTCGAAGTCGTACACGCCGGTAGCGCCGTGTTCCAGCACATTGGTATCAATGTCGGTGGCCAGAATGCTCGCCTCGCGCGCCGCGCTGGCGGGCAAGGATTCGTGCAGCGTCATGGCGATGCTGTAGGGCTCCTCGCCAGTCGAGCATCCGGCCGACCAGATCCGGATCTTGGGCTTCGGGCCCCGGGTCCGCATCCAATAAGGGACCAGCGTGTCGCTCAGGAAGTCGAAATGATGGTCTTCGCGAAAGAATGCCGTGAGGTTGGTGGTAATCGCGTTGATGAAATAGCCGAGTTCCTGTTCCGGATGCTTCTCCAGCAGGGTGCAGTAGGCGTCGAAGCCCTTCAATTTCAGCGCACGGATGCGTCTGGCGATACGACCGTAAACAAGCTCGCGCTTTGCATTACTCAGGCTGATGCCAGCCAGGGCCCCTGCCCGCTCGCGCAGAAACTGGAAATGTTTGTCTTCGAACGGGAATTCGCGGTCGTTCGACAGCGACGCCGTGAAGGCTGCCAGGTCGCTGAATTGGCTCATATCAACGGCGCTCAGCTTAGAAGATGAGCACGCAGACCAACGTAGTCCACGTAGCGCTCGAAATCTTCACTGACCTGCCGCAGCTCCAGTCCACCGCCGGCTTTTTCGGCCAGCCTTCTGGCCATAAGCAGGCACTGCAAGCTTGCCGCATCAATCGTGCGTACAGCGCTGCAATCGACCACCAGGGCCGCGCCATCGGCGGCCGCCAGGCGCTCGCTGAGGGCAGCATGCAAAGCGGCCACACCAGCGATATTGGTAATTTCGGACAGGGTCAGGGCTTCAGTAGCCATCGCGGTGTTCTCCTTGCGATTCCGAAGGTCGAATGTCGAGGCTATTCGGCCAGGCTTTCCGCGATTTCGGCGGGCTCTTCAGCGTCAATCATGGCCACGTCGCTCGCGACCAAATAATCAACGTCCAGCAGGATCACCATTTTTTCGTCGACCATCGCCAGCCCACGGACGTAATCGGTGCGAATCGTCCCGCCGAAATCCGGCGGCGGCTGCAGATTGCCAACCGGGATGTTGTAGACGTCAGATACCGCGTCGACCACGAAGCCCATCGTCCGCTCCTGGCCGTTTTCGTTCCGCACACGCAGCACGATGACGACGGTGGCAGCGGTGTACTCCACCGACGGAAAACCGAAACGAAGGCGCATGTCGATCACGGGCATGATCGCGCCGCGCAGGTTAATCACCCCCAGCACGTAGGGCGGAGTGTTGGGAATTTCAGTCGCGTTTTCCCAGCCCTTGATCTCCTGTACGCGCAGAATGTCGACCCCGTACTCTTCGCCGTTCAGCATGAAGGTCAGAAATTGCTCACCGACTGCGGTGTCACCGCCGAAGTTCATTACCGCCATGTTTGCGCTCATTGAATGGTCTCCTGTTGGGCCATGCGGAAAGAATTGGGTACCAGCGGCAGGTCGGCATAGCGCTCGCGACTCAGCCGCACCAGTCCGTTGACGTCGAGAATCATCGCGACCGACCCAGTGCCTAGAATGGTCGCGCCCGAAATGCCGTCGACATTCCGGAAATTGGTTTGCAGGCTCTTTACGACCACCTGCTGTTGGGCAAGCAGTTCATCCACCAGCAGCGCGACTTTCTTGCCCATTGCCTCGACGACGACGAGCAGTCCTTCGGACAGTTCAGTGGAGTCGGGCTGGACGTCGAACAGGTCGTACAAGCGCAGGACGGGGATGTATTCCGAACGCAGCGAGTAGAGCTCGGTAGAACCCGACACGGTCTGGAGGTTGGCCGATTCAACCTGCAGGGATTCGATGATCGACACCAGCGAAATGATGTAGACGTTGGCACCGACACGCACGAGCTGGCCGTCGAGAATAGCCAGCGTCAGCGGCAGGCGAATGCGAAAGGTCGCCCCCTGACCAGGCGTTGAGTGCACGTCGACCGTACCGCCGAGGTCGCGGATATTCCGGCGCACCACGTCCATCCCGACGCCGCGACCGGAGACATCGCTCACCACGGCAGCAGTCGAGAAGCCGGGGGCAAAAATGCAGTCATACACCTGCGAATCGGTGGGGTGGACGTGCGCGTCGATGATGCCCCGCTCGCGCGCCTTGGCGAGAATACGCTCGCGATTGAGACCGGCGCCGTCATCGCTGATGTCGATGACCACGCTGCCGCCTTCGTGGTAGGCATTCAGCGAGAGCGTGCCTACCGGTGATTTGCCGCAGGCTTCGCGCACTTCCGGCGTTTCCAGCCCGTGGTCCAGCGCGTTACGGACCAGATGAACCAAGGGGTCGCCGATTTTTTCGAGTACCGTCTTATCGACTTCGGTTTCTTCACCAGCAAGTTTGAGCTGCACCTCTTTACCCAGCTTGCTGGAAAGGTCGCGCACCAGACGAGGGAAGCGGTTGAACGAGAAGCTAATCGGCATCATGCGGATGTTCATGATGCTTTCCTGGAGGTCGCGGGTGTTGCGCTCCAGTTGGGCCAGACCTTCACGGAGCTTGATGGTCTTCTCCGGCGTGATCTCCTGGCCCAGATCCAGCAGCATCGACTGGGTGATGACCAGCTGGCCAATCATGTTGATCAGCGCATCCACCTTGCCGATGTCGACGCGGATAGAAGAGCTGGACGACGCGCCCGCCGCCCCTTCGCGGCGGTCACTCTGGCGCCGGTCTCCTGCACGCCTATCGCCGGCGCGTCGGTCGCTTTGACGCCGGTCTTCCGCCAGTTGTTCAGCCTCGGCTTGCGCAGCGCTGGCGGCGGCCAGGGCAGCGGCCGACGGCATCACCGGCTGGATGAGGATTTCAGCGTCACCATCGACCCACTCGAAAACCTCGCGGACGGCGGACTCTTCAACCGGTGCGGTAAGTTCAATGTCCCACGCGAAGTAGCAGGCTTCCGGATCGAACTCGGCGCCGGCTTCGGGCAACTGCGAGAGGTCGCAGTTGATGGCGCAGGACCCCAGCGCGGTCAGTTCGCGGAGCAGGCGCGCCGGGTCATTGCCGGTCATGAAAAGATGGGCTTGCGGCGCAAAGCGGATCCGCCAGCCCACCGGCGCTGCAGCGGGCGTCGTCGGGGCTGCCGGCGCAGGGGCGTCGTCGGGCTGCGCCTCGTTCAGCATGGCCTGCAGCTCGGTGAGCGCCTCGGCGATGGCCTCGGCGTCGGGTTCGACCTTGTCCCGCGCGGCCGTCAGTAAGCCGCCCAACTGGTCGGTGCTGCGCAACAGCAAATCTACCGCGGCGGGCGTGACCAGACGTTTGCCGGAGCGCATCTCGTCCAGCAGGGTTTCCATCACATGGGTGAAATCCGAGATATCGCGGAACCCGAAGGTGCCCGCGCCGCCCTTGATTGAATGGGCAGCCCGAAAAATAACGTTAATGGTCTCCATGTCAGGCTCGCCGCTGGAGAGGGCCAGCAGGCCGGACTCCATGGCATCAAGTCCCTCGAAGGACTCTTCAAAGTAGACCTGATGGAACTGGCTGATATCGACAGACATAAGTCTCTCCGCAGATTGCTGAAGGCGCCGGGCGCCAAATCATGGTCGGAGACGCTAGCCCAGCACTTTTTTGAGCGTGGCGAGCAGCTGGTCCGGATTGAAGGGCTTGACCAGCCAACCGGTTGCCCCGGCCGCCTTGCCCTCGGTTTTTTTGTCGCCAGCGGATTCCGTGGTCAACAACAGCATGGGCGTGAACTTGTACTGGGGAAGTTTGCGCAGCTCCCGAATCAACTGAATGCCGTCCATGTTTGGCATATTCAGGTCGGTCAGTACCACGTCGGCCTGCTTGGCCCGGGCCTTGCCGAGCGCATCCTGCCCGTCAACTGCCTCAATTACGTCATAACCGGCGCCTTTTAGTGTGAACGCCACCATTTGGCGCATCGAGGCCGAATCGTCTACTGCAAGAATGCTCGCCATCCGTTTTCTCCCGTGGTGTTACACCTTGGTTCGGTGCATTAGGTCTACGGTCAGTATCGTCCGCAGGGCTGGAATCTTTACTGCCTTGTTTGAGCCCGCCGACGGGTCGTTCCGTGAGGGGTCCGCATGTACACTACGAAGGCGCTCGCCAGCGGGCGCCAGTCCGCAAAATAATCAGTCGGTTGCCGAGGGGAGAGCAGCATGAAACAGAGCGAACAACGAATCCTTACTACGCACGTCGGTAGCCTGCCCCGCGCCCGGGAGCTGAGCGACCTGCTCATTGCCGACGAGGCTCGCCAACCCATCGACCACGCCCGCCTTGAGGTGTTGGCGGCCGAAGGCGTCCAAAGCGTAGTCGCCCGTCAGGTCGGCGCCGGGCTGGACGTCATCAACGATGGCGAGCAGCCGCGGGTTGGCTTCCAGACCTATGTCAGCCGACGGCTGGAAGGCTTCGGTGGCTCCAGCATTCGCGAACCTTTCAAAGACTTCGCCGACTATCCCGACTTCGCCGATATCTGGGTCAAGCGCGGTATGGTGATGTCCAAGGTCTTCGACGCCCCGACCGCCCAGCAAGAGGTGGTGTACAAGGATCTGGCCCCGGCGACCCGCGAATGCGACCTGTTCGATGCCGCACTGGCCCAGCAGTCCGGCAAATATGTTGAGCCCTTCATGACCGCCGCCTCGCCCGGCATCGTCTGCACCACGCTCCGTAACGCCTGGTATGACAGCCATGAGGCCTATGTCCGGGCGGTCGCCCGCGAGCTCCGCAAGGAATACGAACTCATCGTCAGCCGCGGCTATGTGTTGCAGCTCGACTGCCCGGACCTGGCGATGGAATGGCACGGCATGTTTCAGAACGGCAGCCTGAGGCAGTTTCAGGACGCCGTGGCCATCCACATCGACGCGATCAACGAGGCGCTGGTGAACATTCCGCGCGATCGGGTGCGCTTGCACCTGTGCTGGGGTAACTACGACGGCCCGCACGACTGCGACGTGCCGCTGGAAGACATCCTGCCGATCGTTTACGGCGCCAAAGTGGCGGCCTTTTCGGTGGAATTTGCCAACCCGCGCCACCAGCACGAATACGCCGCCATCAAGAAACATCCCTTGCCGAAGGACGTCATCCTGATCCCCGGCGTCATCGATTCCACTGTCAACTACATCGAGCACCCGCAGGTGGTATGCAACCGCATCCTCGAAGCCGTGGCCGTCACCGGCGACCGCGAGCGCGTGATTGCGGGCTGCGACTGCGGATTTGGCACTTTTGCCGGCTGGGAAATGGTCGCCGCGTCGGTGGTGTACAAGAAATTCGAGGCACTGGCCGAAGGCGCTCGCCTCGCTTCCCGTCAACTTTGGGGCTGAAGGCCCGGAGAATCCCGATGCAACATCTCTACAAGCTCATTCACGCCAACCCCCGGTTCCACGAACTCGAGCGCAAGCGCTCGCGCCTCAGCTGGACGCTGGCCGTCATCGTGCTGGCGAACGCCTTCTGGTACATCGGCGCCACCGCGTTCTACCCCGAGGCCGGCTTTGCGCGCTTCTGGGGAGAACCGGTGGGTGAAGGTCAGGCGCTGACCTGGGGCATTGTCATCGGGCTTATTCAGACGGTGCTGTTCATCGGAATGGTGGTCTACTACATCAGCCGGGCGAACGGCGACCTTGATGCGCTGAAAGACGCGGTTATTGCCGATGCCCTGCGCGCTGCAGGAGAGCAGAAATGAACCGCCAAGATACCTTTGTCACCATCGCTACGCTGGCGTTGCTGGGCTTTGCCGGCACGGCAAGCGCCAGTATCGGCGAAGCGATCCACAACATGTTCACGCTGCCGGCCAATACCGGGGCCATTAACGCCAAAGCGGTGAGCATGTTCTTCGGCTTCGTGCTGATTTCCCTCAGCATTACCGTATGGGCGGCCAAACGCACCAAATCGACCAGCGATTTCTACACGGCAGGCGGCAACATTGGTGGTTTCCAGAACGGGCTCGCGATCTGCGGCGACTGGTGCTCTTCCGCCGCACTGATGGGCGTCGCGGCGCTGATCTACAGCACCGGCTTCGACGGACTCATCTACTCCGTCGTGCCCTTCGGCGCCTGGCCGCTCATGATGTTCCTGCTGGCAGACCGCCTGCGCAATCTGGGCAAATACACGCTGGCCGACATCGTTTCCCTGCGTCTGGCCCGGGTCCCCATCCGGACGTTGGTGGCGGGCGCGAGTCTGGCCTTCGTGGTCGGCTACCTCATCGTACAGATGGTGGGCGCAGGCACCCTGATCTCCAACCTGTTCGGACTGAACTACGAGATGGCGCAGGTCATCATCGGTGTGCTGATCGTGCTCTACGTGGCCTTCGGCGGCATGATCGCGACGACCTACGTCCAGCTGATCAAAGCGGTCCTGCTGCTCTCCGGCGCCACTTTTATCGTGGTGGCGGTACTCGCCAAGTTTGGCTTCTCGCTGAACGGCCTGTATCAGGCGGCGGTCGACAACCACCCGCTTAAAACCGGCGTCATGCAGCCCGGCGGACTGCTGCCCGACCCGGTGAACGCCATTTCCTGCGGCGTGATGCTGATTTTTGGCGGTGCCGCGATGCCGCACGTGCTGATGCGCTTCTTCACCGTGCCGGACGCCAAGGAAGCACGCCGCTCGGTCGCCTGGGCGGCCACCTTCATCGGCTACTTCTACCTGCTGACTTTCGTCATCGGCTATGGCGCGATTGCCTTCGTGATGAAGAACCCCGACTTCCTCGATGCCAACGGCATCATCATCGGCGGTCCCAACATGGCGGCTATCCACCTTTCCGAGGCGATGGGTGGGGATCTGTTACTCGGCTTCATCGCGGCGGTCGCGTTTGCGACGATCGTGGCCGTTGTCGCCGGCCTGACGATTGCCGGCGCCTCGGCTATCTCGCACGACATCTACGCCAATATCTTCCGTCACGGCAAAGCGACCGACGCCGAAGTCGTGAAGGTGTCGCGCATCGCCGCGCTGGGTCTCGGCGTGCTGGGCATCGTGCTGGGCATCGCGTTCAAGGGCCAGAACATCGCCTATTTGATCGTGCTGCCCTTCACCATTTCCGCCACCGTGTTCTTTCCGGTGCTGTTCCTGACCATGTACTGGCGGCGACTGACCACGACCGGCGTGGTGGTGGGCGGCTGGCTGGGGCTTGCCACCGGCATCCTCTTGCTGGTGGTGGGTCCGACCATCTGGAAAGACATTCTTGGCAATGCGGCCCCGCTGTTCCCGTACAAGTATCCGGCGCTGTTCTCCATGACGGTCACGTTTGTGACCATGATCGTGGTGTCCTTGCTGGACAAGAGCGAGCGGGCCAAGGCGGAACTTGCGAGCTTTGACGACCAGTTTGTACGCTCCCAGACGGGGCTGGGCGCCGAAGGCGCGGTTCAGCACTAGGCCATGGAAGACATCTACCGCCGCATTGATGCGGACCCGCGCTTCCACGCGCTGGCCCGCGCACGTAGTCGCCTCGGCTGGACGCTCAGTGCGACGGTGCTGCTAGCCTACTTCGCGTTTATTTTTGCGATCGCGTTTGCGCCAGACTGGCTGGCGCAACCGCTGCACGCGGGCACGGTTGTGACGACCGGTATCCTTGCCGGCGTGCTGGTGATTGTGCTGTGCGTGTCGCTGACCGGGGTCTATATCTGGCAGGCGAACCGCCGTTATGACGGACAGAACCGGGCAATCGTCGACGAGGCCAGCCGTGCGCCCTAGGCTCCTTGTCGGTCTGGCGGCGCTGGCCACCGGTCCCGCCTTCGCGGCGGACGGCGTCAGCCGCAGCCCCACGGCGATCCTGTTCTTTCTTGGCTTCGTGTGCTCAACGCTACTCATCACCTGGTGGGCGGCCCGTCGCACGCGTACCACCCGCGATTTCTACGCTGCGGGCGGCAATATCAGCGGCCTGCAAAACGGTCTGGCGATTGCCGGCGACTTCATGTCCGCCGCGTCCTTTCTGGGCGTATCGGGCCTGATTTTCGGCTTCGGCTTCGACGGCCTCATCTACGCCGTGGGCGGCTTGGCCGGGTGGCCGCTGGTGCTGTTCCTGTTAAGCGAACGGCTGAAGAATCTGGGCAAATACACGTTCGCCGACGCTGTCTCGCTGCGGCTTGCCGCAACCCCCATTCGCAGTCTCGCGGCCTGCGGCTCGCTGGTGGCGGTCGTGCTGTATCTCATTGGCCAGATGGTTGGCGCGGGCAAGCTTATCGAGGTGCTGTTTGGCCTCGACTACACCATCGCGGTGGTGACGGTCGGCGCCTTGATGATCGTTTACGTCTGCTTTGGCGGCATGATCGCAACCACCTGGGTGCAAATCATCAAGGCCGTGCTCTTACTGAGTGGCGCGACGCTGGTCACGTTTCTGGTGTTACGCCAGTTCAACTTCTCCTTCGACCAGCTGTTCCGCGCCGCCATCGAGCAGCACCCTAACGGGCTCCGGGTGATGCAACCCGGCGAGATGGTGCACGACCCGCTGTCGATTATTTCGCTGGGCGTGGCGCTGGCCTTTGGCACATCCGGTCTGCCACACATCCTGATGCGCTTCTTCACGGTTCCAGATGCGCGCGAAGCACGTCGCTCGGTCTTTTTTGCCGCCGGCTTCATCGGATACTTCTACACCCTGACTTTCGTGATTGGCTTTGGCGCCATCGCACTTGTTGCCGGCCGGGAAGGCTTTCTGGACGGCGCGGGCAAGCTGCTGGGCGGCGACAACATGGCCGCCATTCATCTGGCCCGCGCCGCCGGCGGTGAGTTGTTACTGGGCTTCATGTCGGCGGTCTGCTTCGCGACGATTCTCGCGGTGGTCTCAGGCCTCACGCTATCCGGCGCCTCCGCCATTTCACACGACCTCTACGCCAACGTCTGGCGCAAGGAAGCGTCCGAACGTGAGGTGGTGACGCTCTCGCGCTACGCCACCATCGGGCTCGGCGTGCTGGCGGTGTCGCTGGCGCTGCTGTTCGAGAGCCAGAACGTCGCCTATATGGTGCTGCTGGCGTTCACGGTTGGCGCCAGCGTGAACTTCCCGCTGCTGTTCCTCGCCATGTACTGGCGCAATCTCACCACGACCGGCGCGGTCACCGGCGGCATCATGGGCCTCGTCACCGCCATTGGCTGCATCGTGCTGGGCCCAACCGTCTGGGTCGAAGTGCTGGGTAATGCGGCGCCGGTTGTGCCCTACAAGTATCCCGCCGTCTTCGCCATGCTCGCCTCGTTCAGCGGCAGCATTGTGGTCTCGTTGCTGGACCGCTCCCCGCGCGCCGCGCAGGAACGCGCCGACTTTCGCCATCAATACATCCGGTCCCAGACCGGCGTAGGAGCGGAAGGCGCCAGCGGCCACTAGGTTGGCGGCGTCTGGCGGGCCTGCCCCCTGTCGTACAGCGGAATCCAAGCATGAAGCCAAACCTGCTCGCCATCGCCATGTTCCTGCTCTTTGCGCTGGTCACGCTGGGCATCACCTGGTGGGCCGCGCGGCGCACGCGTAACGCCAGCGATTTCTACGCCGCCGGTGGCGGCATTACGGGCCTGCAGAACGGCTTGGCGATTGCCGGCGACTACATGTCTGCCGCCTCGTTCCTTGGCATCGCAGGTCTGGTGTTTTCCACCGGCTTCGACGGCCTGATCTACTCCATCGGTTTTCTGGTCGGCTGGCCGCTCATCATGTTTCTGCTGGCCGAGCGGCTGCGCAATCTGGGCCGTTACACCTTCGCCGACGCGGTGAGCATTCGCCTGCAGGCTGGCCCCGTTCGCACCCTTTCTGCCTGCGGCACGCTGGTGGTGGTGGCCTTTTATCTCATCGCGCAGATGGTGGGCGCGGGCAAGCTCATCGAGGTGCTGTTCGGCCTTGATTACAGCGTGGCGGTGGTCGTGGTCGGCGCGCTGATGATCGTCTATGTCAGTCTGGGCGGCATGATTGCGACCACCTGGGTGCAGTTGATCAAGGCCGTGCTGCTGCTGGGCGGCGCGAGCGTGATGGCGCTGCTGGTGCTCCGGCTGAGCGGCTTCGACTTTGGCGAGCTCGTGCAGCGGGCGGTCGAAACGCACCCCAAGGGGCTTGCGATACTGCGACCCGGCCCGCTGGTGGCCGATCCGGTCTCGGCGGTGTCGCTGGGCATGGCGCTGATGTTTGGCACCGCCGGCCTGCCCCACATCCTGATGCGCTTCTTCACCGTCCCTAACGCGATTGAAGCCCGCCGCTCGGTGCTCTACGCGACGATCTTCATCGGCTACTTCTACGCGCTGATTTTTATCATCGGCCTTGGCGCCATCCTTACCCTGACCGGCAACCCCGGCTATGTCGATGCCGCAGGCGCGCTGCGCGGTGGCACCAATATGGCGGCCATTCACCTGGCCCATGTTTTGGGCGGCGACGTCTTCCTGGGCTTCATTTCGGCGGTTGCCTTCGCCACCATTCTGGCGGTGGTCTCGGGGCTGACGCTGTCCGGCGCGTCCGCCATTTCGCACGACCTTTACGCCAGCCTGTTCCGCGCAGGGCGCCCGAATCCGCAGGCAGAACTGCGGGTCTCGCGCATCGCGACCGTGGCGCTCGGCGTAATCGCCATGCTGCTCGGCATCGCCTTCGAGCAGCAAAACGTGGCCTACATGGTAGGTCTCGCCTTCGCCATTGCGGCCAGCGTTAACTTTCCCATCCTGTTCCTGTCGATGTACTGGCGCGGACTCACCACGCGCGGCGCGACGCTGGGCGGCGGTCTGGGGCTACTCAGCGCGATCACGCTGATGGTGCTGGGGCCGACGGTGTGGGTCGACGTGCTGGGGCACACGAGCGCGGTGTTTCCCTACAAACACCCGGCCCTGTTCTCCATGAGCCTGGCGTTTTTGGGGATCTGGGGCTTCTCGGTCACCGACCGGTCGGCGGCGGCCGAGAAAGAGCGCGCAGCGTTCCCGGCGGTGTTTGTCCGCGCCCAGACGGGTCTGGGCGCCGACGGCGCCGCGTCGCACTGAGCGGCAAAGACCCGCTAGCGGCGGAACAGGCCAATCAGGCTCGCCTTGGCGAGCGTGTTGAAGTGCAGATAGAAGCCGACGATGGCCGCTGAGGTCTCCGAGGTCACCGGCAGTTCGGCCATGCTGACCGCATGCACCGTGAAGATATACCGGTGCACATGCGCGCCCGGCGGCGGGCAAGGGCCGCCGTAGCCCGGCTTGCTAAAGTCCGTGCGGACTTCAAGCGCACCGGCCGGCATCTTGCCGCTGGCCGGATCGCCGGCCCCCAGCGGCAAAGCATTCACCGTCGCCGGAATATTCGCCACCACCCAGTGCCAGAAGCCGCTGCCGGTCGGCGCATCCGGGTCGAAGCAGGTCACCGCAAAACTTTTGGTGTCCGGCGGCGCCCCCGTCCACGACAACTGCGGGGAAAGGTTATCGCCCGCACAGCCAAAGCCGTAGGCCGCCGACAGCAGGTGCTTGTGGTCGAGGTAATCCCCCTCGGCAAAACTTTCGCTGGTCAGAATCAAGGACATTGCGCTCGCTCCAGCACTTAGCCCGCGCGCAGCACGGTCAGTACTTCATCCAGCATTTTCTTGGCATCACCAAACAGCATCCGGTTGTTCTCCTTGTAGAACAGCGGATTGTCGACGCCCGCATAACCCGAGGCCATCGAGCGCTTCATGACGATCGAGGTCTTCGCTTTCCAGACTTCCAGCACCGGCATGCCGGCGATCGGGCTGCCCGGATCGTCCTGCGCGGCCGGATTCACGATGTCGTTCGCGCCGATCACCATCGAGAGATCGGTGTTCGGGAACTCGTCGTTGATTTCGTCCATTTCCGCCACGATGTCGTAAGGCACCTTGGCTTCGGCCAGCAGCACGTTCATGTGCCCAGGCATGCGACCCGCCACCGGGTGGATGGCGAAGTGCACATCCACGCCGCGCTCGCGCAGCAGCTTGGTGATTTCAAACACCGTGTGCTGGGCCTGCGCCACCGCCATACCGTAGCCAGGCACGATGATGACCTTGCTGGCGTTGCGCAGCAGTTCGGCGGTTTCTTCGGCCGACACCGGCTGCACTTCGCCCTGCGGCGCTTCGCTGGAGGCCGTGGTGCCGCCCGCCGTACCGAAACCGCCGGCGATCACGCTGAAGAAGTTGCGGTTCATCGCCCGGCACATGATGTAGGACAGGATGGCGCCCGAAGAGCCCACCAGCGCGCCGGTCACGATCAGCAGGTCGTTGCTCAACATGAAGCCGGTGGCCGACGCGGCCCAGCCGGAATAGCTGTTCAGCATCGACACCACCACCGGCATATCCGCGCCACCAATGGCCATCACCATGTGGATGCCAAAGGCCAGCGCAAGGCCGGTCATGACCAGCAGGAACAGCATGCCGCTGCCGCTCGATTCCACATTCAGGAAAAGATTGCAGAACCAGAGCACCGCCAGCAGGCCGACCAGATTGATGATGTGTCGACCCGGCAGCATCAAGGGCTTGCCAGAGATCCGGCCCGAGAGCTTGCCGAAAGCCATCACCGAGCCGGAGAACGTCACCGCGCCGATGAAGATGCCGATGTAGATCTCGACTTCGTGGATGGTCTTCTCGACGCCAACGAACTCAATCGAGCTGTCGAGATAACTGGTGTAGCCAATCAGCACCGCGGCGAGGCCGACCAGGCTATGCATCAGCGCGACCAGTTCCGGCATTTGCGTCATCTGCACGCGCTGGGCGGCAATGATGCCGACGCTGCCGCCAATGGCCATCGCCATGATCACGGGCACCACGCTGGACACCTTAGGCCCGAGCAGCGTCGCCAGAATGGCGATGGCCATGCCGGCCACGCCATAGGCATTGCCGCGCCGGGAAGTCTCCGGATTGGACAGCCCGCCCAGACTCAGAATGAAGAGAATCGTCGAGGCGATATAGGAAACGGTAACCAGACCTTCACTCATGGCCTTACTCCGAACGACGGAACATGCGGAGCATGCGCTGGGTTACCCAGAAGCCGCCCGTCATGTTGATAGTGGTGAGAATAAGCGCCGCGCCGCCCAGCAGGGTCATCAGCGCGCCAGGCGCTGAAATCTGCAGGATCGCGCCGATGGCGATGATGCTGCTGATGGCGTTGGTCACGCTCATCAAGGGCGTATGCAGGGCTGGCGTCACGTTCCAGATCACCATGTACCCCACGAAGCAGGCCAGCACGAACACCATCAAATGCGCCATGAACGCCGGCGGCGCCACGCTGCCCAGCCAGGCCAGCGCCAAACCGCCGATGCCAAGCACCAGCAGACTCTTGGTCGCGGCCGAAAGCTTGGGCTTGGGCGGTTCGATCGGAGCAGCGGCCGCCTTGGGCGCGGCTTTCGGCGCCGCCGACAGGGTTGGCGGCGGCGGCGGCCAGGTGATGGCGCCGTCCTTGATCACGGTCGCGCCGCGAATCATTTCGTCGTCCATATTGACCACCAGCTGGCCGTCCTTGCCGGGGGTCATTTCCTCCAGCAGACGCAGCAGGTTGGTGGCGTAGAGCTGGCTCGACTGCCGGGCCATGCGGCTGGGGAGGTCGGTGTAACCGACGATGCGCACGCCGTGGCGTTCCACCACTTGCCCCGGCACCGTCAGTTCGCAGTTACCGCCCTGCTCGGCGGCAAGGTCCACGATCACGCTGCCGGGCTGCATGGAGGCCACCATCTCGGCGGTGATCAGGCGGGGCGCGGGCTTGCCCGGGATCAGCGCGGTGGTCACCACCACGTCTACTTCCTTGCACTGTTTGGCGATCATCTCGCCCTGCGCGCGCAGATAGCCTTCGCTCATCACTTTCGCGTAGCCGCCGACGCCGGTGCCCTCTTCCTGATATTCGACCGGCACAAACTCGGCACCCAGCGATTTAATCTGGTCGCCCACTTCGGGTCGCGTATCGGTGGCGCGCACGATGGCGCCAAGGCCGTTGGCGGCGCCAATGGCCGCAAGACCCGCCACGCCGGCACCGATGATGAAGACCTTGGCCGGCGGGACTTTACCGGCCGCCGTGACCTGACCGGTGAAGAAGCGCCCGAAGTTTTGCGCCGCTTCGATAATCGCGCGATAGCCGGCGATGTTCGCCATGGAAGACAGGGCGTCGGCCTTCTGCGCGCGGGAGATGCGCGGCACGCTGTCCATCGCCAGCACGGTGCCCTTGCGGGCGGCGAGCCCTTCGAGCAGCGCGGGGTTTTGCGCCGGCCAGAGGAAGCTGGCCAAGGTGCCGCCTTCGCGCAGCAGGGCCACTTCATTGGGGCCGTCGGCCGCCGGACCACGCACTTTCAGCACGATGTCGGCACTTGCCCAGAGGCTGGCAGCATCCGGCAGGATCTCCACCCCAACCGCCTGATAGGCCTCGTCCGACAGATCGGCGCCGGCACCGGCGCCCTGCTCGATCGCCACGCTGTAACCGAGCTTGATCAGCTTGGTCGCCACCTCCGGGGTGGTCGCCACGCGTTTCTCGCCGGCGTAGGTTTCTTTGGGAATGCCTATGCGCATTCGACGCCTCCTTAGATGCTTCCCGAGGGATGATTGCAGCGCCCTACCATACGCATGCGTATGGAAAAAAACGATGACTTGGTTGAACCTTAGAGACTGATCCCCGGTTTGGCAACCAAAGCCCCCGCGACCGCTGCGGCCCGCACGCGGCGAGGGACAAAGCGGGCCCCGACGGGTTAGCCTCACCGCAGATCTGATCAGAAGCCGCTGCATGTCCCGCGCCCGTCCGTCGTCTGAACTCACCGTGCGCCGGCCGCGCGTCAGGGAACTGGCCGCGTGACGCCCTCCACCCGCCGTCAGGCCCAAATCGCCATCACGCTCTGCGCCTCGGTCTACGGCTTTACCGTCGGTCTGGTCACGCCGCTGATTGCGCTGTTCTTCGAGCATCGCGGCTTCGACGCCGCATTTATCGGTTTGAATGCCGCGATGACGGCCTTTGGCATGATTGGCGTTACGCCGCTGGTGCCCCGGCTGGCGCTGGCCCTCGGGATCAAGCGGCTCATCATTGCCTGCTTCGCCCTCGACGCCATTTGCCTGCTCATCTTTCCGCTCACCAACTTGCCGTGGCTGTGGTTCACGCTGCGGTTTTTGATTGGCGCGGCCAATAACGTGGTGTTTATCGCCGCCGAGACCTGGGTCAACGAAATCGCCGAAGACGGCAGCCGGGGGCGCCTGCTGGCGGTGTTCAACGCGGTGCTGATCATGGCGCTGTCGCTGGGTCCACTGGTCATTCCGCTGGCCGGTGTGGCCGGCCCCTGGGCGTTTGTCGTGGGTGCCGTGGTGATTGCCACCGCCGCCCTGCCGCTGGCTTTTACCGGCGATAGCGCGCCCAGTCTGCACGGCGGCGGCTCGTTAAAGCTGCTGTCGTTTATCTGGATGGCGCCGGTGCTGTGCTGTGGCGTGCTGCTTTACACCTGGCGCGAAACGGCGATGGCCTCGTTCCTCCCGCTCTACGGCCTGCACAGCGGCTTAAGCCTGACCGCGGCCACGTTCAATCTGTCGGCGATGGGGGTGGGCGGCGTGACGCTGGCCTACGGCTTCGGCTGGTTGGCAGATCGCTATCCGCCGATGCGGCTGATTGGCCTGTGCAGCGGCGGCATCGGACTCTGCGCGCTGGCGCTGCCGTGGCTCATCCATGCGCCCGTCGGGCGCACCCTGCTGATGTTCCTGTGGGGCGGGCTCTTCACCGGGCTTTATACGGTGGCGCTGGCCCTCGTCGGGCAGCGCTACAAGGGCATGGACCTGGCGGTGGCGAACATCGCCATCGGGCTCCTGTGGGGCATTGGCGCGTTGACCGGCTCCTCACTCGCCGGTTTTGCGATGACGCTGTGGGATCCGCAGGGACTGCCCGCGCTGTTCGCGTGTGCGGGGTTGGCAGTTGCCCTGCTGGTATGGCGACGCGGGCCGGGGGCGGCCTGAAGGCGCCGGTCACCGCCTTCCGCAGGTCCTGCGCAGGACGCTTGCCCGCTCTACCCGCGCGGCTCTTTCAATCTACGCGGTTGCCTCCGGGAAAATCCCCTCAAGGCCGGCAAGCTCTGTTTTACCTGCCAACAACTCAGCGCGCGAGAGGCCTGAAAGCTCGTGCGGGAACACCAGCCACTCGCCGGTCTCACGCAGGTAGAAGTCGGGTAACAAATCGACCTTGCGATTGGCCGGCTTGTACCAGGGCGCGGCGAGTTTGATCTCTCCAGGGAGGCGCGGCCCGAGTTGCAGGGCAAGCTCATCAAGAAGCGCTTTAAAACTGCGCCCCGAATCGAACACATCGTCGACCAACAGCAGACGGCTCTCAGCGCAAGCATGTTCTAGCACGTAGTGCAAACCATGCACCCGCACGATGCTGGCCTGCTCACCAATGCCGGTATAGCTCGAGGTGCGCACTGCGATGTGATCGGTACTCACGCCGCGATACTCAAAATATTCCTGCACCGCGATGCCAACCGGCGTGCCACCGCGCCATACGCCGATAACAAAATCTGGCCGAAAACCGCTGTCAAAAATGCGCGAAGCCAGCAAAAACGAATCGCGCAACAGATCGCTCGCAGCGATGAAAATCTTGTTCATGTCTTCAATCCTGAGCTATGCAATAACCACGCGCGGTCGCGGCGACGAGGCTTGGGTTTTAACCAAGCGCCATCCGCGCGCTGGCGAGCGCGTTTTATCGCCTGACGAGCCGCCCTTGTCGAGAAGGCCAGACAACGGGGTCGCCTCGCGGGCGGCGGACGGGCACACTATGGGCCACGCGCCTATAGCTCAGTTGGATAGAGTACCTGGCTTCGAACCAGGTGGTCGGGAGTTCGAGTCTCTCTGGGCGCGCCAAATCCTTCTTCAAATTCAACGCGTCATCGCGGTCGCCGCAGCCGTGGACCAACGGTACCTGCAATCCTTCAACCTGCTGAGTTGATGCCCATGAGTAAGGCCCCACCGCCCTGCAAACCGTCGATGCACCGATGCGTCCTCGCCGCGGTGACGGCCTTGCTGCTGTCAGGCTGCTAGGGCTCTGGCCCAAAGCTCCTCAACCTCATGCCGGCGCCGGTGGCCTACACGACAAATGCAGCCCCCTTTGGTAACGAATCTCCGGTAACGGCAAACCCGAACCTGCCGGCATTGGACATGCTCTACGCCACCAACCGGGCCCCCGCTGAACCGCCGTTGTACTACTCGGGCGAGCGCGGCCATCTGGTGCGCGTCGGCACCGCGCACATCGCCTTTGGCGAAACAGACATCGACTGGGAGCGGGCGCGGGAAATCTCCCTCCTGAAAAATCGTCCGGGCAATTTTCCGCTCAAGGTCACCGGGGTAGAGGAATTCGGGATCCTGCCGCAAAGCGTTTCGATCTTTACGCCGCCAGAACTCGCAGATCAGGTTGATGGCGCGGCTGCGCACCGCTTCGCCGAACAGATCGACGCCCGGCTCGCACGCTCACCGGTCAAAGACCTCTACATCTACGTGCACGGGTACAAGGTCAATTTCGAGAATCCCCTGCTGGTCGCCTCGGAGCTCTGGCATTTCATGGGGTACGAAGGCGCCTTTGTGGCGTACTCCTGGCCGTCGACGCCGGCGCGTCTGGCCTACATGAAAGACATCGAAACGGCTCGCCTTTCCGCGCTTCGCCTGCGGAATTTCATCGAGTACGCCGCCCGGAATACCAGTGCACAACGCATCCATATCGTGGGCTACAGCGCGGGTACGCGGCTGGTGCTGATGACCCTCTACGAGCTCGCGCTAGTCCATCAAGCCGACACCGATGCCGGGATTCGCAAGGCCACCAAACTGGGCAACGTGGTGCTGGTGGGCTCCGACGTCGATACCGATCTGTTTGCCAGCTACGCCGTCGACGGCCTGCTACGAGTGCCCGAGCACCTGAGCTTCTACGTATCCCCCGCTGACAAGGCGCTCCATCTGTCGAGCAGGATCTTCGACCACAAGGGCATGGGGCAGATGCTGCCCGATACGCTGGACCCGCGCATGAAGGCATTCGTTGCGGCCTCGCCACGACTGTCGCTGATCGACGTCGAGGGGGCGGCCAACTTCGATTCCGGCAACGGGCACGCTTATTTTCGCCAGAGCCCGTGGGTGAGCAGCGACGTGCTGCTGAGCTTGCGCTACGGCCTCGCCCCCGGACAGCGCGGGCTTGAACAGCGGAGCGATTCGCCGGTCTGGAGTTTTCCGAAGGACTATGTCGCTCGCTCGGATGCGGCATTAATGAGGGTCAATCCAGACTTGGCTCAACGCAAAGCGCAGCATTCAACTGGCCGTGAGTTGAAGGCACCATGAGCAACCATCGCGCGCCGCGGTTGCACTTGCTTTTTATCCTTGCCCTGCTTGGCCTGTCCGGGTGCGCCGTCATCCTGGGCGAGCGACCGATTGGCGGGGGCAAAGGGCGAACGAGCGGCCAAGCAGCAGTGGCACCGGCTGCCGAAGCTGCCCGTAAATCTGGCGATTCTGGCACCGGCCCGGTGGCGCTGCCCGGCGTTGTGCCGGGACACGAGAACGCTGCCGCATTGACCGCCAACAAGCTGCAGAATGAATTGCTGGCATTTACTGACCGGTATCGGGAAGCGGTCGCGGAGGCCTCGGACTGGGGCGCCAGCGACGCCGAGTCGGCCAGCAGTCGTGCGGGCTTCGTCGAACTGAAGGTCGTCTACGTCACAGCCGCGATCACCATCGCCACTGAATCCGAGCCGTTACGCATCCTGCGCGACCTGCTGGTGATGGTCCGGTTGCAGCGGATGGTGTGGTCCGACAACGCCCCGCCCTGGGCGTCTGCCAAATCAGCCGCGCGCATGCAGAAGGCCCTCTCCAGACTTGAGCAGCAGATCATCAAGCTCGCAAAGATGGTCTTCACCGATCAGGATATTGAGACCCTTCACACCCTGACCCAGCAGTGGCGCGAGGAAAACCCCGAGCGACGCTACGTGGCCTTTGTCCGCTTCCACGATCTGGAGGAAACGGAACAAAAGCGGAAGTTTGAATCGCGGATTACTCACAGCGGCCTGCTCGCCCCGATCGACAAAGCCAACGAGGAGCTGGAAGACCTGCGACGCGTGGCCGATCGCGCGCTGTTTCTCGCCAATCACATGCCCATGCTGCTCGAGTGGCAGGCTGAGGCATACCTGCACGGGGCAGTCCAATTGCCGGAAATGCAGTCGTTCTCGCAGGATTTCACGCGCCTGAGCGGGTCGGCCGACCGGTTCTCGAACACCATGGCAGTGCTGCCCGAACGAATTGCGAGCGAGCGCGCTGCGACCTTGCGCGAAATAGCGGCGCTCATCGCTCGCGAACGCAGCACCACGCTGACCCAGCTAGGCGAACAACTCCGCACCGAGCGCAGCGGCCTGATGGCTGATTTGAAATCCGCCTCCGGCGATCTCGGTCCCTTGGTCCAGCATCTGGCGGAAGCGACCGCCAACACCCGTGAGGCTCTAAACATCCTCTCCTCACTGCGCTCGACAACCGCAGAGGGCGAGGATATCGATCTCGAGGAGGCCAACCGCACTGTCGTGAACCTGACCCGCCTCGCGGGCGATACCTCGCAACTCCTGCAGACGCTGCACACCGTGCTGGCCGACAGCGAACACGCCGCAGCGGGCGTCGCGCGGCTGGACGAGCTATTGCAGGCGCACGAACGGCGCCTGTTCCAGTACGGGCTGGCGCTGGTCGCGCTGTTCGGCGGCTTCCTCTGTGTGGCTGCCCTGCTAAACAGAAGACGGATGTCCTGACGCGGTCGCCGAGCATGGCCAAGCGTTTGGGGGCAGAGTAAAAATTCTGAGGAAGGATTTGTATTTTTACGCTGACCCCAGATGTAGGCGCGTTTGCGCTAGGTCCGCTGTCTGCTCGCGAGCTCAACCCGCACCATTTCACGCGCCACATCGCGCATCCTGAAGGCGGCTTGCCAGCCCAGCTTACGCTCGGCGCGCGCCGGATTACCCTGACTCCATTTCAGGTCGGACGGACGTAGCAGCCTGGTGTCGATGTCCACATGCCCACGCCAGTCCAGATCCAGACTGGAAAACACTGCATCGACGAAGGCCTCGAGAGAATTGGCTTCGCCGGTGGCGATGACGAAATCTTGCGGCTCGTCGGTTTGCAGCATCCGCCACATGGCATCGACGTACTCTGGCGCCCAGCCCCAATCGCGCACGATATCCAGACGCCCCAGGGCGAGCCGTTGGGTGCTGCCCAACGCGATGTCGCAGGCAGCGGCAATGATTTTGCGGGTTACGAAACGGGACGGACGCAAGGGTGATTCGTGATTAAACAAAATACCGTTGCAGGCAAAGAGCCCATAGGCTTCGCGGTAATTGGCCACCAGCCAATGCGCAGAGGCCTTGGCCACCGCGTAGGGACTCCGCGGCGCAAACGAGGTGCTCTCGTCCGCCGGCCGGCTCATTTCGCCAAAGCATTCGCTGGAACTGGCGTGATACAGCCGGGTCGGGCGCTTTAGTAGACGAATGGCTTCCATCAAGTTGAGCGCACCCAACAGCATGCTTTCCAGCGTTTCGGCCGGTTGGTCGAAAGACAGTCCGACCGAACTCTGTCCAGCAAGAAAGTAGATCTCGTCGGGCTGGCAGTCGTTGACGACCGAGAAGACGCTGCGGAAATCGTTGGGCGCCATTGAGCGCAGCGTCACTTGCGCGTGGACGCCTAACTGATGAAGGCCGCTGAAGCTCGCGATCTGGGCATCGCGCGAGGTGCCCCAGACTTCATAGCCCTTTTGCAGCAGCAGGCGCGCCAGATAGGTACCGTCCTGCCCGGATACCCCGCAGATCAGTGCTTTCATAGCCGTAACATCGCGTGATAGCCCTTTAATGTCTCTTCTGCGCAGCGCCGCCATGAGAACCTTGCGCAGCGCGCTAATCCTCGTTGCGCGAGTTCCATGCGCTCGTCGTCTGAATTAAGCAGGCGCTCCAGCGTTTCGCGTAGCGCCTCATCGGAGGCCGGATCAAACGAGGCCGCCGCATCCCCCACCACCTCGGGAATCGAACTCGTGTTGCTTGCGACTACCGGGCAAGCCACCGACATCCCCTCCAGCGGGGGAATCCCGAAACCTTCGTACAGCGACGGAAACACGAACACGGCTGCGTGTCGGTAGCAGTCTGCGAGCACCGCATCGCTACCACCTAACTGCCGCACGGCATCCGCAACGCCCAGTTCCTGCAGGCGCGCAAGTTCGTCTACGCCAAACTTGCCGCCCCCAAAACACAAGACCCCGAAATGTTCGCGCAGCCAAGGGGAGGCGGCAAACGCGTTGATCATGCCCCAGAAGTTCTTATAGCCAGGCCGGCGTCCGACAAATAACAGATACGGCCGGTCACCACCGAACAGCCGTCGCCTGAACTCGACGGGACTCGCCGTCTCCGAAAGCCCCTCCATGGAATCGAATCCCAATAGCGTAACGGACACGCGACTTTCGTCCACCGGATAGGTGGCTAGCAAATCACGTTTGGTGTGCTCCGAAATGCAGAAGATATGGTCCGCTTTCTGAACCGCCAGACGTTTCATTTTTGGAATGAAATTACCCGGCGGAAAGTCTTGCGGAAACCGCTCCTGAATAAGGTCGTAGACCGTTACGGCCACCTTGGCCTGCGCTGGTGCCCGCGGGAAAGCGTGGTAATAGGTCTTGTGAACGACCTCTGGCGCGAGGCGTCGCTGCGTGCGTTCACACAGCGCGGCGCCGGCAAGACGGCGCAGCAAGGAGATGCCGCGAGGATTAGCTACCCGTCGGCCGAGCACCATCCCTGCCGGCAGTTGCTCAAGATAGGCGTTGATATGCAAGGGCGCTGCAATCCTGATGTCCAGTTCGCCAAGTCGCGGCAGTTCGGCCGCCACCCCGGCAAAGTAACGGGAGATCCCGCCGTAGGCCTGCACGCCGAAGATCTGGCTGTCGAAGCAAATGCGCATCGTCTCTCTTCCCGCTGGACGTGGGTTTTACGCGGGTCGCTATTGTGTCCTTCAAGCCAAGCAGCGTCTCAATTTAGCGCGCAGCCCGAGCGGACCGGCACCGAAAGCGTTCACAGATTCTCGTGAGGCGCCGCCACAATGTCACCACAACCTGTCGCCCGAAAACCGCCACAAAAAGCAAACTCGCCCAGAGGGTCCGTTCGGCAGTTGGGCACTTCGAGAAAGCCTCTCCTCTGACCAGCGCATCCCGGGCGACGTTAAACGCCAAGGTCAGCTCGGGAAAAATCGCGTGACTTCTGGGTAAACCCAGCGTTCGGCAAATTTGCGCGAAACTGGCAGTGGCGCCACCGAGTTCCCGATGCACTTTCACCTCATCCAGCGTTTCAATCTTTCCCTGAAAAGCCAGACCGCCGACCAACAGCCAGTCACTCGCCATCTCACATCGGAGCGGGACTTTCTCCACCTGCCATTTCCGCATTAGCCCATAGAAAATTCCGTTATCTGAGACCTGCGTATAGTAGGAAAAGACCCTATGCCAAGGCTGGAGAGCGCACACCTGAACCACGCTGCCCAACTCAACCACGGCTCCGTTTCGAATGTACTCAGACCGCCCTCCAACCAGACTGACGTCGGGCGAGACACTTAGTCGCGACAAGCACGCGGCCACATAGCCAACGTCAATCCAATCATCATCTGCAAGCCACATGAAGTATTCGCCTGTGGCCATCCGCAACACTTTGGAAAAATTCCAGATGGGTCCCTGATTATCCTTCGCACGATGGTAACGCAGGCGCGAATCTCGCAGCGAAAATTCCCGGCAAACCCGCTCAGTGTCGTCCACGGAGGCATTGTCAGACACGATAACTTCGATTGCCCGATAGGATTGGCCTAGTACGGAGTCAATCGCGCGGGCCAGCAAGTCACATCGGTTATATGTCGGAATGCCAATTGACACGAGCGGAAGTGGGTTGTTCATAGTCGTTTCGCTTGCCGTTTGGGAACGCACTCAACGGTTTCAATGACGGGGCGCCAGCGCCTATGGCGAACATAGTCTGTGGCGGCATTTCGCACCCTGCAGAACGCGTGCACGATGCTACTGGAAGTTCAGCGCGGGATGGTTAAGCTGCCCGACTTGATCACCCCTCGCAACATCTGTATGCCAAATGGAGTGGACAAGATCGTCGCGATCGTACACAGCGCGCCTGCCACCAGCACAACACCAAGGCTTGCACTGCGATATTCGAGTGCAGTGTCTCGCACGGAATAGAAGACCATGCCCATGACCAGCGTCCCTGTCAGTAGCGGCAGGCCGATATCAAACCGGTACCAGCGAGAGCATTCACCACGCAAAAGACGTCGATGCATCAATGGGACGCCCACCAGGAGGTAGCCCAAGTTGAGCAGCATCCATACCACCGCCGCCGCGATGGGACCGTGATGTGAAACGCTCCAATAGGTTGCTGGCACGAGCAACAGTACCGAAATCAGATTCATATTGATGGCAAAGCGTGTCCATCCATAGGCCAATTGCAATGCGTAAGGCAGGTGCATCAAGGCATTGAACAGCGAGCCAAGCGCGAGAATCGACAATAGCGGCGCAACCTCTGCCGTCAGTTTGGGATCCCCAGTCCACGCGAACATCACCCTATCCGCGAAGAAAGCTAGCACCAACCCTGGCGGAATCGTGATCATGCTCATTAGTTGCGCGTACTGATGATAGTGCGCGGCGATCGTTGATTCGCCGACCTGCGTAACCAATCCCGTCAGGCGGGGATAAATGGCGGTAAACACCAATGCGGCCAACGCGCTCAGGGTCATGGAAAGCGAGCTGGCTAGCGAGTAACTGCCGAACTGCGCCAGCGACAGCATGCGCGACAGCATGAGCTTGTCGACCTGGGTTAGCAGCGTCGCCAGCGCGGTGATAAGCAACATGCCGCCGGCGAATTGCCAGATCCCTGCTAGCGCTCTCAGTCTGGGCCTGGCGGGTGGATTCACGTTGGGCAAATAAGAAAGCAACCGTGCCCGCAACACTGCCGCTTCTATCAGCGTCAGCAGACACTGGTAGAGAAAAAACGCTTCAATGCTTGATGAAAGCCAGTGCAGCACGGCCAACACGCCGACCGCGCGCAGGGTCGCAAAGCCTGCCACGCAGGCGTTCAACCAAACCTGATTCTGCAAGCCGTTGATCGCCCCTTTGTACAATCCTGCCAGCCACCTGAACGCGATCAACCATGCGATCAGCATCAAGGCCGTTGTAAGTGATGACAAATTGATCTGGCTGGTCTGTAACCAAGCGCTCGCGATCACGCCAGCTAACGCCATGAGGCCCAAGGCGATGAGACCGGCTATCACCAGGAAGGTGGTTTCTATCGACGTGAATATTTCGCAGATGTCTCGCGGCTGATGCTGCCCGGCCGCGTAGCGTGCCATTTCTCTGGACAGGGTTGGGGTGAGTCCCATATCCAGCGCCGCGAGCCAGCCCTGCAAGAGCGCGAAAAATCCAATCAGGCCATAGGCCTCCATGCCTAGATATTTGATGTAGAGCGGAATAAAGGCCAGAGAAACAACAGCGACCCAGCCTTGGCCCACAAAATTGGCGATGAGGTTGTGTCGAATATTCATAGGCGTTAAGCGATTGAGCAGGCCGCGTTTTCAGCGGAACTGCGGCAGGGGACTACCACCAAGGCTCAAGCAATCGTCTGGCAAAACGCAGCGAGGCGACTAACGCACACGTTTCAGAAATCCGTCTGGCGCGACCGTGACCAGCAATTTCTGCTGGATAGCCTGTTCTATTTCGAACTGTGGATTCGCCTCCAGAAACACCCGGACCGCACTCTTCGGGCTATTGCCCGGCCCCCAGGGCCGGTCGGGGTAAAGCGCGGCCGGCAGGTCCTCCACCACCGTATCAAACACGACGCAATAGCTTTCGGGTGTAACGAATGGCGCGTAAGCGCAGAGTTCAGCCAGCACGTGTTCGTGCGTGTGATTACTGTCGAGACAGACCATAACGGACTTTTTATGCCGCACCACGTCCGCAACCTGACGGACAATCGCCGGATCAACGCTGGAACCCTGAATCATCCGGATGCGTCGCGCCATGGGGTGGGCCTCGATCGCGACGCGATTGTGCTCGCGGATATCAATATCGATTCCGATGAGCTCGGCATCTGCCGGACCGCCGCAGATCGCGTTTAATTCGAGCATTGAGGCTGAAAAAATCAGAGAGCCGCCATGGGCAATGCCGGTTTCGATAATCAGATCCGGCTGGACTTTCCACAGTAGTTCCTGCATCGCCACGATATCTTGCGGATATTGAATAATGGGTCGACCCAACCAGGAAAAGTTGTATGAATACTTGTGACGGATCGTGTCGACCATCCAGTCTCTGGACCTTTGCCTGAGTTGGTCATCTTCCGCCTGCGCCGCAATGTTCTGGGCAACTTCTTCCGCAAAGGTCCGCGACTGCTCGCTCATGATGATTCGTCCGATTTAGAGTGATAAGCCAGCGAAGCGTCACCTGCGGCGGGCAGGCGTGCCGATCTGGGTGGGCTAAATTGCGTTGCTGTCGCCAGTCGGAGCCGTCGCGCTCGGGTCGAGATGCGCCCCGTCGTCAGGCTACTCAGCGCTGACTGGGCGAGCGTCACCACACGTGCAATCCGGGCACGAACGTCACTAGCCGCCCGCCCCACTCCGCGACCCAGGCAATTTCCTCGGCCACTTCGTCGCGCAAATTCCACGGCAGGATGGCGACGTAGTCCGGTTTTCGTTGACGCAGCCAGTCTGGGTCGCCAATGGGGATCCTGCTCCCGGGCAGGTAGCGTCCTTGTTTCTGCGGATTCTTGTCGACGACAAACGACAAAAGATCGGGCTTAACGCCGGCGTAGTTCAGCAAGGTGTTGCCCTTGGCGGCCGCGCCATAGGCGGCCACTGTCTTGCCGGCCTTGTGAGCCTCGAGCAAAAACGCGAGGCAATCGTTCTTGATGCGGTTCGCCAGTGTCTGGAATTTCGCGTAAAACGCGCTGGACTCCAGTCCAAGCAACCGCTCCCGTGCCAGCATGTCGGCCACCGAGGGCTGCACGGGTTGGCGGCCACTACCGGTGCGCTGCGCAAACACGCGCAGACTGCCGCCATGGGTGCTCAAGGCCTCGAGATCAAACACCTGCAGTCCGTTGCGCTCAAGGATGCGCGTGACGGCCAGCGCCGAGAGATAAGAGAAATGTTCGTGGTACACGGTGTCGAACTGACGCTCCGCGACGAGTTGCGCAAGGTGCGGAAACTCAAATGTCACCACGCCTTGCGGTTTCAGCAGTGCGGCGATCCCGGCGACAAAATCGTTGATGTCTGGCACATGCGCCAGCACGTTGTTGGCGACGATGAGATCCGCAGCCCCACCCTCGCCCGCCAGTCGCTGGCCAAGCGCCCGCCCCAGAAAGTTCTCGACGATCTCGATGCCCTTCGCGCGCGCCGCGTTGGCGGTGCTGGCGGTGGGTTCAATGCCCAGACAGGGAATGCCGCGCTCGCGCACAAACTGCAGCAGGTAGCCATCGTTGGCAGCCACCTCCACCACCATCGCCCTGGTAGTCAGTGCAAAACGCTCGACCATGGCCTCGACATAGCGCGCGGCGTGGCGCACCCAGGAGCTCGAATACGAGCTGAAATACACGTAATCCTCGGCGAACAACTCGGCGCGGTCCGCGTAATCAATGGTCTGCACCAGCCAGCAGGTCGTACACACTTTGACCTGTAGCGGGTACCACTTTTCCGGCCGCAACAAGGACTCGGCAGTCAGCAAGGCATTCGATGGCGGCGCGCTACCGAGATCGAGAAAATCCAGCGCGAGCGGTGTTCCGCAGTGGCGACAGTTCACAGTTCAATTCCAGCGAAGTCAGGGCGTAGCGGCGAGAAAGCGCTGTCTCTCGCCGAGCGTTCGGTGATGGTCAGCGGCCACGCGATAGCAAGACGCGGGTCGGTGGCGGACAAGCCGCATTCTGCGTGCGGCGCATAAGGGACGCTGTGCAGATAGAGCAGTTCGCAGTCTGTGCTGAGCGTCTGAAAGCCGTGTGCGAAGCCGGCTGGAATCAGGAGGGCCCGTAGATTGTCTGCCGACAGCCGCTCGGCATGCCATTGCAGGAAAGTGGGCGAGCCCCGCCGCAAATCGACCGCCACGTCGAAAATCTCGCCCTTCAGGCAACTTACCAGCTTGTACTCCGCATGCGGTGATTGCTGGAAGTGCAAGCCGCGGACTGCGCCGCGCGCCGTGGTGACGGTATGGTTGATCTGGGCCACCGGCCCGGGCCAGCCAAAGGCGCGCATTTCATCGGCACAGAACAGGCGCGAAAGAAAACCACGCGTGTCACTGTGGCGCTGCCGCTCGAGCCTTATCAGGCCGCTCAGCGGCGTGTTCGCGGTCGTAAAACGACTCATCTCACCGCCCCGTAAGCCAGCAGATCGGACTCGCACAGCGCGCGCGCGCAGCGGCCTTCGGCATAAGCCCGGTACCAGCCGATGGTTCTGTCGATCGCCTGTTTCAGCGGCCATCGCGCTTCGAGGCCAAGTTCGAGGCGGGCGCGGGTCGGATCAAGCGCCAGCCACTGAGCCTCGTGCGGATCACTGACATCCTCGGCGTAGAGGACTTCCCCTTTTTGATAGGCCGCAACGGCCAGATCAACCACCGTGCGCACCGATGCCGCCTGCTCGGCCACCGGGCCAAAATTGTAGGCACCGACAAGACCAGGGCGCGCGGCAATTTGCTCGGCGAGCAGCAGGTAGCCCCGTGCCGGCTCCAGCACGTGCTGCCACGGTCGCAGTGCCTCCGGTTTGCGGATTTTGAGCGCATCACCCGCAAGCCAGGCCTTGATAGCGTCTGGAATCAGACGGTCCTCAGCCCAATCACCGCCGCCAATGACATTGCCAGCCCGCGCCGTGGCAACCGCCACGCCCTGCTCGCGCAAAAACGAATCACGGTACGAGGCCACCACAATTTCGCAGGCCGCTTTGCTCGCGCTGTAGGGGTCATGCCCGCCTAGTGGATCGGTTTCCTTGAAGGGCGCATGTCGCACCGCATCGTTGCGGTAGACCTTGTCGCTGGTCACCACCACCGCCGCTTGCACCGAAGGCGTGTAACGCAGCGCCTCCAGCAAATGCACGGTGCCCATCACGTTGGTATCGAAAGTGTTAACCGGCTCGCGATAACTCCGCCGCACCAGCGCCTGCGCTGCCAGATGGAACACGATTTCGGGCTCACTCGCCGCTACCAGTGCGCGCAGGGTAGCAGCGTCACGCAGATCACAGAGATGACTTGTCAGCAGTTCCTGAAGGCGGGCCGCTGCAAACAGGTTGGGACTCGTGTCTGGCGGCAGGGCGATGCCCGTGACTTTCGCACCCAGCATGATCAGCCACTGGGCGAGCCATGCGCCCTTGAAGCCGGTGTGGCCGGTCAGCAACACCCGCCGACCGCGCCAAAACGCGGCCGTGGGCATCAAGTCCAGGTCTTCCATGGGGCCTCGCCGGACTGCCACAGATCTTCCAGCAGATTTTTGTCGCGCAGGGTATCCATCGCTTGCCAGAAGCCGCCGTGACCGTAGGCCACCAGTTCACCCGCCGTGGCCAGAAGCGGCAGCGATTCCGCTTCCCAGCTGCTCGAATCTCCCTCGATGAAATCGATGCAGCGCGATGACAGCACAAAAAAGCCGCCGTTGATGGTCCCGCCATCGCCACGGGGTTTCTCGGCAAAGCCGGTCACCACGCCGTCTTCCAACTGCAAGGCGCCATATCGCCCAGGCGGCTGGACCGCGGTCACCGTGGCCATCCGACCGTGAGCCTGATGGAAAGCGAGTTGCGCCGAGAAGTCGACATCAGCAACCCCGTCGCCATAGGTGAAGAAGAATGGTTCATCACCCGCCAGAAAATTCGCAACGCGTTTGAGACGGCCGCCGGTCAAGGTGTGCTCGCCGGTATCGACCAGCGTGACGCGCCACGGCTCGGCTTTTTGCTCGTGCACCTCCATGTGGTTACGCGCCATGTCAAAGGTGACGTCCGACATATGCAAAAAATAGTTGGCGAAGTACTCCTTGATGACGTAACCCTTGTAGCCGCAGCAGATGATGAATTCGTTGACGCCGTGTGCGGCATACATCTTCATGATGTGCCACAAAATGGGCTTGCCGCCGACTTCAATCATCGGCTTTGGCTTAAGGTGGGTCTCTTCCGAGATGCGAGTGCCAAGGCCGCCAGCAAGGATGACTGCCTTCATGGCTCAGCCCGCCGCACGCGGCTCGTGTCGGCGGACGCTCCCGCTATCGACAGATTAGATGTCATGAAAGAGATCCTCAAAAAAGTAGGCCATTGCGATGGTCCTGTGCCCGGGTGTTCCTGAGGGCAAGACTCCCCGGCGTCACGAATGCGGGCAAAGATGCCACAGCGTGCAATATGCCGGTCAAAGACCCGCCCGACGCGCTGACTGGGGGCAGGCTAATACACCCCATCGGGCACACAGTTCTAGCCGATCGCACAGGCTCAATCACTCGTTACGCAGGCCGACACAGCGCAGACGCGGACCGGCCATCTCGCGGATTTCTGACAGGTACATGGGATTCATCACGTAGACGACACTGCCATCCGGCAAGGCAGGCAGCGCCTCCGCTGGCGATTGCACCCGCAACCCGGTGCCGGGCAAATAGCGTCCCTGTTTGGCCGGATTGATATCAATAACCACCTCCACGGAATGCCCCGCGCGTTGGCATAGCAGCGAAAAGATAACCCCTTTTGACGCGCCTCCCCAGATCGCGGTTACCGCGCCTTGTGGCTTCCGTCGGAGTGAAATCCGGCCAAAATCCGCCGGCAAGACCAGTGGCTTGCCGACCGTTTTGCGCGGCGGCCGCAAGCTCGCCAATTCAACCACCACGCCCAGATATTGTCCGCCAAACAGGCGTTCGGCATGCAGCACCGTCCCGAACATGCCCAGCAAGTTCGGCAGACGGAAGTAGTTCACGTGCTCGTAGAACACGTCAAACCAGGCGCGTTGGTCAAGGATCCAGTCGAAGCAGGGAACCTCAATGTAGAGCAGGCCACCGCCCCCATTAGACTGCTGGATTGTCTGCAGAAACGCGTAGGGGTCCCGCACGTGTTCAAGCACGTGCCGCATGATCAAGCCGCCTGCACGGATATTTTCTCCGGCGCTGAAGTAGCGGCGATGAATAAGCGGATTATCGCCCTCGTAGCTCGGATCAAAGCCTGAGATCTCGCTTCCACGCGCCGCCAGCATGTCGAGGAAGAAGCCTTTACCGCAGCCAATTTCGATCAACCCAGCTTTTCCCAACCGGGCTTCCACCAGTTCGGCGACCGCATGCAGATGGTCCCTGAATGCCGGACTTACCCCCTGCTCGTTCTGATAGTCACGGTCATACACCATCAGCGCAGGGTCGAATGCGGCGTTGTGAACCAGGCCCGTCAGTTCGTCCTCGACGAGTTCGATATCGCCGCGGGGACAGGCAAGGGCATCAGCCGCCGTGGCATACATCCGGTTCTGAAAAACCGGAAAATCGCGCTGACGATAAAGAACCTGCTGCCCGGTTTCGCGTTCGGGCGCGCTTGTTTCACTCACGCGGGCGCCCTCACCCCGACCACGCAGGGTGGATCGAAGCCGTTGTCTGGCCGGGCGCCAAACCGCAGGAGGTCACGGCGCTTGTAGTTATCCGCGATACCTTCAGCCAGCGCGCGCACCGTAATGCCCTCTCCTGAGCAGATATTCAGCGGCCCCTGAACCCGCCCCAGCGTCGCCGCCACGAGTTGTTCGGCCGCCTCACCGACGTCCAGAAAATCACGAACCTGTGCACCGCTGGTCAGCGCCACGGGTTCGCCGGCGCGCAGCTGCGCGTGCAGGTAGGGCACCAGACGCTGGGGATTCTCGCCCTCACCATAAAGGTAAAACAGCCGCCCCCAGAGAAACTCTACCGACTGTGTCGCGAGCCATTGCGCCAGGGTGACAAAGGCAGCGACCTTGCAGGCCGCATAGGGGGTCGCCGGCCGCAGAGGCGTATCGGTGCTCAAGTAGCCTTCAGGCTGACCGTAGGCCAGGTCGTATTCAAAACAGGTGCCGACGCCCACAAAGCGCCTGACACCAGCATCTGCAGCCCCGCGCGCCAGCGTGAGCGTGCCTTGCAGGCAGTCCAGATTGCGCGGCGACTGAAGGTACTCGCCAGGCTTCGCGTACCAGGCCAGGTGGAGCACGGTGTCGATCCCTGCGCAGGCGCTTCGCCACCAGACGGCGCTTTCCTGAAACAGGTCGTCGGTGCTGATTAATTCGACCAGCCCGGCGAACTCGCCAAGACGAGCTGCAGTGCCCGACCGGATTACCACCGTCACAGCAACCCCGCGCACGAGGAGTTGGCGCAACACGTGGCGGCCGACAAAGCCTGTTGCGCCGGTCAGCAATATTCGTTTGTGAGCGATGTTCGTCACCAGGTCCGGCCACTCAACACGTGAGGCGCCGACGGGGTCGTCGCCGCGCCCGGCATGCCAAAAACAATGAACGGGCTCTGTCGATACATACGCTCGTCTCCAGTCGCTGGCACGGGGCCATGCTTCTCGCTGCGCTGCTTGCTTCGGGCAGCTGGCTGGTCGCGGCGGGCGTCAGCGGCGAACCGCCCTCGTCTTCATTTATCCCGAGCCACCTACCCCTTGCGGACCGCCGTCAGTGCCACCCCGCTCGCCACCAAGGCCTCAACCTCGGCCGCCGAGTACCCAAGCTCCGCCAACACCGCAGCGGTATCTGCCCCAAAAGTCTTCGGTTTGCTGCGCGGACTGGCCGGCGTACGCGAGAGCTTTACGGGATTGCCCACGTTTCGCCAGCCGTCTTTCTCCCACACCATGCCGCGATGCCGGGTGTGCGGATGTTCCATCACGTCTGGCACTTCCAACACCGCGCCCGAGGGCACGCCGTTTTCCATCAGCTCGACCGAAAACGGCTCGCCGTCGCGGTCCTTGGTCAGTTCGCGCAGTTCGGCTTCCAGCGCGGGCTTGTTGGCGACGCGGTCGGCATTGGTCTTGAAGCGCGCGTCGTCCGCCAGTTCGGGCTTGCCGAGCAGCTGACAAAGCTTGCGGAACTGCCCGTCGTTACCGGCGCCGATCACGATGTTGCGGCCCTTGGTGGGGAAGTTGGCATAGGGCGCGAGATTGCCGTGACTGTTGCCATGGAGCTTTGGCTTCACGCCGCCCACGAAATAGTTGGGCGCGTGCGGCTGATGCAGCGCGATCGCGCTGTCGTAGAGCGTGGCATCCACGAACTGTCCCTTGCCGGAACGGGTGCGTTCGTACAGCGCCATCAGAATGCCGATGCAGGCGTTCATGCCGGTGGAAAGATCGACCACCGGCACGCCGATGCGCACCGGCCCGCTGTCGGGCGAGCCGTTGACCGAGACCAGACCTGTAGAGGCCTGAATCATCGCGTCGTAGCCCGGGAAACCGCCCAGCGGACCGTCGGCACCAAAACCGGACACCCGGGCGTGAATCAGCCGCGGAAACTGCTGCGACAGCGTGTCGGCATAGCCAATGCCCCACTTCTCCATCGTGCCGGTCTTGAAGTTGTCGATCAGCACGTCGGCCTCAGCCAGCAGTTTGAGCAACACCTCGCGCCCTGCCGGCACCGACAAGTCCAGCGCAATCGTGCGCTTGTTGCGGTTGATGCCGGAAAAATAGGCCGAGATCCCCTCGGCATCAAAGGGCGGGCCCCAGCCGCGGGTTTCGTCGCCCTGCGGCGGCTCTACCTTGATCACTTCGGCGCCGTGATCCGCCAGCATCTGTCCGCAGTAAGGCCCGCCCAGTACGCGCGACAGGTCAACGACCTTGATGCCTTCCAATGCTCCACTCATCAGTCAAAACTCCTGCCCGGCGGCGCGCCGGCTAAGATCAAATCAAAGGCGAGTTCTGCGGCAAGCCCAGCAGAATGCGCCCGTACATTTCCAGATTGGTGCTGTGAGTCAGAATGCCGTGCAGGGCGGCGGTGTTCACATCACGCCAGATTCGCTGCAGGGGATTGGACTCGGCGAAAGCCGAGCCGCCGCTGGCATGCAGCAGCGTATCGACCGCCTGTTTGGACAGATGGGCCGCGCGGCTGCAGTCCATGCGGATGCGCGCCCGCGCCGCCAAATCGAGCGCCGTACCGCTGTACATGGCGCGGTCAATGTCGTCGGCCGCGCGCCCGGCGTGCATGTGCGCGGCGTCGATCAGCATGGCGGCCTCGGCCATCTGCATATGCGTGACCGGGGCGTCGGTCTGGCGCTCGTAAGTGGTGTACTGAATGCCGCGCGTCGGCAGCGTCTCGGCTACCGCCTCCAGCGCCGCGCGCGCCAGCCCCAGCGGCGGCCCAATCAGAATAATCACCAGCACCGGCATGAACGACGCGCGATACAGCGGCTCAATGCCGCCGTGCTCGGTCGGATAAATGCCCTCAATGGCCTGCGTCAGCGACATCACGCGATACGCCGGCACAAACACCTCGTTGGCAACCAGCGTATTGCTGCCGCTGCCGCGCATTCCGGTGGAATGCCAGGTGTCATCGATCGATAAATCCTGCATGGGAAACAGCGCGAGACCCTGATCGACCATATTGCCCGCCTCGTCCACCACCGGGATGCCCAGCGTCGCCCACTGCGCGTGCAGACAACCCGAGGCCCAGGGCCAGCGGCCGCTGACCACAAAACCGCCCTCGACCTTGCGCGCCGTGGATCGCGGCGCCACGACCGCCGCCACCCGGGCGTCCGGATTGGCGCCGAACACTTCCTGCTGTACCCGCTCCGGATAGAGCCCGATGACCCACGAGCACATATTGGTCAGCGCGGTCACCCAGCCCGTCGAGCCACAGGCGCGGGCAATTTCGCCCGATACTGCTATCGCCGTGCGCAAGCCGGCTTCATGTCCTCCGAAGCGGCGCGGCGTCGAGACCCGCAACAGGCCGGCCTCGCGCAGCGCCTCGATATTGGCGTCGACGACACGGCGACCGGCCTCGGTGTCCGCAGCGTTGGCCCGGATCAGCGGAAACAAGTCGCGCGCGCGGGCGACCAGCGGCGACTCTTCCAGCGCAGCGGCGTGCAGGGCAAGGGGCTCATGCAGGCTCATCAGACGGCATCCTCTCAAGATTGCAGATGCGCGCATTGTGGGCCGAGCGGGCAGGCGCTGAACAGCACGCCGTCGCCGCCCTGATCCCGCCTCGCGCTGGCGCATTAACGCGCCCGACTGCACCATTCACACCTTGGCTCACGCCCGTGGAGACACCTCGATGCCCGCCGCCTTCACCCGTCGTCGCTTTTTGCAGGCCGTCGCCGGTAGCGCGAGCGTCGGCCTGCTGGGCGCCTGCGGCCATGAGGAGCCCTTGCTGCGGGTGGGCTCCAATCTGTGGCCGGGCTACGAACTGATGTATCTGGCCGAAAGCCTGAAACTGCTGGATAGCCGGCGCATCCGGATGATCAGAATGCCGTCCGCCACGGTGGTCATGCAGGCCCTGGCCGGCGATCTGATCGACGCCGCCGGGCTGACGCTGGACGAAGTCCTTACCGCCAGCGCTAACGGGGTGAAACTTGCGGTAGTAACGGTCATTGACCAGTCGCTGGGAGCCGATGCGGTCATTGCGCGCCCCGAATTGACCTCGCCCGGCGCCCTGCGGGGCAAGCGCATTTGCGTGGAGAAAACCGCGGTAGGCGCCATGATGTTGCATACCTTCCTGCGCCAGACGGGTCTGACGCCAGCCGATGTCACGCTGATTTACGCCACGGTGGACGAGCACCTCGGCCTGTACCAATCAGGCAAAGTCGATGCGGTCGTCAGCTTCAACCCGGTGGTTCCTCAGTTGGAATCACTGGGCGGCGTCCGGGTCTTCGACAGCGCGAGCATGGGCGGCCAGATCCTTGACTGCCTCGCCGTCACCGAGCGCGCGCTGGCGCAAAATCCGCTTGCCCTCCGCGAACTGGTCAAAGCCTTCTTCGCCGCCCGCGCGCGCTTCAAGCAGGACGTCGCCGCGGTGACGCCGCTGCTCGCCGCCGGCCTTGAAATCACGCCCGACGTTTTACCCGCCGCCTATGAGGGCATCGACCTGCCGGATCTGGCGGCCAACCGGCTGTGGCTGGAGGGCACGTCCCCGCGGCTTGAACAGTTAGCGGCTATCGTCCGCGACATCATGCTCGACGCGCGCCTGCTGGACGCCACGCTTGACGTGAAGGGCCTGGCCGTGTCGCGCTTTCTGCCTGCGGCCACCGGCTGATGCGGCTCGATTTTCGGCGACTCGGCTCGCTACGCTTCGCCGGCCCGGCGCTGCTGTTTTTGCTGTGGATTGTGGTAGCGCTGATGTCTATCAGCATCGCCCGGCAGGACTACCGTCACGAGGCCATCAGTCAGACCGAGCGGATGGCGCGTCAGGTCGGGGCCCGGCTGATCCGCTACGCCGAGCGGTATGCGGTCAGTGACCCCCGTCTGGTGCGCGAGGAACTCTCGCTCATCAGTTCAGAGCCTTCGCTGATCGAGGCAGTGGTCGTTGACGGGACAGGCGCTGTCCTGTTTGCGAACAACCGGGCGCTCATCGGACAGCCCTATCCTGAGCTCGAAACCGCCACCGGCCGGGCGCTGCTCGAACAGGCGCTCGGACGCCGTCTGGCGCAGGTGGCGACCGATGTCGAAGAGGCTATGGCGCTCCGCTTTGTTGGCGCTTATCAGCCGCCGCCGGACTCGCACGAACTCCGGGCCGATGAACGCGGCGCGGTGTATTTACGCTACGACCTTGGGCCGGGTCTGCGCGAAGCGACCCGCCACGCCTTCCTTGAGCGGCTGCCCGACATTCTGATGATGATCGTGGTCACCGGTCTGGCCCTGCTGCTCAGCCGTCGACATATCGTGGAACCGCTGGACCGGATCGCGCGTTCCGCGGCGGCGGTCAAAGCGGGACACTTCGAGCACATCGAGGCGGCGGCAGGGTCGACCGAAGTCCGCAACCTGGCAAACGCCTTCAACGAGATGACCGCGCAGATTGCGCGCCAACTGCGCGAGCTCTCGGGACAGACCGAACACCTGCGGGCCGTCCTCGACAACATGCACGACGGCGTGCTGGTCACCGACGATCAGGGGCGGATCACGCTCTTCAGCAAGGCCGCCGAGGCCATCTTCCTGCACAGCCCGGGGCAGGTGCTGGGCCAGCACTACAGCCTGTTGCTGGATCCGCAATCCGACAGCCGGCAACAGCTGCGCAAGGTGCTGGAAGAGCACCATGGCTCGACTTACGGCACGGCGGTCGAACTCACCGGGCTGCGCCGCGACCGCAGCCGCTTCGCGATGGATAACCGTATCGCGAGTTTCCTGGTTGACGGTAAGCCGATGTACGTCAGCGTGGTGCGCGACATCACCGAACGCAAACTGGTGGAAGCAGAACTGAGCCAGCATCGCCATCATCTGGAAACGCTGGTCAGCGACCGCACCCGCGAACTGCAGAGCGCGCGGGAGGCTGCCGATGCCGCGAACGCGGCGAAGTCCGCGTTTCTGGCCGCGATGAGCCACGAAATCCGTACGCCCATGAACGGCGTGATCGGTATGCTGGATGTGCTCGCCCAGACCAGCCTGCAGTCCGATCAAATGGAAATGCTGGGCGTGGTGCGCGACTCCGCGCAGGCGCTGCTCGGCATCATCAACGACGTGCTGGACTTCTCGAAGATCGAGGCCGGCAAGCTGGACGTGGTGTCAGAGGAATTTGTCCTCGACGACCAGCTGGAGCAGGTGCTGACGCTGATGGACCACTTCGCGCGTCGCAAGCGCGTCGACCTCAACCTCATGCTGGATCCGGCCCTGCCCGAACTGTTGCAGGGCGATTGTCTACGTCTGCGTCAGGTGCTGAACAACCTGCTCAGCAACGCGATCAAGTTCTCCAGCCAGCTGCCACGTCCCGGCCAGGTTGATGTAGCGATTACGGTGGCGCGTATCGAAGACGCAGATTGCTGGGTCAACTTCAGCGTCCGCGACAACGGCATCGGCATGCGCCCCGAAGCGTTTGCCCGCCTGTTCAATTCCTTCGAGCAGGCCGACGCCTCGACCACCCGCCGCTATGGCGGTACCGGCCTTGGGCTCGCGATCGTCAAGCGGCTGGTCGACCTGATGGGCGGTCAGCTGTCGGTCGAAAGCACGCCGGACGTCGGCAGCGTGTTCGTCGTGAGCTTGCCCTTTACCGTCATTGCGCCTTCGGCGGAGCCGCCGCTCAGCGGCCTTGATTGTCTGGTCGTCGGGCCGGACGACGCGGTGACCGCGCGCTACGTGGCCTATCTCGCGCAGGCCGGCGGCCAGCTGCGACAGGTCCCCGACATCGAGCAGGCGCTGCAGCTTCGCGATGCCCATTTGTGGGTGGTGGTAAACGCCAACAACGAACTCCCGGAGGCCACGCTGCTCGCTGCCGCCAGGCTCGCGGTGCCGACCGGCACCCGCATGCTGGTGCTGGAACACGGGCATCGGCGGCTGCCGCGGCGGGCCGCCGAGGGCCTCATGCTGGTCGACGGGAACGTCATTACCCGCCGCAAGCTGGCGAGTCTGGTCGCGCGCCTGGGTGGCCTGCAGCCCGAGCCGCAGGCCCTGACGCTAAACGCCGGTACCGGGCATCAGACCCTGCTCTCCCGTACCGAGGCGCTGGCGCTGGGCCGCCTGGTGCTGGTCGCCGAAGACAACGAAATCAACCAGACCGTCATCCGGCGTCAGCTGGGGCTGCTGGGCTGCGCGGCCGATGTCGCCGTCAATGGCCGCGAAGCGCTGCAGATGTGGCAACAAACGCGCTACCCGCTGGTGCTGACGGATCTGCATATGCCGGAGGTCGACGGCTATCAGTTCACCACCGCCATCAGGGCCGAGGAAGTCCGCCTCGGGCGCCCCCGTACGCCGATCATCGCGCTGACCGCCAATGTCCTGAAGGACGAAGCAGCGCACTGTCTCACCGTCGGCATGGACGGCTACGCGACCAAGCCCGTGCCCTTGCCCGAACTGCAACGCCTGCTCGAGCAATGGCTGCCGGCCTTACCCGGCCTGTCGGACGCCGCGAGCAGCCCGCCCAGCGACAGTGCCGTGCATCTGGATCTCACTGTGCTGCGCGGTCTGGTCGGCGACGACCCGGACACCCTCAACGAATTACTGACCGACTTCCGCCATTCCACACCGGCCACCGGCGAGACCTTGCGCGAGCTGTCAGCAGCCGGGCAGCTGGCCGAACTCGGACGCGCCGCCCACCGCTTCAAATCTGCCGCGCGGAGCATTGGCGCGCTGGCGCTGGGTGCGGCTTGCGAAGCGCTCGAACAGGCGGCTAAAGCCGGAGACGAAGCCAAGGCAGGGCCGCTGCTGGCCTGCCTGCTCGGCGAACTCGCCACCGTCGAGGCCGAACTCGACCGCGCGCTCGGGGCCCGCTGAGGAGACTCCGCCAATGGCCGATAGCGTCCAGATGCAGATTCTCATCATTGATGACGAGCCCTTCCTGTTGAAGCTGATGCGCGGGATGTTGCGGCGTCTCGGCTACGCGGACGTCCTCTGCTACGAGCAGGGCGAAGCGGCTTTGGCCGCGCTGGCCGCGGGGGAAGTGGCACCGCAGGCGATCTTGCTCGACATCAACATGCCGGGCATCGACGGCGTGGCCTTCGTGCGTCAGCTCGCCGAGCGCGGGTTCAGCGGCGGCATCGTGCTGGTCAGCGGCGAAGACGAGGCGATGGTGCGCGCCACCTCGATGCTCGCCAGCGTGCGCGGGCTGAACGTGGCCGGCGCCCTCCGCAAGCCACCCCAGCCGGAACTGCTCTCGCCCTTGCTGGAGCAATGCCGGGACCTCGCCGCCCGCACCCGTCGGGACGGTCCGGCAGGCGCGTCGCCGCGCTACTCGCCGACGCGCGTCGCCGCAGCCATCGCGCAGGGCGAACTGCGAAACGTCTATCAGCCCAAAGTGCTGACGGCCAGCGGCGAAGTGGTCGGCGTGGAAACCCTGGTGCGCTGGCAACATCCCGAAGACGGTCTGGTTGCGCCGGCATTTTTTGTCGGCATCGCAGAAGAACACGGACTCATCAACGCGCTAACCCATTGCGTGTACGGCGAGGCCGCACGGCAGAGCCGGGCATGGCAACTGGCCGGGCTGTCGCTGAAGGTGGCGGTCAACCTGTCGATGGACAATCTCGCCGAGGTCAACAGCGCCGACATCATCATCAACGAGGCGCTGGCTGCCGGAGCCGACCCCGCCATGCTGGTGCTGGAAGTGACCGAAAGCCGTCTGATGCTCGATCTCGCCACCGTGCTGGACGTGCTGGCGCGGCTGCATCTCAAGCGCTTCCGCTTGTCGATCGACGACTTCGGTACCGGCCATTCCTCGCTGGTGGTGCTGCGCGATCTGCTGTTTGACGAATTGAAAATTGACGCCGGATTCGTCCACAACGCCTGGCGCAACGAGCGGCTGGCATCCTTCTTCCGCGCGAGTCTCGATCTGGCCCGACATCTGAAAATGGAAGCGGTGGCCGAAGGGGTGGAAACGCGCGAGGACTGGGACTTCGTGCGTGCCAGCGGCTGCCACGTCGCGCAGGGCTATTTCGTGGCCCGGCCAATGCCGGCGGAGGCGATTCCGGGCTGGATCGCCGACTGGCGCGCGCGTCTGCTGAACGAGCGCCTGCTCGACTAGCGGGCCTTGCGTCCCTTGCCGGCAGGCTGGGCTTTCTGCAAAGGCAAGGCGGTTTTATAGCGCACCTGTTTGAGCGCAAAGCTGGAGCGGATTTTCTCTACCTCCGGCATCGGCGAGAGTTCCTCGATGATGAAACGCTCCAGCGCCCCGATGTCCGGCACCGCGACGCGGATCAGGTAGTCCGCATCGCCGGTCATGAGATAGCACTCCATCACCTCGTCCCGCGCGCAGACCCGCGCTTCAAAGGCTTCCAGCGACGCGCGGGTCTGCTGTTTGAGGCTGATGAAAATAAACACGTTCAAGAGCAGGCCCAGCATCGCCGGGTCGAGCAGGGCCACGTACTGGCGAATCAGCCCGCTCTCTTCCAGCGCCTTGACCCGCGCCAGACAGGGTGACGGCGACAGATGCACTCGACGGGCGAGTTCGACATTGGACAAACCGGCGTCGGCCTGTAGCTCGCGCAGTATCCGCAGATCTATTGAATCGAGGGTCATTGTGCTGCTGATCATTTTTATGAAAGCAGATTGTGCTGCATTAAGCGCGCTTAATCAGCCATAACCGTCACACCTGCCGGGCGGCCGCGCGTAGGGTCGTGGTTCACAGGAGGCCCCGATGAATGCAGCCGAACCGCCGATCCCCGATCCCGATCTGGCGCTGGAAAACGAAGAATGGCGCGACGCCCTGCTGGCGGTGGTCGAGCACGCCGGCCGCGAGCGCGCGCATGAGCTGCTGGACCTGCTCTCGCGGCTGGCCCGCGACCCCGCCATCGGCTGGCAGCCGGCGCATGGCACGCCCTATGTGAACAGCGTGCCGGTGGCGCGCCAGCCGCGCTTTCCCGGCGATCTGGCCATTGAAGAAAAACTGGCCTCGATGATGCGCTGGAACGCGCTTGCCATGGTCGCGCGGGCCAATCAGGCCTACGGCGAACTGGGCGGGCACATCGCGAGCTACGCCAGCGCGGCGGACCTGTTTGAAGTCGGCTTCAATCATTTCTTTCGCGCGCCGAGCGGGGACTTCGGCGGCGATCTGGTGTTCTACCAGCCGCACTCCGCGCCAGGCATTTACGCGCGCGCGTTTCTGGAAGGCCGGCTCACAGAAGCCGACCTCGCCCACTACCGGCAGGAGCTGGGAGCGCGCACCGGCGGCGCCCGCGGGCTGTCCAGCTATCCGCATCCCTGGCTGATGCCGGACTTCTGGCAGTTCCCCACCGGCTCAATGGGCATCGGGCCGTTAAGTTCGATCTATCAGGCGCGTTTCATGCGCTATCTGGAACATCGCGGCCTGCAAAGCACCGCCGGGCGGCGGGTGTGGGGCGTATTCGGCGACGGCGAAATGGACGAGCCGGAAAGCATGTCGGCGCTCACGCTGGCGGCCCGCGAGGGCCTCGACAACCTGGTGTGGGTGGTGAACTGCAACCTGCAGCGGCTGGACGGCCCGGTGCGCGGCAACGGACGCATCATCGACGAACTGGAAGCGCTGTTCAGCGGCGCCGGCTGGCAGGTGATCAAACTGGTGTGGGGTTCGGACTGGGACGGGCTGTTCGCGCGCGACCACGACGACGCGCTGGTCGACGCCTTCAGCGCCACCGTCGACGGCCAGTTCCAGACCTTTGCCGCCAAGGACGGGCGCTACAACCGCGACCACTTCTTTGGCCAGAACCCCGCGCTCGCCGCCCTTGCCCAGGGCCTGACCGACGAGCAGATCGACCGCCTCAAACGCGGCGGCCACGATCTGGTGAAAATCTACGCCGCCTATCACGCCGCCATCACCACCCGCGGCCGACCCAGCGTGGTGCTGGCGCAGACCAAGAAAGGCTTCGGCATGGGGGAAGCCGGTCAGGGCAAGATGACCACCCACCAGCAAAAGAAACTCGACCGCGACGCGCTGATCGCTTTTCGTAACCGCTTTGATCTGCCGCTGAGCGACGAGGACGCCGCGAGTCTCGCCTTCTACCGTCCCGCGCCCGACAGCGCCGAACTGCGCTATCTGCACGCGCGCCGCGAGGCGCTGGGCGGCTATCTGCCGACCCGGCGGACGCAGGCAGCCGCGGTGCCCGTGCCGGCGCTGGCGCGCTACGCGGACTTTGCGCTGAACGCGGCGGGCAAGGAGATGTCGACCACCATGGCCGGCGTGCGGATGCTGACCGGCCTGCTGCGCGACGCCACGCTGGGGCCGCGCCTGGTGCCGATTGTGGCCGACGAGGCGCGCACCTTCGGCATGGCCAACCTGTTCAAGCAAATCGGCATTTATTCCAGCCGCGGCCAGCGCTACGAGCCGGAAGACATCGGCTCGATCCTGAGCTATCGCGAAGCGCTGGACGGTCAGATTCTGGAAGAGGGGATCAGCGAAGCGGGCGCGATCAGCTCCTGGGTCGCCGCCGCCACCAGCTACTCCACCCACGGGCTCGCGATGCTGCCCTTCTACATCTACTACGCGATGTTCGGCTTCCAGCGGGTGGGCGATTTGATCTGGGCGGCGGCCGACCAGCGCGCGCGCGGCTTTCTGCTGGGCGCGACCGCCGGGCGCACCACGCTGGGCGGCGAAGGCCTGCAGCATCAGGACGGCCACAGCCATCTGCTGGCGGCCGCCATCCCCAACTGCCGCGCCTACGACCCGGCCTTTGCCGGCGAGCTGGCGGTGATTCTCGACCACGGCATGCGCGCGATGCTGGAGCGGCAGGAAGACGTTTTCTACTACGTCACCGTGATGAACGAAAACTACCCGCAGCCGAGCCTACCGGCGAACGTGGCCGACGACCTCATAAAAGGGCTTTATCGCTTCAGCAGTTCGCGGGTCACCGCCCCCGTCGGCGAGGTGCGCCTGCTGGGCGCGGGCGCGCTGCTGCCCGAGGTGCTGGCCGCCGGCGCCCTGCTGGCCGAGGACTGGCAGATCGATGCCGACATCTGGAGCGTCACCAGTTTCACCGAACTCGAGCGCGACGCCCGCGACACCCGCCGCTGGAACCGCCTGCATCCGGCAGAGGCCCCACGCACCAGCCATGTGGCGCGCTGCCTGCCGTCGGGCGCGCCGGTGATCGCGGCCAGCGACTATGTGCGTGCCCTGCCGCTCCTGATCGCCAACGACCTGCAGTCGCCCTACACGGTGCTCGGTACCGACGGCTTCGGCCGCAGTGATACCCGCGCGCGGCTGCGCGCCTTCTTTGAAGTCGACCGCTTCCACATTGCGCTGGCGGCGTTGACGGCACTCGCCGACTCCGGTCAGATCCCGCGCCAGCACTGCGCGACGGCGATCGAACGCTACGGCATCAAGCCGGTCGATGAGGCCCCGTGGTATTGCTGAATCCACGCCTCTGAGGAGTTCGTCTGGTGAGCAGTTCGTTGGCGCTGATCCTGTCCGCAGTGGCGTCGCCGCTGGGACCCTTAAGCGTGGTGAGCGACGCGGACGGCCGTCTGCGCGCCCTCGATTTTGCCGATTTCATGCCCCGCTGCCGCAGCCTGCTGGCCCGCCATTACGGCGCCGAAGGCACGGGCTGGACGCTGCAAGCCGGCCGCTGTCCGGCCGCGATCGATGCCGCGCTCACGGGATATTTTGCGGGGGAACTCACGGCCCTAGACGCCTTGCCGGTCGCTACCGGCGGTACCGTATTTCAGCGGGAAGTCTGGGCCGCCTTGCGCCGCATCCCGGCCGGCGAGACCACCAGCTATGGCGCGCTGGCCGCCGCCATCGGACGACCCGCAGCCGTGCGGGCGGTGGGGCTCGCCAACGGTGCCAATCCAATTGGCATCGTGGTGCCCTGTCATCGCGTGATTGGTAGCAGCGGCAAGCTGACCGGCTATGCCGGCGGCGTGGCGCGCAAGGCCTGGCTGCTCAACCACGAACGCGGCATCGCGGCCCTGCCGCTGTAATCAGCCTGCCGGCGGCCCCGGGTACCGGCGCGCAGCATCCCCGCGCTACCGGCCCCGGGGGCTGACAGTGGCCCGATCATCACCGCCCGAGGTGACACCACCATTAAAATCGGCGCCCCGACCTAGCTCGCCTTGATCTCGATTTTTCGCGCGGCGCGCGTGCTGCCCGGCCGGCGCGGCAGCGTGACTATCAACACGCCCTGCTCGAAACGGGCGCTGATTCGCTCGGGGTCCACGTCCTCCGGCAAGCCAAAACTCCGCGTGAACTTGCCAAAGTGTCGTTCCCGCAGGTGATAGCCCGCCGCCGGCGTGCTGGCCCGCTCGTCGCGCTTTTCACCGGACAGACGCAAGCTCTCGCCGACGACTTCTACCTGCACATCGCCCGCGCTCATTCCGGGCAGTTCAGCGAGCACTTCGTAGGCCTTGTCCTGTTCAACCAGATCCACCGTCATCCCCAAGCCGGAGGCCTGGCGGCGGAAGGCTTCGAAGTCGAATACCGGTCGGCGAAACGGGGAGCGCAACAGATGCCAGTCGAAGTCTTCAAACAGACGATCGACCTCCTTACGCAGCGTCTCCAGCGGATGCCAGCCCGTGGTCGTAGACGGTGGTTCGCTGGTGGTCACGGGAATAGTTGTCTGGGGCTCGGTCATGGGGGATCTCCTGTGCTGATGCGCCCGGCCAGCGGCGCCGGGACACGGATGAAAAAAAAATCCTGCGGAAATCTAGGGGCGCTGATTCGCTTCGATCGCGCGCTCACGGCCGATCAGCCGGCCGATCTCGCCAAACTCCTCGGCCAGTAGCTGCAGCAAGTCGTCGAGGGTGATGATGCCGATCAGCAAGCCGCCGTCGTCTACCACCGGCAGACGCCGAATGCCTTTCTGACGCATTTGCTGAATGGTCTCGAACACGCCCTGATCGCCCGGCGCGGTCACGAGCTGGCGATACATGACGTCGCCCACCGTGATGATGTTGGGGTCCAAGCCCAGCGCCACCACGCTCACCGCCACATCGCGGTCGGTAACGATGCCTACCGGGCGCCGTTGGCCGTTGGTGCTGGTGACGATGACGTCACCCACGTGGTGTTCGCGCATCAGGCGTGCGGCTTCGAGCACGCTTTGTTCCTTGTCGAGCACGATGACCCGACGATTGCAGATTCCGGCTATCGACATCCCGAGTCTCCTTGTTTGTCGCTCAGGGCTTGGCCGGGTCGCGCTGAATGAAGCGCAACCAGGCGAGCAGATTGAAAATTCGCCCGCGGGTGTAGGTCGCGGGATCGAGGCCGGTAAGGCTCGATTCGCGCGCAAAGGTCTCACCCCAGATCGGCATCTCACGGCTGCCGTGTGCGGGCAGCAGCTCAGCGCCGCTGATGGTTTCGTAGACCGGCCAGAAGGGCATCGCGCCGCCGTTGCGGGCGGCCAGCGTGCTGAGGTCGGCAGGGGCCACACGCAACAGCGCAGCAAAAGGCCCATCGCCCCGGCCACGCGCGCCATGACAGACCGCGCAGTGCGTCTGATAGACCTTCTGCCCGGTGTTAATGACGTCTTCATCGCTGACCAGTGGTAGTTCTTCAGCGGCCATCACCAGTCCTGACAGCGCGAACACGAAGAACGCCAACAAGGCCCGGCGCGGGTGAGATCCGTCGTGCATCGTGGCTTGGCATCGCGCCTTGGGGTTACGGAAGCGCAGTGTCGCGAAGCGGCGCCATGGACCCCTTGATCCACAACAAGCGAAGTTCTCGAGGCGGCCGCGCCAATCTTTCCCTACAGGCACTGAGGGAATCGGCCGCTAAGGCCGAGAGACCGACAACGGGCGCGCGCACTGCGGCCTGGTCGTGGTCGCCCTCGAGTCGGGAGAGACGGGATGAAAGACCTTTCGCTAAAAGCAATTTTGATAGGCATCGTGGTGCTACTGGGCGGCGTTTGCGCGGTGACGCACTGGCTGGACCAGCGAAACTTCAATGAGATTGACGCCGCTTTGGCCGTCAACGAAACCGCCGTCAAGGCCGTCACCGCGCTGAAAGACGCGCGCTTCCAGATGGTCACGATGCAGGATGCCATCACCGACGTCGCGGCCACCCACGATCTGGCGAGCTACGAGGAAGCGTCCGCCGCGCTGGCGCGTGGACTCGCGCAACTGGCGTCGGTCAGCAAGAACCTGCCGGAATTGGCCGGTGAAACCACCGCGCTGACGAACGAACTGCGTGGCCTGCACGAGGCCGGTGTAGGCATGGCGGAGATCTACATGCAGCAGGGGATGGAGGCCGGCAACCGCATCATGCAGCAAGCCGATACCGGCTTCGACGCGCGCGTGGATACCCTGTCGGCCAAGCTGGACGGCCTCACCCAACGTCTGGACCAGCAATTAAAAGACGCCGGACAGCGGATGGCGCGCGCCGACCATCAGGTGCGCGTGACCGTATTAACGGCCCTGTGGGCCATGACCGGTCTGCTGATGCTGTCGATGTGGGGGCTTTATCAGCGCATCGTCCCCCAGGTCCGTCAGTTACAAACGGCGATTGAAGCGATCCGCGACGGTCACGCCAACCGCAGCCACATGCAGGGACTTAAAGCCGAATTTCGCGTGCTGGGCGAAGCCGTGGACGGCATCATCACTGCCAACGAAGCCAAACGCGCCGCCGAGCTTGCGGCGGCCGCCGAACAGCAACGCGTTGAACGCGAAGCCGCCGCCGCGTCTCAACGCATCGTGCAGGCGCTGGATACCGCCAGTTCCAGCGTGATGCTGGCCGGCGTCGACCAGCGGATTCGCTATCTGAACCGCACGGCGCAGCGCATGTTCGAGCGCACCGCTGCCGAACTGCGTCAGGATCTCCCGCAGTTCGACCCGACTGCATTGGTGGGCGCCGCGCTACAGGTTTTCCAGCCGGGCAAGGGCCAGTCCGCGCTGGCGGCGGCCAGCGAACAAGCGCAGACGCTGCAACTTGTGCTGGGCGGGCGGAGTTTCAGAATCATCGTTAGCCCGGTGCTGGATGCCGCGGGCGGCCGGTTGGGCTGCGTCTTTGAATGGACCGACCAGACCGAAGAGCTGCGCGCCGAGCAGCAAATTGAAACGCTGGTAGAAGAGGCCATCGAAGGCCATTTGGGTGCCCGCATCGACCTCGCGGTGCTGGGTGAAGGTTTCCTGCAACGGGTCGGCAGCGGCATCAACCGCGTGCTCGACTCGATGGCGGCCCCGATCGGGGAAGTGAAACAGGTCATCGAAGGCCTCGCCCATGGCGATTTGAACGGCCGCATGCGGGGACAGTACGCCGGCGATTTCGCCACGCTTGCCGCGGCCACCAACAGCAGCCTGCAAAGTCTGGCGACGACGATCGGCGATGTGCGCACCGCATCCGGCGCCATTCACAGCGCGGCGGGTGAGATTTCGGTCGGCAATCAGGATCTCAGCAAGCGCACCGAAGATCAGGCGGCCCATCTGCAGCGCACCCTGCGCAGCATGGTGGCGTTGACGGAGACCGTGCGCGAAAACGCCGAACACGCGCAGGAAGCCGACCGGCTGGCGCGCGGCACACGCGAGCAGGCGACCCAGGGCGGGGACGTCATCGGCGCGGCGGTGGCCGCCATGGGCGAGATTGGACGGGCCAGTCAGAAGATTTCCGACATCATCACCATGATTGAAGAGATCGCCTTCAAGACCAATGTGCTGGCGCTGAACGCGGCGATTGAAGCCGCGCGCGCCGGGGCACAGGGTCGCGGCTTTGCGGTGGTGGCGTCCGAAGTCCGCACGCTGGCCGAGCGCAGCGCACAGGCGGCGAACGAAATTACCGCGCTGATCGACGCCAGTTCAGAGGCCGTCGCGCGCGGCTCACAGCTGGTCAGCGACAGCGGCCAGACGCTCAACGGCATCATCGGCTCGGTCAGTCAGGTCAGCCAGATCATCGAGCAAATTGCCGCCGCCTCGGCGCAGCAGTCGGGCGGCCTGCAGAACATCCGTGACGCCATTACCCGGATTGACGAAGGCACCCAGCAGAATGCCGCACTGGTGGAGGAAACCGCCGCCTGCAGCCTGTCGCTGGATGACCACGCCCAGAGCCTGTTCGCGCTAGTGGGCCGGTTCAGCGCCAACGCTGCCTGAAATCAGGACGCCGCGTCCGCAGACGCGGCGTCCGTCGCCTCACGCAAGGGCCGCCGACACGTAGGCCTCGCTGTCCGCCCGGCTCGTCGCCTCACGAAAGGCGTCCATCGAGTTCGGCCACTGCGTCACGAAGCGACCACTGGCGGAGCGGTAGTAGAACTCGCCCCCGCATTCCGCCTGCCACACATCGACGCCGCGGATCTCCTGCTGGATTCGGTCATTGAACGCCTGCATGACTTCCGGTTTGACGTCGATGAACGCGAGCTGCTCGGCGTTGGCGCGCGCAATCTGCCGCACGATGTACCCGACCTGCTGCTCAATCATGTAAAGGATGCAGCCCTGATTGGTATTGGGGCCGTAGAGCATGAAGAGGTTGGGGAAGCCGGCCGTCGTCACGCCCAGATAGGCCTGTGCGCCGTCGCTCCACGCCTCCTCAAGCGGCTGTCCGGCGCGCCCGGTCACGCGCAAAGCGGCGAGGTATTTGGTGGTCTTGAAGCCGGTGGAATAGACGATGACGTCGACCTCGTGCTCCACGCCGTCGGCGGTGCGAATGCCCTGCGCGGTGATGGCGTCGATCCGGTCGGTGTGCAAGGCGACGTTGTCGCGGTTGAACACCGGGAAATAGACGTCAGAAAAGAGCGGACGTCGGCAGCCAAACGGATGATGCGGCGTCAGCTTCTCGCGCGTAACGGGGTCTTTCACTTCGGCCAGGCGTTCCATGCCGGCGCGCTCGATGCCGGCCAGCACTTCACGGTCGTTGAAGGTGCAGAGCGTGTTCCAGGTCTTGTAAATCTCGTCGCGGCTTTGCTGTACCAGTTCCGGATTGTCCCGATAAGCCGCCAGCTGTTCGGCGCTGTAAGGCGCGTTGCCCTTGGGCACGACCCAGTTGGCGGTGCGCTGGAAAAGCTCAAGCTGCGCGACCTTGGGCGCTATTTCCGGCACAAACTGGATGGCGCTGGCGGCAATGCCAATCACGCCCACGCGCTTGCCGGTCAGGTCCACCGCGTGGTTCCAGCGCGCGGAATGAAAGTACTCGCCCTTGAAATCTTCGATGCCCGGAATCTCCGGCAAAACGATTTCGTTGAACATGCCGAGCGCGCTGACCACGTAACGCGCTTCCAGCACCTCGCCCGACTGGGTGGTGATGAGCCAGCAGTGGCGGTCGTCCTGCCAAGCCAAGGCGGCAACGCCGGTGTTGAAGCGAATCAGCGGGCGCAGATCGTATTTGTCCGCCACATGATTCATGTACCCGAGAATCTCGGCCTGCCCGGCGAAGGGTCGTGACCAGTCGAGCTTCGGCTCGAAGGAAAACGAGTACAGATGCGACTGCACGTCGCACTCGGCGCCCGGATACTGGTTGTGCCACCAGGTGCCGCCGACTCCGCCGGCTTTCTCCAGAATGAGCAGATCGCTCACGCCGGCCTCGCGCAGTTTGATGGCCATACAAAGCCCACCGCCGCCAGCGCCAATAATTACCACCTCATGCTGCTTCGTCATCTGCTCTCTCCGAATTGTTCTGGGAATAATTACTACAGGCCCTGTTCATCGGCAGCCGCTGCCATCTCGAGCGACCAGCGTACTTCTTCGGCGCGAAAAAAGAGTCCCTCCCGTTCGCGTCGCGGGAGCTGCGCCAGCAACCCCGTACAGGCGCTGGCCACCGCCCGCGCGGCGGTGAGCAGCGGCAACCGATGCGCGCGGGGCAAATCGAGATAATCGGTCAGCGCGATGTACTGCTGTTCCAGCAAGGCGTTGACCGCCTGCCCTTGCTGCGCTGGCGCCGCCTCTGCCACCCGCGTCTGCGCGAGCGCCTGCCAGTGCGTCAGCGCGGTAGCGGCTGCGTCGAGCTTGCCGGCCCTCAGCATGGCTTCGGCTTCGGCCAATTTTTCGCGCGCAATGGCGTCGATCAGATCCGGCCTTGCCGCCGCATCCGCCAGCGCCAGCGCGCTGCGCTCCTGCAGGCGATCGGCGGCGTACCAGGGCGAATCCGGGGTGGTGCCGGCCGGTGGCAGCCAGGCAATGCCGGCGAACGCATTCAAGAGGCCGTGGCCGGCCCACAGCGGCAACGCCCAGCCCAGCAACACGACGGCCAGCGCCGCACGGCTCACGGAGGCGCGGCGTTCACGTCTAGCATGAAACGAAACACCACCGGCTCACCGCCCGGCGCCAACTGGCAGAAGATCACCCACATGCCGGCGCTGGGGAAGGTAAAACGCAGCGGCACGGCAGGCCCCGGGAACACCAGTTGCGCCGGCTTGCTCGACATCGTCAGCATCATGGCGGCGCTTTCCGCGGCAGACATTCGATGGCCCTGCATCTGCGCCATCATCGCGGCCATCTCCGGCGTGTAGCTGTGGTTGTGCGCAAACTCGCGCAGGTCCATCCGCCACAAGGCAGCGTGCACTTCCGATCCCAGCCAGAGCTGCAGATTCCTCACCGGCTGTCCGTCGCGCGCGAGCGTGAGCAGCAGTTCCACCTCCTGCCCGACCAGCGGCGCCGCGGGCGCGAGGCTCAGCGTGGCGGTATAGGGTCCTACGGTCTGCGTGCGCGCCAGATCCACCACCTGCGGCAGGCTGGAGGCCGGCTCGCCCACATCCAGATCGAAAGACTTCAACCAGCTGCGGTCGCGGTGGGTGAACTCGGTCTGCACCCGATACCGGCCGGCTTTGGGGAAGCTGTAATCAAACCCGAACCGTCCAGCGGCCAGATCTTCCGCGCTCAGCGGGGCACTGTCTTCCTGATGCAGGTGCGCGAAGCTGCTGAAATCGCGCGCCACAATGAAGGTATGCAGCCGCCGCTCGTGCACGATTTGCAGGTCGCTGACGGGACGGCCGGAGGCGGTCTCCTGCAGCTGAAACTGCAAACGGGTCGGCTGTGCCGGCAGCGGCGCCGCCGGCGCCAGACGCAATTGCAGGTCGTAGGGACCCGCTGGCTCGCCGCTGAGGACGGCCGGCGGTGCCGCCGGTGGGCGTTCACAGCCGGCCAGCGTTGCGATGAGGCCCAGTGCGAGCGCCAGCCGCAGGGACTTACTGCGCATTGGCACCGGTGGTTTCAAAGACCAGTTTCCCCGCGGCTTCCTGCGCGTCGACCCGCGCCCGCAGCACCGGATCCAGCGCGAACTTGCGGACTTCGGGGAAGCGGCCTTCATAAAGCTCCGGCCGCAGGTAGTACTGCGCCGGGTCGTCGATCAGGGTCTGCGAGCGCACCGGCTCCACCAGCCACTGCCGGCGCATGAACTCGGGCGTGAACATCATCCCGGCCTGCTCGGCGGTCCACTCACGCGGCTCGTGGCCGTCGTGCACGCTGTAGCTCAGGAGGTCCTGCTCCAGAAACCAGTAGTTGCTCATGAAGGCGGCGTAGCCAAACTCGCCCCGCGCCGGGTTTTCCTGCTTGGCGTTACGCACTTCGACCATCATCAACTGGCCTTTGGCGTCGTACTTCTCCATCCGCAGCGGATAGAAGTAGTGCTTGTCGAGCCAGAAAATGAGCGTGTGCTCGTTGTAGCCCGGCAGCAGATCTTCGCGCACGGTGGCCTTCACCACCCAGCAATCGACGCCGCCGTCCGGGCGATAGAACGGGTAGGTATCGCCCATGGGCTTGATATCGCCCACCTTGGTCTCGACGTAGCCTTTGCCCGGGATGTTCAGAAAGATCGTGGGGCGGGTCGAGGGAAAGCGGACGGTGTGCTGGATGACGTCCGCGCCCACCAGCTCCCAGCTGAACTCCCAGGGGTCGCGGCCCACCACGTCGTCGAAGGTCTGCGCGTTGTCCGGGAAGCGCTGGTCGCGCCGCGGCTGCGGCTGCCGGCGCACTTTGCGCAGGCTGGGCGCGTAAACGTAGAACTCCATTTTTGTGCGGTTCTGCGCGTCCGTTCGATACGGTACCCACAGCTGCTGCTCGGCTTCGGTCTGCGGCGGGAAGGTGCTGTAAATCAGCCAGCGCGAATAAACCTGCCCGGCCGGCAAATCGTGCATGTAGGACTCGAAGCCGGGCTTCACGCTCTGGTGAATGTAGGTCACGCCCGCGCCCTGGCTGATGTAGCCGGAGCTGGTGATTACGCCAAACACGTCGACCAGACTGTGCGGCCAGCGCGAGATATGCACGAACTCGGCGGCGCGGTAGCCCATTTCCTCGGCGGTGTACGGGGCCTTGAACGGCCAGGGCTCTGCCGGAAGATAGTCGAGCCGCGCATCGCGCGGCGTGCTGGTGGCAAGGTCAAGCTGGGCGCGTTCCTCCTCGGTCAGTTGCGCCAGCGTGCGCCAGGTCGGCGTCTCGGCCCGCGCGCCGCTGGCGCAAAGCATCAGCACGCCCAACAGCGTGCCGGCCAGCCTGCGAACACCCGCTCGTTCAGAATTCATAGGAAATCTCCCAGCCCAGGTTGTCGTACTGGTTGTACTGGCCGTAGAAGTCGGTAGGCGCGGCGGCGTCATAGCTGGTGTAAATCAGCTGACCGGTGATGAATTGCGAGAACTTGTACTTCACCCGCAGTTTGGTCTTCACGCCCTGCCAGTCATGCACGGGACCGCTCAACACCGGAAACACCGTGAGCGCCGCGCTCAGGCGATCGCGGCTGAAGGCGAAGGGTCGGGACACAAATACCAGCGGGATCAGGCTCCATTCGTCGCCAATGCCGCCGCCGAAGCCGTAGCCCTGATTGGGCCGCCAGTCGATGGTCTGGTAGTAGGACGCCTGGAAGATCAGCGTGGTGTTGCCGGGCAGCCCAAACTCGCTCGCGACCGCAGCGCGCAGGGTGTCATGCAGATCCGTGCCGTCGTTCAGCTGGCCGGCGCGCGCGGCAGCCTGCTTCGCGTAGTCCACATAGCGCACGTCCTTGGTGTAGAGCGCTTCCACGCGGAACACCGCCGGCAGCGCGCCAAACAAGGGTAACTGCGGCAGCGTGGTGGCGTAGTCGGCCGTCGCGCCGAAGTGATGCAGCCGCTCGTGCTCGCCCTGCAATTCGAGCACCCGCTGCCCGCCGACGAATGAGGTGCCCAGCACGCGGTCGGTCGGATTGCGGTCCCACAGGTAGGCGTACACAAAACCGTAGGTCAGCGCGCCCACCGCGCGGTCGAAGCGCATGCCGTATTCGTGATCGCCAAAATCGCCGTCGCGCGGATGCCGCACCGGCCGACGAATATCCAGCCCCGGCGGCGGAATGGCCGGCGAATACCAGGGCGAGCCGGGCAACGCCTGACGGTCTTCCTCAAAGCCGAAGATATACAGCAGCTGCAGCGAATTAAGCCCGAAGTGGAAGGTCGTGTTGACCATCCAGGTCGGCAGTCGCCGCCATTCGTAGTCCTCGCTTTCCAGCTGCACCGCCTCGCGCCGGTCCATCGCGTTGATGATGTCGATGAACTGGCCGTCCATCTTGCCCCAGGACACCTGCTGCTTGCCGACCAGCAGGTCGAACGACGGCGTGCGATAGGCCACATAGAACTCGCGCAGCGTGCGCTCGGCGGTGTTATAGACCTCGGCCGTGCGGTCGATGCGGTCGGCATACAGCCCCCGGCTGCTCTGCCAGTCGTAGGCGCCGTCGTACATGCCATGCACCACGGCGTTCACATCAAGCCCCGGCGCGACGTTGTAACCGGCTTTCAGTTCGAGCAGGTTTTGCAGTTGCAGAAAGCGGAAGTCCTGATCGCGAAAGCCCACCGTGTCCTGCGGGTCGATCAGGATGTCGGTCGACTGCCGCACGTAGCCCTTGAAGGACAGGCGCGGCGAGAGCCGTTCGATCGGCTTGCGGATATAGGTGCCGATCGGATTAAACGTCGCCATGGAACGGTCGAATTTCGAGAACGCGTCGTCCATCATGCCGGCCTGGGCGGCAGGGACGGACAGCGCGCAGACCAGCACGCAGGCCGCGCGCGGCGTGCGAAGGATTGAAAGCCTCATGCTGACTCCGGATGCTTGGATGAACGGGATGCTAGGGCTTGCCCGCCGGCATCGCACTCCTGCACTGCGATAGCAGGCAGAACCCCCTCCACGTGGGGGATGTTTCAAGGCAAAACACGCGCCTTTCTTACCCGATCAAGGCCTGAGAAAACCCATGACTCACCGGCAATCCGCGTTGCTGAGCGGCGTAGGCAATACCCGCGTTGGCGCCTTGCCCGAGGCCAGCTGCCTCGGCCTCCACGCGCAAGCGACCCAGGCGGCGCTGGCCGATGCCGGCCTCAGCCTGCGCGATATCGACGGCGTGATTTGCGCCTATTCCTTCGTCGAGCCTTATCCCATGTTGAGCTCCGTGTTCTGCGAGTACATGGGGATTCAGCCGGCGGTGACGTTTTCCCTGCAGCTTGGTGGCGCCACCGGCGCGACGATGATCATGCAGGCGGCAGCACTGGTCGAAGCCGGCTATGCGCGCCATGTGCTGTGCGTGACGGCCGACAATCGCCTGTCCGGCATGAGCCGCGACGGTGCCGTCGCGGCACTGGCCGGTTTCGGTCATCCGGAGTTTGAAGTGCCCTATGGCCTGTCGATCCCGGCGGCCTATGCGCTGGTCGCACAGCGCTACCTGCACGAGACGGGCGCCACCCTCGAACAACTCGCCGCGATTGCCGTCCAGCATCGCGCCCACGCTGCGCTCCACCCCGACGCCCACCAGCGCACGCCGATCACGCTGGATGAGGTCATGCACTCACGGACCATTGCCTCGCCGCTCCGGCTGCTGGACTGCTGCCTGATTTCCGACGGCGGCGCGGCGGTAATCGTCAGCGCGGCCGACACCGCCGCCGACCTGCGCGCGCCGGGCGTGCGCCTGCTCGGGGCCGGGCAAGGTCATACCCACGAACACCTGATCGCAGCACCCTCGCTGACCGACTTCGGCTGCAAGCAGGCCGCCGCCCGCGCGTTTGCACGCGCCGGCGTGAAGACCACCGACATCGATGTCGCCGAAATCTACGACTCCTTCACCATCACGCTGCTGGTAGAACTGGAATCGATCGGCTTCTTCCAACGCGGCGAAGCAGGCCCGGCCGCGGCGCGCGGCGAACTTGGCCTCAACGGACGCCTGCCCTGCAACACCCACGGCGGGCTCTTGTCCTTCGGCCATTCCGGCGCGGCCGGCGGCATGTTTCATGTGGTGGAGGCGGTGCGCCAACTGCGTGGCGAATGCGGCGCGCGCCAGGTGCGTGATGCCGAACTCGCCTTCGTCCACGGCGACGGCGGCGTGCTGTCGGCGCACTGTTCCCTCATTCTTGGGAGAATCTGATGTCCCACAAGCCACTGCCGCGGCCCAACACCGACAGCCAGCCCTACTGGTCGGGCACCGCCCAGGACGAAGTCCGCTATCAACACTGCGCCGCCTGCGCCCGCGCGCAGTTTCCGCCGCGTGGCGCCTGCGCGCACTGCGGCGGCCCGCTGGCGTGGGCGGTGTCGGCGGGTCGCGGCAGCATCCACAGCTATACCCGCGTGGCGCGCGCGCCTAGCGCGGCCTTCAAGGCAGACCTGCCCTATGTCCTGCTGCTGGTCGACATGGACGAGGGCTTTCGCCTGCTGCTGACGCTGCGCGATCCGCAAGCGGAAGCAACTATCGGCCAGCGCGTGCGGGTGGTGTTTGAAGCGACCGAGGATCCGGCGATCAAACTGCCGCAGGCTGTGGAGGACGTGGATTGATCCCTGTGCATGCCCGACCAGGATAGCCATTCCCCTGTAGGAGCGGCGCGTGCGCCGCGATGTTCACCAGCATTGCACCCGGACCGACGCCACGGACGGACCGTGTTACCGCTGACAGTGCGGACAGTAGTACAGCCGCCGCGTGGTTACGGTGATTCGCTCGATGGCGGTACCACAGTCGAAGCAAGCTTCGGCCGCGCGCCCGAACACCGCGAAGCGAAAATCCGAATAGCGCAGGCCTTGCGACTTCAGCGCAGCGACCCGCGGCGCGGGATTGGTAATGCCGCGCGCGGCATAGGCGCGCTGGCTGACGGCCAGCGTGGCGCGGGCCAGAGCGTTGAGCTCGGCGCGCGTCAGATCGACCGGCCGCCGACTCGGCGCCAGGCCGGCAAAAAACAGGATTTCCGAGCGCAGATAATTGCCAATGCCGGCCATGAAGCCTTGATCCAGATACAGCCCGCCCAGCGCGCGCTTCGCGAACGGGGCTGACGTGAGCCGCGCGGCCACGGCTTTCGCATCGAGCACGGGATTAAGCACATCTGGCCCCAGCTTGCCGAGAAACGGATGCACGGCCAGATCGGCATCCGTGTAGACGTGCACATCGGTGGCGCTGTAGAGAAAGGCACTGCCGGCCGCAGTGTGCAGCGCTACCCGCAGGGTGCGGCGCGTCGATGGCTCCTGCCCGGACGGCTTCACGTACCAGCGACCGTAAAGCTGGTTGTGCGAGTACAGCGTGAGGTCGTTGTCGAAGCGGGTCAGCATGGCCTTGCCGCGGGTGTCTACGGCGAGCACCTGCCGGTCCAGCAACTGGTCCCGGTAGTGCGCGAGGCGCGGCGGCTCGAAGTACAGCCCCAGCACGCGCTGGCCGACCAGCACTTTGGCCAGGGCATCGGCTTCGCGACGGATTTCGGGACCTTCAGGCATGGTAGGCGCGCGCGGGTTTTAGGGCCTTACGCCCGTGCGGGCATTGGCGATCACCGCCCCGCGTAAACCGGCTTTGAAAGACGCAGGGCACATCGCTGGGGCGAGGGCTTGGTCGGCAGGCGGGCTGGTCCGTCGTTCCGTGAACCTTCGCTTCCCTGCCTTAGGTTCTCTCGGCCCCGCCGCCACGCGTCACTCACCCCAGGATGTGCCTGCGTGGAGACCATCCTAGCGGCCGGTCCGCACGTATCAGTGACGCCGATCAGGCTTGTCGCACGCAGCCCCAAGGCGCGTACTCAGGGCGTTTGGTAGCCGGCGGGATACTGGATGAACTCGAAGAGAATGCCGAGGATGGACGCTGGGTGCGAGAAAGCAAACTGTATTTCATTGGAAAACCGCCGCCCGGCAAAATCTTCAAAGTCGAGCTCCAGGTGCTGCGGGGTATCGTTCACAAAACGCACCTGCTTCTCACGCAAGCTGTTCATGGTGTCTTCGATATCGTCCACCGCAAAGGCAATGTGATGCAGGCCCTCGCCGCGCTTGCGCAGGAAATCGGCAATCACGCCGGTGTCGGCAGTCGGCGCCATGATTTCGAAATCGACTTTGCCCACGCGACACATGCGGTAGTGCATGCCATAGCGCGGGACTTCGATCACCTCCCCCACGCTGGCGTTGAAGAGATGCTTGAAAAGATCCGTGGCCTGCGCCAGATCGCGCACCGCCACGCCCACTTCGGTAATCCGCCGGATATCCATGCCGCCTACACCACGCCGCGCGCGCGCAGCGCCGCGATGTCGTCTGCCGTGTAGCCCAGTTCACCGAGAATCTCATCCGTATGCTCGCCCAGCGCCGGCGCGCGGCGCTGGAACTGGCCCGGGCTTTCCGACAGGTCGACCGGCGTCGTCGCGAGCGGCGCCGGCCGCGGCAGGCCCGGATAGTCCACCTCGTGCAGAAAGCCGGTCGCACGGATGTGTTCGTCTTCCAGCGCCTGCTGCGGCGAATAAAGCGGCGCGGCGGGAATGGCCACGCGTTCCAGCTCGGCCAGCGCCTCGGCGGTGGTCCGCGCCCCGGTCCACTCGTTCATGCGGGCAGAAATCATCTCGCCGTGCTCGGCGCGGGATTCATCTGTCGCAAAACGCGGGTCGGCGAGCCAGTGGTCCTCGCCCATCAGGCGCGCCCAGCGTTTGAACATGGGATTGCCCAACGCGTAGGCCACCACCCAGCCGTCGCGGGTGCGGAACATATCGGACGGCGCGCCGACATAACCCCGGTTCAAGGTCGCTACCCGGTTGGTCTGCGCCACCTGCTGCTCGACCAGCGCGGCGTTGTTGAAGGTCAGCGCGGTACGCAATAGCGCCCCTTCCACTTTCTGCCCCTGCCCGGTCTGCGCGCGATTCATCAGCGCTGCCAGCGTGCCAAAGGCAGCCAGCGAAGCGCTGCCATAATCCACCCAGGTCACCGCGGCGCGCAGCGGCTGCTCGGGCGTGCCGGTGAGGTAGGCCGACCCGCACATCGCCTGCCCCACGCCGTCAAAACCGTGTTTGTGGCTCCAGGGCCCGCCGGCACCAAATGCGCTGACGGTGGTGAGGATGATGTCCGCTTTGATGGCCCGCAGGCTCTCCAGATCGAGCCCCAGACTGCGCAGCACGTCGGGCGGCAGGTTGGCGATGACGACATCTGCCGTGCGCACCAGCTTCGCCACAATCTCACGGCCCTCGGCGGTCGCCGGGTCCAGCGTCATGCCGCGCTTGTTGCGGTTGCAGGGCAGATAGAGCGCGCCGGTGCCGTCTTCGCCCACCGGCATCAGCCAGCGGTCTTCGCCGCCCGAGAGACGCTCGATGCGAATCACGTCCGCACCCAGATCGGCCAACAGCGCCGCGCAGTAGGGTCCTGCGATATAGCGTCCGAAATCGAGCACGCGAACGCCGGCCAGTACTTGAGTCATACGAGGGTTCCTTCAGCAGCAGAAGACGGGGGTGCGGGCGATGATAGCAGCGTCGACGTCGCCCGCTTTCCGTAGCCGGATGATTCAGCATCCGGGGTAAACCAGATCTGCGCCGCGACATCACGATTCAACTGCGATGGTGCAGGCCCGTGTTTCGTGCTATCAGCTAGCCTCCCCGCGACCATGACGATAGCGGCGCTCGTGACTGACCGCCCGTTCATCAGCCTGCCAGCCAACCACCACTGAATAAGGATCAAACAATGGCAATCTCAATCAAAACGCTCCTGCCCGATGGCGAAATCAATCTCGAACTCCTCAAGGTGCTCGCAGACAACAGTTTCGATTCGATTCTGGTTACCGACGCCACCAAGGACGGCAAGATCATCTATGCGAACGCCGCCTTCAAGAAACTGACGGGCTACAGTCAGGAGGAAGTGCTGGGGCAGACCCCGCGCATTCTGCAGGGCCCAGCTACCGACAAAAAGGTGATCGACAAGCTGCGCAAGGTGCTCTCGAGCGGCGGCAAGTTCGAAGACCGCGCGATCAACTACAAGAAGAACGGCACCCCATTCATCATGCACTGGAAGGTGTTGCCGATTAAATTCAAAGGAGCGATCAAGGGCTGGATTGCGATCCAGCGCGAAACCTCAGGGCTCTAGGTCAGCGCGGAACGTCGCTGACATTTGCCGCTTGGGCGGGCGCGCGGGGCGCCCGGCACCAACCCGCTGCCATTGCCCGCCATGCGCCGGCTGTGTCGAAATAGCGCTTTAATCCCGCCCCGGAGCGCACCATGGAGAATCTGCCCAACGCGGCCCTGCCCCGACGGAGTGTCTTGCGATGAGCTCGCTAAACGAACTCCTCACCCGCACCATCACCGAGGTCGCGCCGCTCCTCGCGCGCCGCGAAATCTCCCCGGTCGAACTTTTCGACGCCCAGCTCGCGCGTATCAGCGCGCACGACGCGGTGCTGCGGAGTCATCTGCTGGTGACTGCGGAACTCGGCCGCGCGCAGGCGCTGGACGCAGAACGCGAGATCGCTGCCGGGCGCTATCGCGGCCCGCTGCACGGCGTTCCGCTGGGCTTGAAAGATCTGATCTGCACCAAGGGCATCCCCACGACCTGCGCGTCCCGCATCCTGCGCGACTTCAGGCCGCTGCTTGATGCGGCGATTGTGGAGAAACTGGCCGGCGCGGGCGCGGCCTTCACCGGCAAACTCAACCTCACCGAATTCGCGCTCTACGGCTATCACCCGGCGTACGACTATCCGCGCAACCCGTGGCATACGGACTACTGGGCGGGCGTGTCGTCCAGCGGTTCGGGCGTGGCGGTGGCGGCGGGGCTTTGCTTCGGCGCGATCGGCACCGACACCGGCGGCTCGATTCGTTTCCCGTCTGCGGCCTGCGGCGTGGTGGGTCTGAAGCCGACTTTCGGCAAGGTCTCGCGCCACGGCGTGTTTCCGCTGGCCGATACGCTGGACCACATCGGGCCGATGACGCGTAGCGTTGCCGACTGCGCGCTGATGCTGGCCGCAATGGAAGGTCGGGATGAACGCGACCCGTCGACCCGCAGCGATCCGCCGGTCGATTACCTCGCGGAAATCGCGCGCGGTGCCGAAGGCATTCGCGTTGGCATCGACCGCGACTACTGCACCGAAGACACCGATGCCGACATGCGCGAAGCCTGTTTCCGCGCCTGCTACCTCCTCCATGGCCAGAAAATGGTGGTGCAGGACGTGAACCTCGCCGGCATCACCGACGTCGCCGCGCACTGGCAGGACACCTGCGCGGTCGATGCCCTGCTCCGCCATCGCGAATGGTTTCCGGCGCGCGCGGCGGACTACGGTCCGGTGTTCCGCGCGCTGCTGGAGTACGGCCTCACGGTCAGCGCCGAGGACTATGCGCGCGGGCAGAAGCTGCGCCAGTTCACCACCGCGCTGTTCGAGCGGGCCTTCCGCGACGTGGATGTGATCCTGTGCCCGGCGGCACCTTCGCCCGCCATGCCGCAAAGCGAGTTCCCGCCGCAGCGGGTCGCGCCGCCGGAAAGCTTCGCACCGCTCGTTCGCTACACCGCGCCGACCAATTTCACCGGCCATCCGTCCTTGACCATCCCGAACGGCTTTACCGCCCAGGGCCTGCCGACCGCCATGCAGTTCATTGGCCGGCACGGTGAGGAAGCGACGCTGTTCCGGGTCGCTGCCGCGTACGAGCAGGCGACCGGCTGGCACAAGCGGCGGCCGAACCTGACTGCGTAGGGCGCGCGGCCGTCAGCCCCGCGGCCGCGGCGGATTGCGCGGGATGTCGCGAAACGGTCCGGCGTCGGTCCGCGGTTCGCGCGGCAGATCGAGCACGCGTTCGCCGATGATGTTGCGCTGGATTTCGTCCGTGCCGCCGGCAATCGAGGTGGCCGGTACCGACAGCAGAATCTCCGCAATCATGCCGTTCTCCGGCGAGTCGGCGCCGGCCAGCATCGCGTCCGCGCCGCTGATCAGCGCATGCACATCGGCGGCCGCGCGGGCCACGTGGCTCGCCACCAGTTTTCCTAGCGATCCTTCCGGGCCTTCCGGCTTGCCGCTCTGCTTGGCATGGCGCGCGCGCTGCGCGAGCCATTCGGAAGCGCGCGAAAGCATCAACAGTTTCGCCAGTTCCTGACGCACCGCCGGGTCGGCCATGCGGCCGGTGCTGCGCGCGCGCGGCAGCACGAGGTCCACGCGGCCCGCGCGCTGCGGATACCAGCGATAGGGCTCCATGACGGTCGCGATTTCGGCGCGTTCCTCGTCGTAAATCCGGCCGGCGTGCGGTGAAGCATGGCCCCAGCGTCGCAGGGCATCGGCATTGCGCCGCTCGTGCGCGAGCGTGGTCATCGCGACCTTCCAGCCGTCGCCGGTGTTCGCTACCTGATTGTTCGCCGGCACCACGGCGTCGGTGAAAAACACTTCGTTGAACGAGGCGTAGCCGTTCATCTGCTTCAAGGGCCGCACTTCAACGCCCGGCTGATGCATATCGATCACGAAGAAGCTCAAGCCCTGATGCTTCGGCGCGTCCCAGTCGGTGCGCGCCAGCAGCAGCCCCCAGTGTGCGTGGTGCGCGCTGGTGGTCCACAGCTTCTGACCGTTCACCACCCAGCGCGTGCCGTCAAACTCGGCGCGGGTGGTGCCCCCGGCAAGATCGGATCCGCTGCCGGGTTCGCTGAAGAGCTGACACCAGGTGTCTTCGCCGCTCAGGATGCGGCGCAGGAAGCGGCGCTTGTGGTCGTCCGAACCGTGTTCCAGCAGGGTCGCGGCAGCCAGCAGACGGATGCCGATGCGCGCCACGCCCACCGCGCCAACGGCTTCAAATTCCGCGTCGATCGCCGGCAGCAGCGCCACCGGCAGGCCACGGCCGTGCCATTCGCGCGGCCAGTGCGGCATGCCCCAGCCGCTGTCGACCAGCAGATGTCGCCATGCCACCAGACTGCGGTCGACCTGCCAGTGCGCAGCCAGCCACGCCCGCAGTTCGGCGCACACCGTGGTTTCGTCAGGTGTAATGCTTGGCGTGCTCATGCTGCGGCCTCCGTCAGTGCGATGTAACGCTCGCGATGCAGCGCCGCGTCGCCCAGCAGGACCGCCGAGCTTCTGGCCCGCTTGAACCAGAGATGCGTGTCGTTATCCCAGGTGAAGCCAATGCCGCCGTGGATCTGCACGGCCTCGACCGCCGCGCGCATATAGGCCTCCGACGCCATGGCCTTGGCGTGGGATGCAAGCAGCGAGGTTTCAGCGTCGTTGGCGTCAGCCGCCGCTGCCGCATAGCGCACCGCCGCGGTGGCGAGTTCGACCTCCAGCAGCATCTCGGCCAGCTTGTGCTTGATCGCCTGAAAGGCGCCGATAGGGCGACCGAACTGCATGCGGAGCTTGGCGTAGTCCACCGCCGCATCGAGCAGCGCGTGGGCGCCGCCGACCATCTCTGCAGCGAGCGCGATGGTGGCCCGATCCATCAGCCGCGCAAACCCGCTGGTGAAATCGCGGCCCGCGCCAAGCCGACGCGCCGGGCAGTCGGTGAGTACCAGTGCTGCCTGCCGCCGCGTGGTGTCGATGGTCTCGAGCCCGCGCCGCGCGAGGCCCGCGGCGGTCGCCTCGACTGCGTAGAGCCCGAGCCCCGCATCACCGACGCTGCCCGGCGTGCGCGCCACCACCAGCAGGAGATCGGCCGCAAGGCCGTCGATCACGTAGCGCTTGTGCCCATTGAGCCGCACGCCGTCGCCAGCGGGCGTGGCCAGCATCGCGCAAGCGCTGGCCGACCAGTCGCCGCCCTGCTCGACCCAGGCCAGGGTCCCCACGCGCTCGCCCGCCACCAGCGCGGGCAGCAGGGCCTCTTGTTCGGCCTCATCGGCGAGTTCGAGCAGCGCCGTGGTGGCGAGGACGGTGCTTGCGAAGAACGGCGCGCAGGTCAGCGCGCGGCCAAATTCTTCCTGCGCGATGCCGAGCTCTTCAAGGCCAAAGCCCTGACCGCCCAGATGCTCGGGCACATGCACGCCGGTCAGGCCGAGCTCGCCGGCAATGCCGCGCCACAGCGCCGGGTCGTGACCGCGCTCGCTCGCCATCTGCGCGCGCACTGCCGAGACCGGCGCACGTTCGCGCAGAAAGCGCGCCACGATGCCGCGAAACTGTTCCTGTTCATCGGTGTAACCAAAATGCATGTCTATTCCCCTGCCGCCCGTTCGTGTTTGGGCCCGGTCGGGCTGAACACCCACACGCCAGCGGTGCGCTTGTTGAGCGCGGCGCTCTGCACGCGCTCGCCGCGGGTGGCGTTGAGGGTCTTGAGCACCTCGGTGGCGTCGTCGGCCTCGACTTCGTAGAGCGCGAGATAGGGCAAGGGGCATTGCATACCCTGCTGATCGCTCAGCTTGAACCGCTGCGCCGACGTCCAGTCAGTGGTGGCCAGCACATCGTCCAGATGCTGGTGCTCGTAGTAATCGTTGTATTCGGCCTCACGACCTTCGGTGGGTTCGGTCAACACGACGACAAGATGTTTCATGGCGCGGCTCCGGTAGGAAACGGGAATTGAATCAGGGCGCGCGCGGCAGGCCCGCGTGACGCCAGTCGCAGCGCTAAGCCAGCCACACCGGCAAACTTTCGAAGCCGCGAAAAAACGGCAGCGCGCGGCGTCGCGGCGACTGCCGGCCTGGCGCAAGCGCGGGAAATTTTTCGATAAACGCCTGCAGGCCAATCTCGCCTTCCAGCCGCGCCAGCGGCGCGCCCAGACACACGTGCGGCCCGGTTGCGAATCCCAGCTGCGCGCTGGCGTCGCGGTCCAGACTGAAGCGATGAGGTTCGGCAAAGGCCGCCGGATCGTGATTGGCGGCGGCGAGCGCGACGGTCAGCGTTTCGCCTTTCGCAATCGGACAGCCGCTGACCACCGTGTCGGCGAGCGCGATGCGCGCGGTCTCGGTCAGCGGGCAGTCGTAGCGCAGGATTTCGTCGATCGCGCGCGGCATCAGCGCCGGCTCGGCGCGCAGGCGGGCAAGTTCTGCTGGATGTTTCAGCAGGGCGTGCAGCCCGTTGCCCATCAAATCCGTGGTGGTGACGTTGCCGGCCACCAGCAGCTGCGTGCACAGGCTGATGATTTCCAGATCGCTCAGGCGATCCTGTTCGTCCTGGGCACGGACCATGGCGGAAATCAGATCGTCCTGCGGTGCCCGGCGGCGCGCCGCCAGCGCCTCGCGAAACAGCGTGCTCAGCGCGAGATAGGCCTCACGCAGGCGCTGCTGCACCGGCGCTTCGCGCTCCGGGTCGTAGCCCATCAGGATGGCGTCGGACCAGCGTTTGAGGTCCACCCAGTCGGCGTCGGGCAAGCCCATCATGGCGGCGATCACGCGGGTGGGCAGCGGTCCCGCATAGGCGGCGATGAAATCAATTTCGCCGGCGTCGGGCAGCGCGTCCAGCGCCTCGCGCGTCAGGCGCTCGATACTCGGACGCATCGCGGCCACCGCTTTCGGCGTGAAGGCCTTGCTCATCAAGCCGCGGATGCGGCGATGCGCGGGGTCGTCCAGCAGCACCAGCGGCGGCTCATAGGCGGTGGCGCCGCGCGCTTCCTGCACGCCGGTGCCGGCGACGCGGCGCATATAGGACTCGGGCAGGGTTTTACGCGCATCTACCCCAAACTCGCGTGCCCGCAGCACGGTTCGCGCATCCTCGAATCGGGTCAGCACACGGCGCCCGTAGGCCGCGTCGTAGTGCAACGGGTCGCGCGCGCGGAGCAGGTCGTAGACCGCATCCGGATCTTCACGAAAGGCCGGATCGCGTGCGGTCAGCCCCGCCCCGGCGGGCAGATCCTCCGCGCTCATCCGCCGCCAAGCCGCGGGAATACCGGTGGCCGCTGCTCCAGAAACGAGCGCACGCCTTCGCGGAAATCGCCGCGCTTCAGACTCTCGTCCATCGCCTGATTGGTCTCTGCCATCGCCGGGCCCAGCGGCATCATGAGCTGCCGGTAAACCTGCTGCTTGATGACCATGAGGGAAGTCGGCGAGACGTTCGCCGCAAGACCGGCGAGATACTCGCGGGCCGCGGCCACCGTCGTGCCCGGCTCGCAGAGCCGGTCGGCCAGCCCCAGACGCTCGGCCTCCACGCCGTCGAAGCGCCGCGCGCTCCACAGCAAGTCCAGCGCTTTTGCGGTCCCCAGCAGACGCGGCAACAGCCAGCTCGCGCCGTGCTCGGCCACCAGTCCGCGTTGCGAAAACGCCGTGCTGAACTTGGCGTTGCGATCCACAAAGCGCAGGTCGCAGAGCAGCGCGAAGCAAAAGCCCAAGCCCGCGCAGGCGCCGTTGACCGCCGCAATCACGGGTTTGCGCAGCTTCAGGAAATATTGATAGATGCCGGCGAAGTCCTCGCCCATCGCCGGGTCACCGGGCTCGGCGGCCAGCTCCGGCGGTGCTTCGCGGGAGACCTCACCGTTGGCCGAAATCTCGTCCAGCGCGGACAGATCCATGCCCGCACAAAAGCCGCGCCCGGCGCCGGTCAGGATGATGCCAACGACGCGCGGGTCGGCTTCGGCCGCCGCACTGGCGTGGCGAATCTCGGCCAGCATGCGAATGGTCATGGCGTTCAGCCGGTCCGGTCGGTTGAGGGTGATCACGGCGACCGGGTCCTCGACCTGATATTCGATGTCCTGATATTGCATCCGGTGTTCCCCTCGCAGCTGCTGACAGGGCCGCCATGCTAGCAGGCCGCCGGGGATGTTAGTCCGCGCCCGGCTCTGGAATGATGCAGACCTTACGGCCCCTCTGGCCGCCGGGAGTACCGCATGGAAAAAGTCTTGTTTGAAAAACGGGGCGCGATCGCCTATGTCACCTACAACCGGCCCGAGCGGCTGAACGCCTGCGATTTGGAAACCTACGCCCTGCTGGCGGATCTGTTTCGCCGCTTCGACGCAGACGACCAGCTGCGCGTAGCGATCCTCTCCGGCAACGGCGAGCGCGCGTTCTGCGCCGGCAGCGACATCAAGGGCGAAGGCTTTGGCGATCGCTCACGGCCCGCCGGCAACGGGCTGTTCAGCGTGCTGGGCTTTCTGAAGAAACCGGTGATTGCTGCAATTCACGGCCACTGCAACGGCGGCGGGCTGGAGCAGGCGCTGGCCTGTGACATTCGTGTGGCCAGCACCGAGGCCATGTTCGGGCTGGGCGAAGTGCGCCTCGGCGTGCTGCCCGGCGGCGGCGGCACGCAGCGTCTGCCGCGCCTGATTCCGCGCGGGCGAGCGCTGGAAATGCTCTACACCGGCGCGCGGCTCGATGCGCCCGAAGCGCTGCGGCTGGGCCTGGTGGATCACGTGGTACCGCGCGGCCGGCTGCTGGAAAAAGCCGCCGACATCGCGGAAGAAATCGTGCGCAGCCCGCCGCTGGCGGTGGAGAAGATTCGGGATGCGGTGATGCGCGGCGTTGACCTGCCGCTGCCCGCAGCGCTGGAAGTCGAACGCGAAAATTTCGACTTCCTGCGCAGCACCGAAGACGCGAAAGAAGGCGCGGCCGCCTTCGCCGCCAAGCGCACGCCGGTCTGGCGCGGTCGCTAGCATCGCGCGCGTATACTGCCCGGGCCCGCGCTTTCTGCGCGCTCATTCACGACGATAACAACGCGGCCCCCAAAGGCCCGAACGAGGAGCGAACTGATGGACATAGGCGTCATTATTTTCCCGACCGACAAGGCGATTCAGCCCATTCAACTGGCGAAGGAAGTGGAAAGCCGCGGCTTCGAGTCCCTGTGGTTTCCCGAGCACAGCCATATTCCGTCCAGCCGCGAAACGCCCTGGGGCGGTCGCGCCGGCGCGCCGCCGCTGCCGGAAGAATACTGGCGCAGCCACGACCAGTTCGTGGCCCTGACGGCCTGCGCGGCGGTCACCAGCAAGCTGCGCCTCGGCACCGGCATCACGCTGGTCGCGCAGCGCGACCCGATCTGGCTGGCCAAGGAAATCGCCAGCCTCGACATGATCTCCGGCGGGCGCTTCGAGTTCGGTATTGGCTACGGCTGGTGCGTGGAAGAGATGCGCAACCACGGGCTCAACTACAAGAAGCGCCGCGAAATCCTGCGCGAATACATCCTGCTCATGAAAGAGCTGTGGACCAAGGAAGAAGCGAGCTTCAACGGCGAGCATGTGAAGTTTGAAGCCAGCTGGGCGTGGCCGAAGCCGGTGCAGAAGCCGCACCCGAACATCATCATGGGCGGCGCGGCCGGCCCGCAGACGGCGGCGCATGTGGCCGAGTTCTGCGACGGCTGGATGCCCATCGGCGGGATGTACGACTTCGAAGGCGGGCTGAAGCAGATCCACGACGCCTGCCACAAGATTGGCCGCGACCCGGCCAGCATCGACCTCGGTGTGTTCTTCGCGATGGCGCCGACGGACGACGCCATTGCCCAGTTTGCCGACAAGGGCGTGAAGCGCGTGATCCTGCCGCTGCCGCCGGCGGAAGCCGACAAGGTGCTGCCGGTGCTCGACAAGTACGCCAAGTTCATCAAGTAGTTCGCCACGCGCCGGCTGGCGCGTGCGCTTCAAACGGCACCTGCGGGTGCCGTTTTTTTTGTGCTACTTAGGGTGCGGCGCCGAGCAGCTTGCGGATTTCGCGCAAGCGCTCCTGCACCCGCGCGGCGTTGGCGGGCCCCATGCGAATCAGGATGCGGGCACCCGCGGACTGTTGCTGAAGCGCGACGTCGGCGTAGGCGTAGAGCACGCCGGGATGCGTCAGCGCCGGCAGCGCGGCGGGCACCTGTACCGCCAGCAGATGATCGATCACCACCAGCAGGCGATCGTTGAACAAATGCCGGGGGTCGGCCATCTCGGCGTAAGCCTGTTGCAACAGCGGATACCACTGGCGGTACAGCGCTACCCAGTGCGTGGCGTCGGCGGCCAACAGGGCGTTGAGCAGCGGCTGATAGCGTGCGGCATTGCCGGGCGCAAGTTGTAACGCGGCCTCACCGCCGGCCACCTCAAAGCTGCCGGGCACGGCGCGCACCACGCGGTATTTCATCGACAGGCGCTCGTTGGGCAGGTTGTCGATGGTGACGACCAGCCGTCGCACCAGCGAGCGCGGTTCGATCATGGTGGTGATGAAGGACTGTCCCGCAAGCGCGCGGAGCGCCGACAGCGCCGCCACGTCGCTGTCTTCCAGCGCCGGCAGGGCCGGGTCGGGCAGGGCTTCGGCGGCGGGTTCGTCCGGCGGCAGGGTGCTGACGGGTGGCGCTGTCTCCTCGTCGACAGGCGCGACCGCGTTGCGCACGCCGGCCGGCGCTTCGGCCATCTTCGCCGCCAGCGCCGGGTCCTCGCGCAGCGCCCACAGATAGACCGCCAGCGCGATGACCACGGCCGAGGCCAGCCACAGCAGGGATTTAGTGAGATTGCTCATGCGTGTTCGCGGCCCCCGGGGTTGCGCTGGATTAAAGGCATCAGTTGGCGAGCGACAGGTGGCTCAAATCAAATTCGGCCGGCGGCACCTCGACCGCATCGACCAGCGTCACGCCGGCCGGGGCCAGACTGAGTTCGGATAAATCAAAAAACGGCGCGGCCACAATGTCGGTGTCGAGCAGCAGCGGGCCCGGCGCCAGAACGCGGAGGTGGCTGGTGTCGATGGCCGGTGGGGTCACCGCCGCCGCGTCGAGCAGCACGGCGCCTGGCGGCGCAATCTCCAACGCCGGCGCGACCGGCACGGCGGCTGCCGCGCGGGCAATGGCCGGCGCGAGCGGCGCCAGCGCGGGGGGCAGCGGCGCGACGGGTCGGAGCGGCGGCGGCGTGTCGACCATGAGCACCCGCTCGCACAGGGCGCCGACTTTGGCCAGCGCGGCGAGATACTGCCCGGCGCTCGCCTCATCGAGGCCTTTGCGCAGCACCACCGTCTGTCCGCTGAACATGGGCGCGATTTTGGCCGGTTCGGTTTTCAGGAGGCGGGCCAGGCCGGCGATCACGTCGGCTTCGGCCATGCCCTCGGCGAGGCGTCCGGAGAACACCAGTTTGTACTGCTCGGCCACCGTGAACTTACCCGTCGTGAAACTGCCTGAGCCCAGTATAGGCCGAGTCGCGGTCGCCACCGATCTGTTCAGTGCGGGTTCAATCCGCGGCCCGCAGGCTGCCCCCACGGCCAATCCCACATGACCCGGGTCAGCGGCCGCCAGCCAGCGTGGGACTATCCTCGCGAGGCATATTTGAGGGAGTTGCCATCATGACCGTACGTTTCACCCCACTCCTCGCCCTCGCCTGCCTGGCGGCGCTGTGCCTGCAGCCTGCGGCTGCCGCCGACCGTCAGCGCGGCAAAGGGGGCGGCAACCGGGACATCATCGGGTCCCACGCGGCTGCCGGCATTGGCACCCCGCGCGGGGGCACGGTCGAGCGCCCCCGCAGCGAACCGCGCCGCGACCGTGACAACCGCCGGGACTGGCACGACACCGGTCGCCGTCATCACAACCACGGCGGCTACTACGCCGACCGTGGCCGGGTCAGTACCTCGTTCGGGCTTTATCTGGGCGGGCCGGTGTATGCCGATCCGTTCTGGGGTCCGCGCCCTTACTACTATTCGCCCTGGTACTACGACCCGCCGCCGCGCACGGTGATCATCGAGCGCGAACCGACGGTCTACATCCAGCGCGACGCGCCTCAGCCTGCCCCTGCGCCAGCGCCCCAGGCCGCCGCGCCGGCGGCCCCGCAGCTCTGGTACTACTGCCCGAAGCCGGCTGGCTACTACCCCTACGTGCCGCAGTGTGATCAGCAGTGGGTGCCGGTCGATCCGCGCAACCTGCCGCCGACCAAGCCCGCGCAGTAATCGCCCGCTTTACTCGGAGTATCGCCATGAAGCCCGTTTTATCTTCGCTCTCGCTCGGCGTGCTTAGTCTGGCCCTTGCGGCCTGCGCCACCTACCCGCAGGGGCCCAGCCTCAGCGCCCTGCCCGGCAGCTACTCGAACTTCGACCAGTTCCGTGCAGACGACGCCGAATGTCAGGCCTATGCGCGCCAGACCATCGGCCCGCCGCCGGGTCAGGTGGCCAGCGACAGCGGGGTTAACAGCGCGGCCGTCGGCACCATGATTGGTGCGGCCGCCGGTGCCCTCTTGGGTTCGGCTTCGGGCAATGCCGGCTCCGGCGCAGCGCTGGGCGCTGGCACCGGGCTCTTGTTTGGGAGCATCGTGGGCAGCGAGGCCGCCAGCAGCGCCGGTGGCTCACAGCAGGAACGCTACGACGGCGCCTACGTGCAATGCATGTACGCGAAGGGTCATCAGGTGCCGGTGTCAGCCAGTGTGGCGTCACGACTGGAGGCCGAGCGCCGCAGCGCACAGGCCGTGCAAGCGCCGATGCCGCCGGCTCCTCCGCCCGGTGCAATCGCCCCGCCACCGCAGGCTCCGGCCTATCCGCCACCGGGCACCCCGCCGCCGCCAGGCTACTAAGGCCTCGCCCGGCACTCGCCGGGCCCGCGGATGCTCTGCGATACTCGGCGGGCAGCTAACGCCCGCCGCCATTCAAGGAGACCGTGATGCCCAAAATTACCGGCACGTTTGAAGACCGCGAACAAATCCGCGAGCTCTACGCCCAATACGCCAATACCGTCGACGCCGGCCAGTTCGAGGCCTGGATGGATTGCTTCACGCCAGACGGCGTATTCGAGAGCCCGCTGATGGGCCGCTTCGCGGGTCGGGAAGAACTGCAGAAATTCACCCAGCAATATCACCACTCCTGGGCGGGTGGCGGCGTGCGCCACATGATGGTGAACGTGAGCTTCGAGATCACCGGCGACACCGCCACCGGCACCTGCGGCCTCATCTACTTCAAGGTGCACGACGGCAAGAGCGACTACCTGCTGACCGGCGGCTACCACGACACGCTGCGCAAGGACCACGGCGAGTGGCGCTATACGCATCGGCAGGTTTATATCGACGGCTAGGCGTGGTCATCCCCGGCGGCAGCGCTCGGCGCTCCCGCCGGCTTGGCACTAACCGAGCTTGAAGCCCTCGTACCCCTTCGCCGCGACCTCCGCCACCTTGTCGCGAAACGCCGGGGCACCACCCGCGTAGAACAGAAACCCGCGCTTTTTCCCCGGGATGTTGGTGCCCATGAACCAGGACTTGGTCTTGGTGAACAACATGCCCTCCGTCAGGCTGGACGCATGCTCGGTCCAGGCGTCTTCCGCGTCCTGTCTGGCTTCGATGCGCGTATAGCCGTTGGCCCGCATATAGCTCAGACATTCGCGCACCCAGTCACCCAGCACTTCGGCACAGCGGGTGAAGTTGCAGAACACCGCGCCGTTGGCGATGAAAAGATTGGGGAAGCCGGCGGTCTGCAGGGTGAGATAGGCACTGGGGCCCTCGCGATCCCATTTTTCCTTCAGCGACTGGCCCTGTTCGCCGCGAATATCCATGCGCGTCAGCTCGCCCGTGATCGCATCAAAGCCGGTGGCGTAGATGATGACGTCGAGCGGATAGTGGGTATCACCGACGGTAATGCCAGTCGCGGTGATTTCGGTGATCGGCGTCGCCTTGATGTCGACCAGTTTCACATTGTCCTGGTTGTAGACCTCGTAGTAGCCGGTTTCGAGCGGAATGCGCTTGGCGCCGAAGGGATGGTCTTTCGGCACCAGCATTTCGGCCACCACGGGATCTTTGACCCGCGCACGAATCTTGTTCCGCACGAACTCCGCATAGTCTTCGTTGGCGGCATCGTCGGTCATGATGTCGTGGAAGCAGCCGAACCATTTGGTGAAGCCTGGCTGCGCCCAAATCTCCTCATAGAACGCGCGCCGCTCCGCGAGCGGGACGTCGAAGGTCTTACGCGGATCGAAGTCCTGCATGAAGCTCGCGAAGGTGGCGCGGCACTTGGCGAAAATCTCGTCGTAGCTGTCCTTGATCTGCTGCTGGGTGTCGGGGTCGATGACCGAGTTGCGCAGCGGGCAGCAGTAGTTGGCGGTGCGCTGAAAGACGGTCAGGTGACCGACCTCGCCGGCAATGCGCGGAATGAGCTGCACGGCGGTCGCGCCGCTGCCAATCACGCCCACCCGCTTGCCGCTGAAGTCGACCTTCTCGTGCGGCCAGCGCGCGGTGTGGAACGACTCTCCGGCAAATGTTTCCACGCCCGGAATGTCCGGCAACTGGTGCGCCGACAGAATGCCGACGGCAGAGATCAGGAACTGCGTGTAGGCACGGTGACCGTCGTGGGTTTCGACCAGCCACTGGTTGCGCGCGGCGATGAACTGCGCGGACTTGATCCGCGCGTTGCAGCGGATGTGCGGCCGCAGGTCGAACTTGTCGACCACAAAGTTGAGGTAGCGCTCGTTCTCGGGCTGCGCCGAGTAGTGCTCGCTCCAGTTCCACTCTTTCAGCAACTCCGGCGAGAAGCTGTAGGCGTAGCTGTAGGACTCGGAGTCAAAGCGCGCGCCCGGGTAGCGGTTCCAGTACCAGGTGCCGCCCACGCCGCCGCCGGCCTCGAAAATCTTCACCTTGATACCCAGCTGGAGGAGACCCTGCAGCTGGTAAATGCCGGAAACGCCGCCGCCGATGATTAGCGCGTCCAGGGTTTCGATCTGCTCAGCGTTGGCCGCGCCGCCCGCCGGCTGCTCTGCAATTCCCATCGTCCTCTCCCCCGTCAGTTGCAATCGTCAGATTTAGTAACCAAGTTCGCGCGCCGCGCGGTCCAATACCACCGGCACCGACCAGCGCGTGCGGGCGAGCCGGATGTCGTTGCTGCGACCTTCGGCGTAGAGCCCGGAGGCGCTCATCCAGAACGCGACCGAACGCATGGCGTAGAGCGCGTTGTAGTAGCGACAGATCTCGTCATCAATCGTGAAGCCGGTGGCGGCTTCGTACTCACGGTAGAAGGCGTCGCGGTCGACCAGATTCGACAGCAGCTCGGTGCCTTCGCGGTTCAGGTCCGACAGCACATAGGCGACGTCGTACATCGGATCGCCCAGCACCTGCAATTCCCAGTCGAGCACTGCTGAGATACGGTCCTCGTGGATAAGCAGATTGCCGGTGCGATAGGCGCCGTGCACCAGCGTGACCCGTGAGCTGCTGGGCGCGTTGGCTTCCAGCCAGCCGATGAGGTCCGTCAGCACCGGCTCCGGCGGGTGGCCGGACAGGGCGATGAGCTCGCGCCATTTGGCGATTTCACGGCGGGCAAAATCGGGGCCCGCCGCCGGCACGCCCAGAAACTCGAGTCCCGCCGCACGCCAGTCCAGCGTATGCAAGGTGGCCAGCGTTTGCGTAAAGCTGCGCGGCAAGGCGCCGCGCTCGGCGGCCGCCTGATAGAACGCGCGGCCCTCCCGCCCCCAGGGGCTCGGGCAACTGCCGGGCACTTTTTCCATGACCAGAAACGGCGCGTCGAGAATCGCCGGGTCAGACTCGTACCACCAGACTTTGGGCGCGGCGAGCGGCGTTGATTCCAGCGCTTTCAGCACCCGGAACTGCTCGCCCAGATCGGACAAATGCCGCAGCAGCGCGTTACCCGGATCGCGACGCAGGCACATGCCCTGACGATGCACCTGGCCCGCCTCCTGCCACTCCGCATCAAACAGCCAGGTCTCGTGCGACCAGCCCACGGCGATGCGTTCGACACCGCTGAGGCGCAGGCCCTCGGCCTGCGGCAGCTTGCCTTGCAGGTAGGCGGCGATTCGCGACTCCAGCGAGGGGGGTTGCGTGCCTGGGGTCGCGCTCATGCGGCGTACACCAGTTCGCGGTCGAGGCCGAGGCGCAGCGTGTGGCGAATCCGGGCCAGGCTTTGCCGGAAGACCTCGGTGTCGAGTTCGGCTTGAGCGGCATAGAGCGCGGCCACCAGGGCGTTCAGGCCGTGCTTGTCGGGTGCGCCGCTGAGTCCCGTCAGCGTGCGCCCCAGCGCCGCCGGTAAGGGACTGCCGCCCAACAGTTCGCGGAGGTCGTGCGCGAGGGCCGCGACGTCCGCGCGGCCGGCGGCGGCATGCGCCTCGGCCAGCGCGAGCTGTTGGGACAACTTATCCAGCACCACGCTCGCCATATAGGCCTGCGTCCTGGGATAAGCCTCGCCCACTGCCGGGGCGATTTCCTGTTTCAGGGTCTGCGCAAGTCGGCGCAGCAGTTCGTCAGGACTCATGGCTAGCTGCTTTCCTCAACTGATTTATGGGGTATGGCCATCGGCGTCAGCGTCGCCGCCATCTCGCGCAGCCGGAATTTCTGGATTTTCCCGCTGGGGGTGCGCGGGAAGGCGTCCAGCACTTCCAGCCGTTCGGGCCAGTAGGGTTTGATCAGACCGGCCTCGTTCAAAAACTGGATGAGGCTGGCGAAGTCGAGGCTCGCGCCGGCGCGCAGGCTGACGAACGCGCAGCCGCGCTCGCCAAGCCGCGCGTCGGGCATGCCGACGATCGCGCAGTCTTCGACCGCCGGGTGCCGGTGAATCAGGCTTTCCACTTCCACCACCGGAATGTTCTCCCCGCCGCGAATAATCAAATCTTTCGAACGTCCGGTAATGCGGATATAGCCCTCGGCGTCGATCCGCGCGTTGTCGCCGGTCTCGCACCACAGCGCCTCGTCAACGCCGTAGTCCGCCGGGCGTTTCAGATAACCCACGAACAGCGTCACGCAGCGCGCCTGTAAGCGGCCTTCCACACCCGGCGGCACGGGACGACCGTCCGCATCCACCACGCGCACTTCCTGATGCGGCAAGGCGCGGCCATCGGTGCCAAAGATTTTCTCCGGCGCGTCGCCCGGATAAGTCGCGGTCGCAATGCCCATTTCCGTCATGCCCCAAGCGCTCATCACGTAGAGCCCGGGGTAACGCTGCGCGGCCTCTTCCACCAGTACGCTCGGAATGGGCGCGCCGGCACACAGGAACAAGCGCAGGCTGGAGAGCTCCGCCGCCTGCATCGCCGGCGCGTGAACGAGATCGTTGAGGAAAGGCGTGGACCCAAGGGTAATCGTGCAGCGCTCCTGTTCGATCAGCGCCGCCGCGCCGGCCGGCTCCCAGGACTCCTGCAGCACGCATTTGCTGGCGTTGAACATGGACAGCACCGCGGCGTACATGAAGCCCGTCTGATGCGCCATCGGCGAGCCCATGAAAATGGCGTCGTCGGGCCGGAAGCCGAACAGCGCGTTGGCCAGCATCGCCTTGCACAGCAGGGTGTTGGCCGTGTGCATGACGCCCTTGGGCTGGCCGGTCGTGCCCGAGGTGTACATGATTTCGGTAACGTCGTTGGGATCTGGACGGCGCGCGGCAAACAGCGCGCCGGTATCGGTTTCCGATTCCCACGCGCGATTGAGCACGACGGATTCAAACGACGTTGCCGGATCGCTGCCGTTCACCACCAGCACGTGCGAGAGCGCCGGCAGCAGCGGACGCAAACGCCCGGCCATTGCGGGGTAGTCGAAGCCGCGGTACTGCTGCGGCAGGATCAGCACCCGCGAGCCGGCAAAACCCAGCATGAATTCCAGTTCGCGCTCGCGAAAAATCGGCATCAGCGGATTGGTCACCGCGCCAATCCGCACGCAGGCCGCGTGTACGGCAGCGAAGTGCCACCAGTTGGGCAGCTGAATCGAAACCACATCGCCGCGCTGCACGCCTAGCCCGGCCAGCGCGGCAGCGATACGGATGGAAAGATCGCGCAGTTCGCGATAGCTGATGCGGGCGGTCTGGCCGGTGCTGTTGCGGTATTCGACGATGGCCGGGGCGTCCGGCGTGCGGGCGGCGGCCTCGTCCAACAGATCGCAGACGAGGCGATTGACCCATAAACCGCGCGCGGTGAGGTCATTGATGCGCTCGGCGGAAAGAATGGCTGCAAAACTCACCGCGCACCTGCCTCTGATGATTTGATCGCTAGCGCTGCGCCGCGGCCTCCCGTCGATAACGGGCCCAGCGATGCACCGGCCACATGTCCTGATCTTCGCCCCAGGCTTCTGCCCCGTTCAGATCCCAGCGAATGAGGCTGTTGTGATCGATGAACGTATGACGGTTCAGCACGATGCGACTCACCGGCACGCCCGTCGCCTGCAGCAGCCGCCCCTCGCGGTCGGTGGCCGTCATGCGGATGTGGCGGACGCAACCCGTGGCCGGGTCGCGCTCAACCTCGCGGGTGCCGCCCGTCAGCGCTACGGTGACGCCATCGCGGCGCAAAAAGCCATAGGCAATTTCATCTTTGCCCTCACGCAGGTTGCTCACCGCGAGAAAGCCGTGATGGGCGTCGGCCGCGCCGGTGACGTAGGCCGCTTGCCGCGGCCGGTCTTCGGGGCGGCGGCCCCAGGTACGGTCGCGCATCCCGATGCAATCAATCTCGATCCGTTCCCCGTGCAGCACGATGTGCCCGGTAACGCGCCCGAACTGGTCAAAGTGATGCGCGCTGCCAAAGGTCGAGCCGACTGCCGTCAGCGGCTCGGGCGGCATCACGCCTTCGAACAGCAGGTCTGCTTGCAGGCGGTCGCCGTCGTCATAGCCAAGCGCATAGCGCATGCCCGGCGCCAGCGCGCGGATCGATACGCCGTTCGGCAGGCGGCAATCGTCCAGATCCTGATCTTGCGGCAGTTGCAGGGCGGAATAGTTGGCTGAATACAGCACTTCCCAAGGCAGTTGCGCGCGGTCGTCCCACACCCATGCGCCGCCGGCAACGGTGCCGATATTGGGCCGGAACATGCAGTAGAACCAGCCGCCGAGTCGCCGCGCCGGATGGTGGAACGAGAACCACGCGGTTTCGGTCGCCCACCAGTCGCTGCCCAGTTCACCAAAGTGGAAGCGGTCATCGCGTGCGGTGAACTGGGCGGCGCTCACCGTTGATGCACCAGCGGCATGCCGGGGATCGGGCTGCGCACGTGCACAACGTAATCGCTGACCACGCTGCCGATGTAGAGGTCGCAGAGATCCGGCCCGCCCCAACTGACGTTGGTCGGGGTGCGCAAAATCGTGCCTTCCGGATCCGACAGCATGGTGACGAGCTCGCCCTTGGGCGTGATGACCACCACCTTGTTGGCGAGAAACAGCGTAACCCACAGATTGCCCTGAGCGTCGAAGCCGCAGCCATCTGGCGCGCCCAGCTGGCTGCGCATAGTCAGCGACAGCGGCCGCAGGTGTTGCACTTCCTGATGCGTGAAGCCGAGCTTCGGGCCGTAGCGGTCGGGCGTGCCGAGACTGCCGTCCTTGTTGATGGGATAGCGCTGCACGTCGCAGCCAACGGTCTGGCACACAAAGAGATGCTGCTCTTTGGCATCCAGCGCAATGCCGTTCGCAAACGCAATGCCGGCGGCCACCACGTGGGTGCTACCGTCCGGGTCAATGCGGAAAATGAAGCCGTCGTTCTGACCGGCAAACGCGCGGTCTATCGGCCCCCAAGTGGAGTGCGAGCACCACACGCGACCTTTGGAATCCACCACCGGATAGTTGCAGCCGTAAAGCGTGCGCCCGTTGATCTGGCCGCACAGGACCTCGAGCTTGCCGGTCGCCGGGTCAAGGCGCTGCAGCGGGCCGGCGCCGGTTTCCGGTCCGCCGAAATTGGCAATCAGAATTCGCCCGGCCAGATCCATGTTGATCCCGTTGGGCGAGCCGCCGGCCTTGCCCACGCGCTCAATGCCGCCATCACGGCGCAGCCGCGCCACCGCGCTCTGCTGGTCAGACATCCACACCGTGCCGTCGGCGGCCACCACCACGTCTTCGGGCCGCGTAACGCCCGTTCCCACTTTGCGACAGTCTGAAAGATCGATAGGCCTCAAAATCATGCCCTGCTGCTCCTGCTACGCGCCGACCACCAGAGCGGCGAGCCTGCGCTGCTGTGTACTTGAAAAACGCCGGCGGCGGCTACTGGCCGGCCGGGCTGGTGTAAACCGTGTGTATGGCTTCGATTTCGCGCAGCAGTTCACTGCCCAGCGGGACCTCGAAGGCCGCGAGTTGCGCGTCCAGCTGCGCGATCGTCGTCGCGCCCAGAATGGTCGACGCCACAAAGAACCGCTGCCGCACAAAGGCCAGCGCCAGCGCCACCGGACTGATGCCGTGGGCGCGAGCCAGCCGGTCATAGGCCGCTGCCGCCTGCAGGGCGCGCGGCCGTTTGTAACGATCGCCAAACTGCGGGAACTTGGCCAGGCGCGCCTCGCGTAAGCCCGGCGCAGGCTCGCCCTCGAAGGGCGGGATGCTGCCGTCGGCCGCCGTGAACTTGCCGCTCAAGAGGCCCATCGCGAGCGGTGAATAGGCGAGCAAGGGAACCTTGTGGCGGAAGCTGGCTTCGGCCAGATCGCCGTCGAAGGTGCGAATCAGCAGGTTGTAGCCGTTCTGGATCGAGGCCGGCGGCGGCAGCCCGTGGGCGCGGGCGAGGTGCGCGAATTCACACAGCCCGAACGCCGTTTCATTCGACAGCCCGTAGGCGCGGATTTTGCCCGCCGTGATGGCCGCGGCCAGCGCCTCGATTTGCTCCAGGATGGGCGTGGCGTCTTTCTCCTTCAGCGGGTCGAACTGCCAGTTGCCGAACATCGGCACGTTCCGCTCCGGCCAGTGGATCTGGAACAGGTCGATGTAGTCGGTCTGAAGCCGCTTGAGGCTGTCGTCGATCGCCCAGGGAATGGTGCGGGCAGAGACCCGCGTGTCGCCGTTGCGGATCCAGTCGCGCCGGCCGGGCCCGGCAATTTTCGAGGCCAGCACAAACTCGCCGCGGCGGGCGTGGTGACGGGCCAGCCACTGGCCGATGATTGTTTCGGTGCGGCCCTGGGTCTCGCGATTGGGCGGCACCGGGTACATCTCGGCGGTATCAATGAAGTTGATGCCACAGGCCAGCGCGTGATCGATTTGCGCGTGCGCATCGGCGGCCGTGTTCTGCTCGCCGAAAGTCATGGTGCCGAGACACAGTTCGGTCACCTCCAGCGCACTGTCGCCCAAGCGGTTGGTTTTCATCGCGCCCCCGGAAGATTGTGTGGCTTGCGCAGCAGCGCCTAATACAGCTCCACCACGCGGTCTTTCACAAACGTGTAGCGCGGGTGCTTATACCAGCCGTAGAGCAGCGATTTGCGCGGCTCCTTGTGGATTTTTTCGTCGTAGATCTTGAGCTCGCCGGTCTGCGGATTCATCCAGAAATCGAGGTCGTAAAGTTTCTCGGGCGCGCCCACCACGGCAAAGTCGGTGCAGGCGAAATAGGTGTTGCGATCGATCACCCGTACCGGGTCGTGGATGGTGACGAACTTGAGCGCGAGTTCCTCGCCGGTCTTTTCGTCCCGCAGGTGAAAGACGCCGTCGGCGTCAGCCCGGGCCGCGATGTGCGCCATCATCGCGGCCTTGATGTCTTCGGCGTAGAACTTGCGCGCCGCTTCCTCAGCCCGAGCCGGCGCCGTGAGCCCACAGGCCCACAGCACCAGCACGAGCATCAGGCGCGGCGTGCGCAGCAAGCACCACTCCATGCCTTAGCGACCGCGATCAGGGCTTCTCTTCAGCCGGGGCGCCACCGTGCTCGGCGGGCGAACCACCGTGCTCCATGCCCTCCGCAGCAGCGCCGGCGGCTTCCTTGGTTTTGTCGGTGGCGGCTTTCGCCGCTTCGGCGGCGGGTTTGGCGGCATCGGCCGGCGCGCCGCCGTGTTCGGCAGCCATTACGGTCAGGGGCAGGGTCAACAACAGGGCGGTTATCAGCTTCATGACTATCTCCTGGAAGGTTGAGGGTGAGGGGCAAGCCGGCGCTCAGTCGCGACCGGGTGCCGTGGCCGGGGTACTGTCAGCGGGTCTGAGATTACGCGAGGCGAAGGGTTCCGTCAGCCAAGCGACGGGCGAAAACGCCAGCGCTCGCGCCTCGGGCAGGCCCAGCGCCTCCGGCCCGTTGGTGGTCGCCCCGCCATCGGCCGGACGCGCGTAGCTGCCGAAGAGGCGATCCCACAGGCTGAGAATGGTTGAGAAATTGCGGTCGCCAAAGGCGCGATCTACGGCGTGATGCGCGGCGTGGAAGCGCGGCGTGACGATGAACAGCGACAGCACCCGCTCCACGCGGTCGGGGAAGTCGATATTGCTGTGATGGAACTGGGCGCAGAAGCTGACCAAGGCCTCAAACAGGAACCAGGCCACCATGGTCGGCCCCCACACGCCGATCCAGACGGCCTTCGCCAGCCCGGACAGGATGAGTTCGCCCGGATGGAAGCGCAGCGCCGTGCTGAGGTCCATGCCGATGTCGGCGTGATGCGCCTTGTGGAAACGCCAAAGAAAATTCACGCGATGATTGGCGCGATGCCAGACGTAGTCGAAGGCATCAATGACCACCACGCCGGCGACAATTTCGAACCAGCCTTCCAGCCCCAGCCAGCGCGCGAGCCCAAAGCCTTCTTCCTCCACATACACCGCCCATAGCAGCAGGGGCACATAAACCACCACGCGCACGATCACGGTATTGAGCGCCGCCACCGCGGCGTGGAAGCCCAGCCGCCGCCAGCGCGACATCCGCCACGGCCGGGCCGGCCAGCACGTTTCGACCAGCAGGAACAGCAGGAGCCCGCCGACGAAGACGACCAACTTGCCGCTGTCCAGATCGAAATTCATCTAGTTTGTCAGGGCCGAGGCTTTGCCGGCGGCGTTGAACCACACCTCGCCGTTGCCCAGCATCGCGCCCTGATCGCGCACAAACATATTCCGCGGCACGGCTTTCAGGATGCGGGCGGTGTATTCCGGCGTGAAAACGGCCTCGAAGTGCGGTAGCAGGTCGGCGCTCGATTTGAAGCGGCGATTGCGCCCGTCCAGCCGCACGGTGATGGGATAGGCGATGCGCGCCGCCACCGCCTGCCGATCGCCTTTCTTCAGCGCTCGCCAGAAGGCGGTGGCGCCGTCGTTGACCACGCTATCGTCGCGCACGCCGATCGCGCCGTAGCGGTGTTTGAGACTGCCGCTGATGCTGCTCTGCGCGGTGAGGTAGACCGGCAGCCGGGTCTTGCCGTCGGCGCTGACCCACTCGCCGGCAATGACGTCGCAGGTCAGCGGGCTGTCGCCGTAGGTCTCGCCCGGATCGCGTTCGGGGAAGCTGGTCTCGAAGCGGCCGGTCACGGCGCCTTGCGCGTCGGTCTCTTCCAGCAACAGCTGCTGGCTGTCTACCAGCCGGCCGCTGAGCGCGATGTCCCGCAGTTGGCTGGCGTAGAAGTACACGCCCTGCACGGTCTCGCCGCTGAACACCAGCGTCATGCGCACCCGGTATTTACCGCCCAGCGTTCCGTCGTAGTCCCACAGTCGGCCGGGCTCGTTGCGGGTGCAGAGCGCCTGGGCGCCGAGCGCCGACAGCGTAAGTCCCAAGGCCAACAGGCCGCGCAGCAGGTACCAGCATTGCGTCATCGTGATCTCCTTTGCCAGATCATTGGCGCGGCGCTCGCCCACCAACGCACACGGCGTTGTGACCGACTTCTCGCCGCCTCGCAAGCCCGTTGATCAGGGTTCAGTCGGCGAGCTTGAACCCGCGTGCAAACAGCACCGCACCCACGCTGCCCAGCACCAGCCAGAATGCGGCACTGACCGCGAGCGCCGTCCACTCAAACTGCGTCGCAAGCGCAACGGGGGCCAGCGCCGCCGCCAGCGGTGCCAGTGGTGCGCCGGCGAGCTGTGGCACCAGCAGCAGCACGATGCCCGGCAACTTTCGCCACAGCCCGGGCAGCCAGCACAAGACCGCCAGCCCCAGCGCCGTACAGACCACCGTTCCCAGCCACCACCACTGACGGGCGCCCAACGCGGCCGCCGCGGTGCCCGGCAGTTCCGGCGGCAAGCCCAGTGCTGGCGCCAAATTAACGCTCAAAAACCCGCAGACGCCCCACAGCGCGCCCGCCGCGAACCCTTTCGGCGCCCCGCGCCACAGCCACAGCGCGCCGAGCAGCAGGGCAAAGCCGATGCCGGTCAGCAGATCAACCAGCAGCGTTGAACCAAGGCGCGCGAAGCTCAGCGCGGGCAGCGAACCGGCTGGGTTTTCGTAGCGCTCGGCGGAGAGGATTAAGGGAACGGTGAAGACCAGATGCAAGACGGCCAGCAGCAAGCCGGCGCCGGCGCCAGTGCACAGCGCCCAGCGCAGCAGGCGGTCAAACAGAAACGGCGGTCCTAGTGGCAGGGAAAGGCGAACGCGTGACGGGTGTCGTGCGCGGCGTTGTGCACGGCGCCGACCGGCGAGAAGCCGACAGCCCACACAATCAGCAAGCCGAGCGCGGCGGCGGCGAGCGCGACACGGGTCGCTTCGCGCCGGGTGGATTGGACTGTAGAGGCAGCAACTGTAGCCATGGGGCGCTCCCGAAAGTGAGTGGGCGATAGTCAGCCGAGCATAACCAGTTTGCGTGCGGAGGCAAACGCTGCGCGCGGCGGTGTTGGCTTTGGCAGGACTATCGCGGCGCGCCTCCCGCTGCCTTGTCTTGCTTATGGCAGCTGCCGCTCGCGCTGACTATGCTCGCAGGCCCGCCAATCACCAGCCCCAAGGGAGACAGAAGCCCATGCTGCGCCGAGTGCTCCCGATCGCGCGCAGGCTCACCGCGCAGCCCTGGTGGCAGGTGCTGAAAGTGCTCGCCATCGCGGGCGGTCTCGGCCTCTTGCTGCACTACCTGCTGGACGAGCGCCCGCTGGCGCTTTGGCAGCCCGCGCTGCTGTGGGGCCTCGCGCTGTGTGAACTGTCGATGCTGGCCTACGCGCTGCGCTTTCGCGCGGTGATGCAGGTCGCCGGCATTGCGCTCCCGCGGATCGCAGCTTTGCGGATCTGCCTGCTGGCGGTGTTCTGGCATTTCTTTCTGCCGCTGTCGGTGGGCAGCGAACTGACGCGCTATGCGCGCCTGCGGGCCCACGCCCCGGCCCGTCGACCCGGCGAAATTGCCGCCGCGCTGGTGCTCGATCATGCGCTGGGCGTGGTCGCCTTGCTGGCGCTGGCCGGCGCCCTGCTGCTCGCGCTGCGGCCGTTCGGCGAGGTCTCGCGCTGGCTGTCGCTGGCGGTGTGGGCGGGTCTGGCCAGCGCGCTGGTGGTGCTCGGCGTCTACCGCCAACGGCTGCCGGCCCCGGTTGCACAGGCGCTGGCACAGCTGGCAGCGAACCCGGGCGCGGTGGCCCGCGCGCTGGGTTGGTCCGTGGTGATGCATCTCCTGCTCGCGGGCGCGGTGTGGACCGGCTCACGCGGCTGGCAAATCGCGCTCGACTATCCGCACACGGCGCTCGTGCAGGCCAGCGCCGGCCTGTTCCAGATGCTGCCGGTCAATCTGGGTGGCGTGGGCGGTGGGGAAGTCGCCGGACTTGGGCTTTATCTCGGGCTCGGCCTGTCGCGCGCCGACGCCCTGCTGCTGGTCTCACTGCTGTACTGCTATCGGGTGGTGACCGCGCTGCTCGGCGGCGCCTGGGAGCTGCTCAGCCTGCGTCGCGGCGCTCAGTCTTCGTCCTGAAAGATGTGATGCACGCGCGGCAGATCGGCTTCCATCCGCCGCGGCACCTTGCGCATCAGCCAGTTCAGCCAGCCATAGCGGCTGCGGCTGAAACAGGACAGCGGCGCGAGCTCAGCGCCCATCAGCGACTTCGCCGCATACGAGCCCAGCCCGAGGTTTAACCACTTCAGACCGCGCGCGAGGCCGAGCCTGACCGCGCTGTCCAGCAACTGGAACCAGATGTCGTCCGGCGGGCCGTCGCCACGGCCAGAATAGGTCGCGATGAGGTGGCTGCGGTCGAAAAGCACCATGCCCTGCCCAACCATCTCCGACCCCCGCGTCGCCACCAGCAGCGCGCTCTGCGCGCCGAGGCAGGCATCGAGTTGGCGAAAATATGCCGGGCCCAGCACTTCGCGCTTGATGCCTTTGCTGCGCGCATAGGCGGCGCTGACCTGCGCCGCGCAGGCCTCGGCCAGATGTCCGAAAGACGCCAGCACCGCCACCGTCTGGTCCTGCGCGGCCGCCCGCCGCAGACGCCGGCCCAGATCCTTGCGATAGCGCGAGCGCATCGCGGCCAGGTAGTCCGCATAGGACGCCCAGCGCAGCGGAATCCGCGCCAGCGGCTGGTTGGCCACCTGCTGATAGCCGCGCGCGCTCAGCGCCGCGAAATCGGGCAACTCTTCGTTCATGAAGTCGCGGATCACGATCAGCGGGCTGTCGGAGGCACGGGCGATCTTGGCAATCGCCGCCTCCAGCAGCATCAGCAAGGGCCCGCGCGGCAGGCCCGGGCGCAGCGAAAAGCCGTGACCAATGACGTGCGGAGACGCGCACTCGGTGATCCTGACTTGCAGAAAGCGCGGCCACAGCCGCCGCAGGCCCTGCGCCAAGGGCTTCAGCACTGCGGGCAAAATCTGCGCGAGGTCGGTGGTGATGGTGTAGACGCAGCAGTGGGCCAGCCACTGGCCGTGGCGGTCGAAGACGACGGGATAAAAGTAGCGACAGTCGTTGATGCCGGCGCCGGCGATGGCGCGCAAGTAATCGTACGAGCGGATCACGGCGTCTGGACCTGCGAGTTCGTCCCAGGCCGCCCGATCGCATTGCTCAAGGGACTGAAAAATCTCCACCCGGCGCCCGTCCGGCGCCTCAATGGGCGCCAGACCGGCGAGCGGCGGCGGCGGGGCGCCGCCGGAGGCCATCGTTAGCGAAACCGCGCGAGCGCCCGGGTGCTCAGTTCGCAGCCGCCGCCGTCTGACCGTCCCACCAGCGTTGGACCGCGTCCTTAACTTCGCGCGCGTGGAAGCGGGCCGTCTTCAGGGTCGGCTGCAGCGCTTCGTTGTAAAAGAACGCCGGCAGTTCGTCGTCTTCCACCGTGAAGCCCGCCGCGCGGTTGAACGCATCCTCTTCCTTCAGCGTGGCGCGGCCCAAATCCTGAAAGAAGCTCATCGGCAGGCTGGTGCCCAGCGCGTCGTTGATCGCGGTAGTGACGAAATCGGTGTTGATGTTGGTGACCGAGCGGCCAAATACGCAAAGACCCAGCGAGTCTTGCGCGGCGCAGAGAATCTGCGTTTCCAGACTCACTTTGACCAGTTCGTCGATGCCCTTGCCGGCGCAATCGTATTTCGGCGCGTTGCCGGTGGTGTGGTCGGCACCCTGCGCGGTGACCATCATGGAAATGCCGGTCACTTCAATCACGCGCGGGTCGTAGGCGCTGATCGCCTGCTTCTTGATGACCGGCGTGCGCTGCACACCATAGTGCTCGCCAACCCGCGCGGTGCCGCCCGCCCACAGCTTGCCGCGTTCGCTGCCGGCGCGGATTTCTGCCATCACCGAGGTCAGGAAGGGCACGTCGCCGAACGGCGCGAGGCCGCCATCCAGCAGCACGCCCATCATGGCGCCGGTTTCGATGGTGTCGATGCCCAGATCGTTGGCGTGCCAGTTAAGCCGCGCCAGATCGTCCGGATCAGTCAGGCCGCAGTTGGTGCCCATCAGGCCCAGCGTTTCGTACTCCACCGGCGAGACGATTTCGTTACCGTCCTTGTCGGCATAGACGTTGCTGCATTCGATCATGCAGCCGGGCATACAGGCGTGGGTGGTGTTGCCGCCACGTTCCAGATTTTGCCGGCGGATGAAGTCGCCGCCCATTTTCATCACCGTGGTCTGCGGGTCGACCTGCCGACCGGCGGTGAAGTTGTTCACCGGCAGGCCACCGATGAGGTTGGTGTAGTCGGCCATCGCGGCGGTGCCGTAGTCCTGAAACATCTTGATGGCTTCGTCCGCCTTCAGGAGCGCGCCGTACTGCTTCACGCCCTGCAGCACTTTCTTGCGGTCGTGGAAGGTGGGCATCTTGTCCAGATCGAGCACGATGGCCTTGATCCTCTTCACGCCCATCACCGCGCCTACCCCGCCGCGCGCCGCGAGCCGCGACGGCCGGCTGTCGGTATCGCTGAAGGAAATCCCGGCCAGCAGGCCGTGGTATTCGCCCACCGGGCCACAGATCGCGAGGCTGACCTTCTTGCCGTATTTCTCGTGCAGCAGGCGGGCGGTCTCGAAGGTGCCCTGCCCCAGATACTCGGCGCCGGATTCAAACGTGATGGCGCCGTCCTTGGTGATGCGGATGACGGTCCACTCCTCGGCCGCGCCGTAGAGCGTGAAGCCGGAGATGTAGAGCTGGCCCATGGCGAGGCCGAAGGAGCCGCCGGCGTTGGCCTCTTTCACCCCGCCGGTCAGCGGGCTTTTGCAGCCCACGCTGGTGCGGTTGGCGTTTGACCAGTTGGTGCCGGCGAAAGGGCCGGCGGAGAAAATCAGCGGATTGGCCGGCGACAGCGGGTCGACCGTGGCCGTCCCCAAATCGTTCAGAGTTTTGGCGATGAAATAGCGCCCGGCGTGGGCCACCTGTTCAGGTGTGAACTGTTCTTCGCGAACCGTCAGGGTGGGCAGGTCAAAGTGGAGGTACTTGCGCATATCGGGCTCCGCCAGCGGAATTTTTTACAGGATAGAGGGGCCGTACGCCCCCGCATGGGACCGGCAGTATAAGGCCGCGAACCGGTGCTTGTAGCCGATCGCGACGACAATTTTTACGAACGCAGGCGAAGATCTGGACCGCGGCAGACGCCCGGCGTCTCCCGTGGTCCAGCCCCGGATCAGACCGGATCCCAGCTGAAAATATCGCCCGAGCGGGCCAGCGGGTAGAAGTCGGCCTTGAACTGATCGAACACGCGCTCGGTGATGCTCTCCGCCGTCCAGCCGTCAGAGGTGTGGGCAGTCTTGAACGGCCGGTTCTGGGTGAAGAGGAAGATTTCGTTGTTGCGTACGCCGAAAATCTGCCCCGAGACCTGACTGGCCGTATCCGCCAGCAGCGCGACGGCGCAGGGCGCGACCTTCTCGGGCTTCAGCGCCTTCAGGCGTTCGACCCGCTTGGCCTGCTCGATGTCGGTGATCGGAATGGAGTCGATCATGCGGGTCCAGGCGAAGGGCGCGATGCAGTTGGAGCGCACACCGAACTTCTGCATGTCGAGCGCAATGGACTTCGACAGACCGACAATGCCCAGCTTGGCCGCCGAATAGTTAGCCTGACCGAAGTTGCCGATGAGGCCCGAGGTCGAGGTCATGTGGACGAAGGCGCCGCCGTTCTGGTCCTTGAAATACGGGGCCGCAGCGCGGCTCATGTTGAACGAGCCAAAGAGGTGCACGCCGACGACGGAGTAGAAATCTTCCGGCGTCATCTTGTGGAAAATGACGTCGCGCAGATTGCCCGCGTTGTTCACCACGCCGTCGATGCGGCCCAGTCGCTCGACCGTCTCATCCACCATGCTCTTGGCGTCGTCCCAGGCCGCGACGCTTTTGGTCAGCGCGATGGCGCGACCGCCCATGTCTTCAATTTCGCGCACCACTTCCTGCGCCGGGCCGGCGTCGGCGCCGTCACCCGTCAGGCCCACGCCCAGATCGTTAACCGCCACCGAGGCGCCCGCCTTGGCGGCTTCCAGCGCGATCGCGCGCCCTACGCCGCGACCGGCGCCCGTAACCAGAATAACTTTGCCCTTGAGCAGCATGGGAAACCCTCTTCGTGTTGGTGTCGAGCTTGCGCGCGCCGCCCTGCGGGCGCCGTCTCCATCGACCGTTCATGTTGGAACCGGCCGCCATCGTAGCCGCCACACCGCGGTTCATAAAGCCGCCGGTCGTTGCGTCGGCCCGTGGCCTCACGCGAGACTGCGGCGATTCGTCAGCCTGACCTGTCAACCGGAGCGCCGCATGATTGCCGAGCACACCCCTATCCTTGTTGGCATCGGTCAATGCGTGGTGCGCGACCCCGCCGTGCGGCTGGCCTCGCCGATGGACCTGCTGGCCGAGGCGGCCCGCGCTGCCTTGGCCGACAGCGGGGCGGCGGCGGCGCTGGCCGCACGCATCGACACCGTCGCGGCGATTCGGTTTTTCGAGCATTCCACGCGGGGCGAGGCGATGGTCGCCCATCCCTTTGGCTGCGCCGACAACGTGCCTGGCGCACTGGCGCGGCGGCTCGCGCTGGGCGCGTGCGAGCTGGTTTACGCCGATGTCGGCGGCCAGACGCCGCAGCGGCTGGTGAATCGCTACAGCGCGGACATTGCCGCCGGCCGCCGACGCGCGGTGCTCATTGCCGGCGCGGAAGCCATCGCCAGCATCAAGCATGCGGTGCGGGCCGGCCTAGCGCCCGACTGGCGCGAGGACGTGGGCGGCGATTACGCCGACGAATGGGCCTCCGACAAGCTGGCCAGCACCTATGAGCGCGCTCACGGCCTGTATCTCCCGCTGCGGGTCTATCCGCTGTTCGAGCACGCCGCGCGAGTCGCCGCCGGCCGCAGCCTGCAGGCGCATCGTCAGTACATGGGCGAGGTCTTCGCGCCCTTTGCCGCGGTCGCCGCCGACAATCTTTACGCACAGTTTCCGCAGGCCCGCACGGCGACGGAAATCGCCACCCCCAGCGCCGAGAACTTCCTCATTTCCGAGCCCTATACCAAGTGGATGGTGGCGCAGGACGCGGTCAATCAGGGCGCGGCGGTGGTGCTGACCTCGGTCGGCGAAGCGCGCGCGCTGGGCATTCCACCGAGTCGCTGGATTAGCCTGCATAGTCAGGCGGATCTCGACGACCACGTGGTGACTGCGCGGCCGGATCTGTCGCGCTCGATCGCGCAGGACATGGCGCTGCGACACGCGCTGGCGGCCGCAGGCCTGACGATGGCCGACATCGCGCACCTCGATCTTTACAGCTGCTTTCCCATTGCGGTGACCAGCGCCGCGACCGCGCTGGGCCTCGACCCGCGCGGGGAACGCGCACTCACGCTGACCGGCGGGCTGCCCTTCTTTGGCGGGCCGGGCAACAACTACAGCATGCATGCGATTTGCGAAGCGGTGGCGCGGGTGCGCGCCGCACCGGCGACCCGCGCCATGGTGGTCGCCAACGGCGGCTATCTCTCAAAACATTCGGTCGGCATTTACGGCGCCGCGCAGCCCGGCCCGTGGCAGCCGGTGGCGGGGGATGCCTTGCAGCGGGCCTTCGACGCCACGCCGCGCGTGGCGCTGGCGCCGGAAAGCACGGCCCACGCGGTGGTGGAAAGCTGGGTGATGACGCTGCGCAAAGGCGCGCCGGAAGTGGCCTACGTCGCGGCCCGCGCGGGTGATGCGCGGCTACTGGCGCGTCCGGTCGAAGGCGATGCCGACACGCTGGCCGCGATGGCCGCACAGGAATCGATCGGGCGCCGGCTTGCCGTCAGCCACGACGGTCAGGTGCACCGCTTCCGCTTCGCGGACTGATCAGGCCTCGTCGCGCGGCAAATACATGGCCGCGATATCGGTCGCCACGCCCTGCGCTTCGGCGGCGGCCCGTTCTGCCGCTTCGGCCCGCTGGAAGGCCGGCCGCGCCTTCAAGCCGGCGAGATAGGCCTGCACCGCCGGCGAGTACTCCCCGGCAAGCCCCAGATATTCGCCCAGCAACAGCGCGAAGCCGACGCTGACATCGGCCACCGTGAAGCGCCCGGCGCAGAGATGGCCGGCGCCCACCAGCTGCTCGATGCCGCGCAGTCTGGCGAGATACCAGCGCGCATAGTCCTGCGCCACCTGCGGGTTGCGGCGAGCCGGCGGCTCGAGGCGCGAATAGCGCAGCACCAGCGTCTGCGGAAACGTCAGCGTGGCCTCGCCGAAGTGCAGAAAATTGAGCCAGGCGCCGTAGTCCGGTTCGCTCGCCTCGACCTTGAGCGGGGTCGGCCCGTAGCGCTCCACCAGATACTGGCAAATCGCGGCCGACTCGGTCATGCGCGTATCGCCGTCGAAGAACGCCGGCACCGTGCCCAACGGATTGGTCTTCAGATATTCGCGTTTGAACTGCCGCGGCGGAAACGGCAGCACCACCAGCTGATAGTCGAGCCCCAGTTCTTCCATCGTCCACAGTGGCCGGAAGGACCGGGCGCTCAGGCAGTGATACAGGGTGCGCATGGCAGGCTCTCCTCGGCGCGCTCAGACCAGTGCCCGGGCCCGCAGCTCGCTTTTGAAATAGGCGTAGTAGATGGGCGCGGCAATCAGCCCGGGAATGCCGAAAGCGGCTTCCATCACCAGCATGGCGGTCAGCATTTCCCAGGCGCGGGCGCTGATGTGCGCGCCAACGATCCGCGCGTTGAGGAAGTATTCCAGCTTGTGAATGACGATGAGATAGGCCAGCACCACCACCGCCACGCCCAGCGAATGGCTGAGGCTGACCACAAAAATGACGGTGTTTGAAATGAGGTTGCCGAGAATCGGCAGCAGCCCGGCGACGAAGGTCACCACAATCAGCGTTTTGGTAAACGGCAGCTGGATGCCGAACTGCGGCAACACCAGGGTGAGAAAGACCCCGGTGAAAAACGTGTTCAGCGCCGAGATCCAGACCTGCGCGAACACCACCCGCCGGAAGGCGTCGGCCAGCCGGTGACCGACGCGGGCAATGCTGGCGGCCAGCGGTGGCCGGGTGCTGGCCGGAATCGCCGCTTCCAGCGACAACAGCCCGCCGATCACCATGCCGAGCAGGATGTGCGCCAGCGCGCGCCCGAGCCCCGTACCCGCCACCTGAAAAAACTGCGCGTGCTCGCGCAGCCAGTGCACCGTCATCTTGCGCAAGTCGTCGGCATCGCTGGGCACATAGTCCAGCAGCCACGCGGGCAGCTTCTGTCGCGACTGCTCGATGATTTCCGCCATCCGCGCCACCAGCGCCGGCAGGCTGTCGTTGCTTTCCCGCAGCAAGGACGCCAGGGCCATCCCGACGGCCAGAATCACCGCGATCACACCCATGGCGATCAGCGACACCGCCAGCAGTCGCGGCCCCTCGCCGCGCAGCCAGCGATTGGCCAGCAGCGGCGTCAGGCGATTGACCAGCACATAGACCAGCAGGGCGGCGATTAGCGACGGCAGCAGCTGGAGCTGCAGGATTCCCAGCAGCAACAGCAGCGTGATGCCCCACGCGGTCAGATCTTCGCGGCCGATCGTCGCGTTAGTCATGGGCCAGGGCGCGCGCCGCCGGCTGGGGGCAGGAAGATCTCATGGGGCTGGGACGATACGCCCTGCCCCGCGGTCAATCCAGCCCACAAGCGGGGCCGTTGGTCGGGCGCGCCACTTCGCCTATGCTCCCGGGTCTTCCCGCGTTAAAAGGAGCAGACAGATGCGTCGTCCTGTAGACATCAACACCCCGGCTGGCCGCGTGCAGGGGTACTGCGACCCGCAGTTTGAAGCGGTGCTCGCCGCTTTCATCGACAACTTCACCCAACGGGGCGAAGTTGGCGCCAGCGTGGCGCTGCGGCTGGGCGGGCGCCCGGTGGTCGACCTGTGGGGTGGCCGCAAAACGCCGGACGGCGAGGCCTGGGACGAAGACACCGTCTGCACCGTGTTCTCTTCCACCAAGGGCCTGATGGCGCTGGCCGCGCATCTGCTGGCCGACCGCGGCAAGCTGGATCTGGACGCCCCCATCAGCCGCTACTGGCCCGAGTTCGCCACGGGGGGCAAGGAAGCAGCGCGGGTCTCGATGACGCTGGACCACACCGTCGGCGTGCCGCATGTGCGCGAGCCGGTCGCCGTCGGCGGCTTCTGGGACTACGAGGCCATGGTCCGCCGAGTCGCGGAAGAACCCGCGTTCTGGCCCCCCGGCACCCGGCAGGGCTATCACGGCATCACCATGGCCTGGACGGTGGGCGAACTCATCCATCGCGCGGCCGGCATGCGTCTGGGGCCGTTTTTTGCGCAGGAACTGGCGGGACCGCTGGGCGCTGAATGCTGGATTGGCCTGCCCGCAAGTCATGAAGGGCGCGTCGCGCCGATGATACTGGCAACGCCGGACAGCGAGTGGATCGCCACCACCTTCATTCAGGACGCGCTGACCAACGCCGGTTCGCCGGCCAATCTCTTTATGCGCGACTTCGCCATTTTTGACGCCAACAGCGTCGACTGCCACGCCGCCGAAGTCGGTTCGGCGAACGGCATCGCCAACGGTCGCGGGCTGGCGGCGGCCTACTCGCCGTTCGCCAACGGCGGCCTGCATGAGGGGCGACGGCTTATTAGTCAGGATGCGATTACCCGCATGGGTCGCGTCTCGGCGGCCACCCCGGACGACGCCACGCTGCGCGTGCCCACCCGCTTCGGCCTTGGCTTCATGAAGACGATGGACAACCGCCGCCTCCCTGGCGTGGTCAATTCCAGCCTGCTGCTGTCGGAGGCCGCGTTTGGCCATGTCGGCGCGGGCGGCTCGCTGGGTTTCGCCGACCCGGAATGCCAGCTCAGCTTCGGCTATGCCATGAATCGCATGGGCACCGGCGTGCTGCTCAATCCACGCGGCCAGTCGCTGGTCGACGCCACCTATACCGCGCTTGGCTACCGCAGCAATGCGGGCGGCGCGTGGGCGCGCTAAGCGCGCCTTTCACCGACTAACGACGGAGTTATCCCATGAGCGCACGCCGCGAATTTCCCAAGATCACCGAGCAGGGCCTGGACGAACTGCGCGCCCGCCTCGGCCAGCCCATCACCAGTCAGGCAGAACCCTGGTGCCATGAAGCGACGCGGGACAACATTCGGCACTACGCGCACGGCATCGGCGACGACAACCCGCTGTGGTGCGTGCCGGCGTATGCGGAGAAGTCCGTGCACGGCGGCCTGGTCGCCCTGCCCAGCTTTCTGTTTGCGACCAGCCGCATCATCTCCGGCTACGTCGGCGGCCTGCCGGGCATCCACGCCATGTGGTCCGGCGCCGACTGGCGCTGGCACAAGCTGGTCCGACGTAACGATGAAATCAGCACCGAGGCGTCGCTGAAAGACCTCATCGAGCATCAAACCCGCTTCGCGGGCCGCGCCGTGCAGCAGATCTATCACGTGAAGTTCTACAACCAGAGCGGCGATCTGGTAGCCGACGCCGACAGCTGGTGCTTCCGCACCGAGCGCGACCATGCGCGGGAGAAAGGCACCAAGTACGCCGAGGTCAAAGCGCGGACGCCCCATCGCTACACGCAGGAGCAACTGGGCGAGGCTTACAAGCTCTACGCCGATGAAGAAATCCGCGGCGCCCGGCCGCGCTACTTCGAAGACGTCGCGGTGGGCGAGGAATTGCCCGTCATGCTGAAAGGGCCGATGACCGTCACCGGCTTTATTGCCTACGCGCAGGGCTGGGGCGGGCTCTACATCCGCGCCAACAAGCTGGCGTGGAAACTGACCGACCAGCATCCGGGCCTGGGCATCGCTAACCGCTTCGGCATTCCGGACTGCCCGGAGCGCGTGCACTGGGAGCCGGAGTTTGCGCTGGAAGTCGGCGCGCCCGGCGCCTACGACTACGGTCCGGAGCGCTGCTCCTGGCTGATTCACCAGTTGACCAACTGGATGGGCGATCATGGCTTCCTGCGCTCGGCGCATTGCAAGATTCGCCGCCACAATCCGGAAGGCGATCTGCTGTACCTGAAGGCCAAGGTCACCCGCGTGTGGACCGAAGACGGCCGCAAGCTGGTCGAGATCGAGCAGGCCGCCCACAACCAGGACGGCGAACTCTCGGTGCTGGGCGGCGGCGTGGTGGAGTTGCCGGGGCGCGGCTAAACCCGCGCGCCTAGTGCGCGCCGCCGGCGTCCGCGCTGCCGGCGGGTGGCGCTGCCCGCTCGGGCCGCGCCAGCCATACCAGCCCGATTAGCAGGACGAACAGCACCGCGCAGGCGTTAAAGATGTCGTTGGCCGCCAGCATGAACGCCTGCTGGTCGAGCAGGCGGTTCAGCAGGGCGAGGCTAGTGCCGGGGTCCATGGTCCCGTCGAGCACGCCGTGCCCGCCAACGCGGGCGGGATCAACCTGATCCACCAGACGCGCATGATGAAACGCCGCGCGCCGGTCCCACAGCGTGGTCGACACCGACGCGCCAAAGGCGCCCGCGGTAATCCGGCAGAAGTTCAGCAGCCCTGAGGCCGAGGATATTTTTTCCGGCGGAATGCCCTGCAAGGCCAGGTTGAACAGCGGAATGAAAAACGTCCCGATGGCCGCGCCCTGCAGCACGGTGGGAATGAGGATGGTGTTGAAGTCGGCGTCGGTATTGAACTGCCCGCGCAAAATCACCACCACCGCGAACACCGCGAAGCCGAAGGTGGCAAACCAGCGCGCGTCGTAGCGCTGGATGTTCTTGCCCACCCAGGGCGACACCACCAGCGCCAGCAGGCCGACCGGCGCCATCGCCAGGCCCGCCATCGTGGGCGTATAGCCCATGTGCTGCTGCAACCACAGCGGCAGCAGCACCAGATTGCCGAAAAACGCGCTGTAACCCAGCGAAATGGTCAGCGTTGCCGCCCAGAAATTACGCCGCGCGAAGAGCCCGAGGTCGACCACCGGATGGTCCTCGGTCAGCTCCCAGATCAGGAAAAATACAAAGCCGATGGCGGCGATCGCGGCGAGCACGATGATCATGTTGGACTCGAACCAGTCGAGTTCCTTGCCCTTGTCCAGCATGGTCTGGAAGCAGCCGATCCACACCACCAGCACCACTAGACCCACCAGATCGATCGGACGACGCACGGTCGGCGCCTCGCGGCTGCGGTAAATCCACCAGGTCAATCCGGCGGCCAGCAGCCCGACCGGAATATTGATGAAGAAAATCCACGACCAGTGAATGTTGTCGGTGATCCAGCCCCCGAGCACGGGCCCGACGACCGGTGCAATCAGGCTGGTCATCGACCAGATGGTCAAGGCCATCCCCGAGCTTTCCCGTTTGAAGCTGCCCAGCAGCAGCGCCTGCGAGAGCGGAATCATTGGCCCTGCGACCACGCCCTGAAGCACGCGCAACAGCACCAGGGTTTCGATATTGGGCGCGAGCCCGCACAGCCAGGACACCAGCGTGAACATCAGCACGCTCAGCACAAACAGCCGCACCATGCCAAAGCGTTGGGCAAACCAGCCGGTCAGCGGCAGCGAAATGCCGCTCGCCACCGCGAACGAGGTAATGACCCAGGTGCCCTGATTGGGCGAGACGCCCAGATCGCCCGCAATGGCGGGAATCGAGACGTTGGCAATCGACACGTCGAGCACGTTCATGAAGGTGGCGGTCGACAAGGCGACCGACCCCACCACCAGCCGCCAGCCGCTCATTGGCGGCGGCGGCCAGGTCTTGCTGGCGGCCGCGGTCACGGCTTGCTGGTTGCGCTGCCGGGCGGCCCGCGATGGGCGCTGATGATTTCCGCGATGCGCTGGTCGGCGTGCTCGCGCTGGCCGTCAAACACCTGGGTCGCGCTGAGATGCGGCTCGGCAGGCGCCATGCCCAGCGGCGTGCCGCTGCTGTCCTGAATGTCGACCGTGGCGAGCACCGACAGGCCGACGCGCAGCGGTCGCGCCGCCACCTGTTCCGGATTCAGTTCGATGCGCACCGGCACCCGCTGGACGATTTTGATCCAGTTACCGGTCGCATTCTGCGCCGGCAGCAGCGCAAACGCCGCGCCGGTGCCGGCGCTGAAGCCAACGATTTCGCCGTCGTAAACGACGTCATCACCGTAGACGTCGGCGTGCACTTTCACCGGCTGGCCGATGCGCATCTCGCCCAGCTGCACTTCCTTGAAGTTGGCGTCGACCCACACGTGCGCCAGCGTCACCAGCGACAACAAGGGTGTGCCCGGCTGCACGCGCTGCCCGACCTGCACGGTCCGCCGCACCACCTGCCCGGTCACCGGCGCCGCGATCTGGCAGCGCGCGAGATTCACATAGGCTTCGCGCACGCGGGCCGCCGCCTGCGCCACGCTCGGATGGGCTTCGATACTGGTGCCCTCGGTCATCGCCTGATTGGCCGACAGCCGCTCCTCGGCCGCGCGCACGCCGGATTGCGCGGCGGTCACCATGGCCTCGGCGGCGGCGAGCGCGATTTCGGCGTGCTTCAGCTCTTCCTTGCCCACTGCGCCGCTGACGACCAGCGCCTTGCGGGTAGCCAGATCGTCTTCGGCCTTGCGCCGCTGGGTGTCGGCCTGCGCCAGATCGGCCTGCCGGACCGCCACATCGGCGCGCAGCGTGTCGTTGTTGGCAAACACCGTGCGGATCTCGCGCACCGTGTGGGCGAGTTGCGCTTCGGCGGCATCCAGCGCGGTGCGGGCGTCGGCATCATCCAATGCCACCAGCGGCTGGGCGGCGGCGACGTGGTCGGTGTCGCGCACGGTCACCTCCCGCACGATGCCCGTGATCTGCGGCGTTACCGGCACCACGTTGGCAGCGACGTAGGCGTCGTCGGTGCTCTCGAAATGGCGCGAAATAAACCAGTAGTAGCCCGTGCTGGCCAAGCCGCCCAACAGCAACAGCAGGACGAAGACACCCAGCAGGGAGCGGCGACGGGCGCCGCGCGAAGAAGGCGAGGAAGGCTCGGTCATGGACTAGTCCTGTGCGTGCTGCGCGACCGTGACGGTGGCTTCGAAGCCACCGCCGAGCGCGCGTTTCAAGTCGACATCAAGTTCGCAGGCGCGCGCCGCCAGCAGCACGCCGGCGCGCCGCGCTTCCAGCACGTCGCTTTCGGTGGCGAGCACCGTGAGGTAGCCGGTCAGCCCGGCCTGAAAGCGTTGCAGCGCGAGGTCGTAGGCGCTCTCGGCCGCGGCGGCGGCTTCGCGCTGCGCCGCCTGCCGTTCGGCCAGCGCCCGAATCGAGACCACGCTATGCACCACATCCTGCAAGGCGGTGAGCAAGGCCCCGTTGTAGTCGGCGATGGCAAGATCAAGCTGCGCGTTGACGAACTTGAGCCTGGCCCGCAGCCGACCGGCGTCAAAAATGGGCAGGCGCACCGCCGGCCCGAGGCCGTAGACCTGCGAGCCTTCCTGCAATAGCGCGTCCAGGCCGAGCGCACTGAAGCCGGCGAAGGCGACCAGATTAACGCTGGGATAAAACTCGGCGCGCGCCGCATCGGTGGCATAACCCAGCGACTCCACGCGCTGACGCGCGGCGACGATTTCGGGCCGGCGGGCGAGCAGCCCGGACGGCAGCAGCGGCGGCAAGCTCGCGAGGCCGGCGCCCTTCAGCGCCGGCTTCAGCTTGGCGGTGGTTTCCAGCGGCACCACCGCCAGTTTGGCCAGCACGCTGCGCAACAGCGCGATGCGTTCATCGACGGCGGCCAGTTCGCCCACGGCGGCGGGAATCGCGCCCTCGGCCTGACGTTCTTCGACCTTCGAATCCAGCCCCTCGGCGACCCGCGCCCGGACGAGCGCCAGAATGCGTCGCCGCTGCGCGAGGGTGGCGTCGATGACCTCGCGCTCGGCCAGCGCTTCGCCCAGTGCAAACCAGCTGCGGGCAACCGCCGAGGCCAGCCCCACGCGCGCGGTGTAGAGGTCGGTCTCCATCGACGCGGCCTGCACCTCCACCGACTTGGCGATGGCGGCGTTCTTGCCGAATAAATCCAGCTCGTAGGTGAAATCCAGCGCAAAGCGGTTATCGCTGCGGTGTTCGCCGGCCACCGCACGCGGGGCGAGGCCGTGCTCCGCATAGCGCTGGGTGGTCGATTTGAAGTTGAGATCCACTTCCGGAAAGCTGCGGGCAGTCGCAAATTCGCTACCCGCCTGCGCCAGGCTGAGCCGCGCCCGCGCGCGTTCGATGTCCGGGCTGTCGGCAAGGGCGTGGTCGATCAACTGATCGAGTTCGGGGGCGCCATAGGCCAACCACCAGCGGTCGGTAGGCCAAACGGTCGGCGCGGTGTCTGCAGCGCCGGCGGGCAGTGCTTTAAGCGCGCCCTGATGTTCGATGCCGGCGGAACTGACGCAGGCGCCAAGCGCGGCGGCCAGTGCGCCCAGCAGCAGGCTGCGTGCAAGAGCACGCCGCAGGATGCCGTCAATACTCATGGGGTGTCGGTTCCGGCCTGGGCGCTGCCGTTGTCGATCATCCGTGTGAGGAAACGCTTGAGTTGCCGGACTTCGCGGTCGCTGAAGCCGGCGAGATGCAGGTTGAGTACCTCGGCGATCGCGAACGGCACCAGACCAATCGCATGTTTGCCTTCGGCGGTCAGCGCGAGATGCACCAGCCGCCGGTCGTGGGTGCTGCGGCGGCGCTGAACCAGTCCCTTGCGCTCCAGCCGGTCGATCATGCGGGTCACCGCGCCGGTGTCGATGTCGAGCGCACGGGCCAGCGCGGCGGCGGTATCGCCTTTACCCTGCGCGATTAGCAGCAGCGGTCCCCACTGCAGGGCGGTGAGGTCAAGGCTTTGCACCCGCCGTTCCATATGTCGCTGCAAGGACGCGTGCAGGCGTCGCACGAGATAGCCGTAGGAGTCATCAACCGCATAGGTCTCGCCGGTGTAATAGGCGATCGGCCGGCTGGTGCCGGTGCGCGGCGAGCGTTTGCGGGCGGGCGTGTTGGGGTCTGCTGGTGGCATGGCCGGGATTGTTCCTGCCTAAGCAGTGATTGTCAAAGCAGTGGCAGGCTGGGCAGGTGTTGCGCCAGGCGGATGACACCCCGTCAGTCGAGGGCGTAGAGTCGCGCGGCCTGCCGTGTTCCGCGCGTGGGCAGACGCCCGTTCCCAACCCGGAGGTGCCGCATGGCCAACGATCCTTTTGCCAGTTTCAAGGCTGCCCAGCGTGAAGGCTGGGCGCTCTTCGCGCCGCTCGAAACCCTGACCACGCCGCCCGCCGGGGCGCTGGTCGCATTTGCCGGTGTGAGGCCGGGACAGGCCGTGCTGGATGTCGCCTGCGGCACCGGCGTGGTGGCGGTGACCGCGGCCCGCGTCGGCGCGCAGGTCAAGGCGCTGGATCTCGCGCCCGCCCTGCTCGCCCGGGCGCGCCAGAATGCCGAGGTCGCCGGCGTCGCGATTGAGTTCACGGAAGGTGATGTCGAAGCCCTGCCCTACCCGGACGCGAGCTTCGACGTGGTGCTGAGCCAGTTCGGTCACATGTTCGGCCCGCGGCCGGCGGTGACCGTGGCCGAGATGCTGCGGGTGCTGAAGCCCGGCGGGCGAATCGCCTTCAACACCTGGCCGCCGGAGCTCTTCACCGGGCTGATGTTCGCGCTGGTTTCGCGCTATGTGGCGCCGCCGCCGGACGTGCCGCCCACCGTCTTGTGGGGCGACCCGTCGGTGGTGCGGGAGCGCTTGGGCGATGCGGTTGAGGCACTTGAGTTTGATCGCGAGATCATGCTGACGCCCTGCCTCAGCCCGCAGCACTACCGCGCCACCATCGAAGGCACGGCAGCGCCCTTGCTAAAGCTGGTGCAAAGCCTGAGCGGCGAGCCGGCGAAACTCGCCCAGTTCCGGGCCGAACTGGAAGCGCTGATTGCGCGCTTTACCAAACAGAACGTGCTGCTTCAGCATTTTCTGCAGACGCGCGCGATCAAGCGCTGAGGCCGTCAAGCGTCCGCCGGGCGGCCCCCGGCGGCGCTTACCAGGGCTCGCTTTTCGAGCGCAAATCGAGCTCGAACGTCCAGGCCCGCGCCGGCTGCTGGTGCAGAAACCAGTAGGCGTCGGCCAGCCCGTTCAGATCAATCAGCCGCTCGCCCGCTTCTTCGGCGAAAGACGGAAAGCGCTTGCGCAGCGTTTCGCCGTCGATGCCGCCATCCACCACCAAGTGCGCGACATGCAGGCCGTCGGGGCCACATTCCTTGGCCAGCGCCTGTGCCAGCAGGCGTAGCCCGCCTTTCGCGGCGTTGAAGGCGCCAAAGCCGGCGCGACCACGCAGCGAAGCGCTGGCGCCGGTGAAAATCAGCGTGCCGCCACCGGGCAGCATCCGCCGCGCCGCTTCCCGACCAAATAAAAAGCCGCCGAAGCAGCCCGTCCGCCAGGCTGCCTCAAAATAGTCGGCCTCCATCTCGGTCAGGCGTCCGGGCGTGTTGTTGCCGGCGTTATAAACCGCAAGCTCCGGCGTGCCGCGCGCCGCCACCTGATCGAACAAGGCCTGCACGGCGTCTTCGCGGGTGACGTCGGTGACGACCGCCTCGGCGCTGCCCCCGGCGCGCTCGATGGACTCGACCACTGCCGCCAGCCGGCTCGCGGTGCGCCCGGCCACCGTCACGTGCAAGCCTTCGCGCGCTGCGCGTTGGGCCACCGCCGCGCCCAAGCCGTTCACCGCACCCACGCCGATCACCACGGCGGTCCTCTGTTTAGACATCTGTCGACTCCTCAAGAAAAATCCGGCGATGCGGGCTGTCACAAACGTGCAACCTCACCGTCATGGTAGAACAACACGCGCGGCACAGGCTTGCAGCGTGATCCAACTCATCGCCAGCCCGAACCCTTGCGCCCTGCCCGTGCCGCACGGGCGTCAGCGCATAATTGCCTCAGGTCGCGGCTCGTCATGCGCATAGCCCTCGTCACCGACGCCTGGCAGCCGCAGGTCAACGGCGTGGTGCGCACGCTGAACACCACGTTGCAGCATCTAACGCTGGCTGGCCACACGGTGACGGCGATCACCCCGCTCGATTTCAACACCATGCCCTGCCCGACGTATCCGGACATCCGGCTGGCGCTGTGGCCGGCGCGCGGGGTGGCGCGTCGGCTTGAGGCGTTCGCGCCCGAGGCCATTCACATCGCGACCGAAGGACCGCTGGGCCTCGCCGCGCGACGCTACTGTCTGCGCCACGGACTGCCCTTCACCACGTCTTTCCACACGCAGTTTCCCGAATACATCCGGCTGCGCGCGCCCGTTCCAGTGGCCTGGACCTACGCGCTGCTGCGTCGCTTCCACGCGCCGGCGGTGCGCACCATGGTGCCGACGCCAGGCCAGCGCGACAAACTTCTCGCGCGCGGCTTCGAGAATCTCCGCCTGTGGTCGCGCGGCGTGGATACGACGATCTTCAATCCCGATGACCCGGTGCATTACGACCTGCCGCGACCCATCGCGATTTACATGGGGCGCGTGGCGGTGGAAAAGAATATCGAGGCGTTTCTCGACTTACCGCTGGCCGGTAGCAAGTTGGTCATCGGCGACGGGCCGGATCTGGAACGGCTGCGCGCGCGCTATCCGGGCTGTCACTTCACAGGCCCCAAGTTTGGCCGGGAACTGGCGCGGCATCTGGCCGGCGGCGACGTATTCGTCTTTCCCAGCCGCACGGATACCTTTGGGCTGGTGTTGCTTGAGGCCATGGCCTGCGGGCTGCCGGTGGCGGCCTTCCCCGTCCAAGGGCCGGTAGACGTCGTAACGCAGGGTGAAACCGGCGTGCTGTCCGAAGACCTCGGCGCGGCGGTGAGGCAGGCGCTGGGGCTGTCGCGCGAAGCCTGTATGGCGCTGGCGCGAAGCTATTCCTGGACGCGCTGCACGGCAGATTTTGCCTCGTATCTGGCGCCGTTCGACGCGCCCCACAGCCCCGTCCGCGACGCCAGCGCGCTAGTCCCCGAGCGAACCGCATAGGGCGCCAGCCGCGCGGCCAGCGCGGCCGCCATGCTCGACGGCTCGTCGTAAATCTGCGCAGCCGGCACCCCACCCTTCACTTCCAGCCGCTCGCGCGTATCAAAGCCATAGCTCGCCATCAGGCACTCGTAACCCGCCGCGACGCCGGCCGTGTAGTCGCCCACCTCGTCGGCCGCCAGCAGATTTTCGACGTAACGCGTGCTGCGCATACCGGCCAGCACTTCGCCTTTTTTGACGCCCACGGGCAGCGGAATCACAAAATCGAGATGCGCTTCCTGCACGCCGCTGCGCGCCAGCACGGCGCGGATCACTGGCCCCGGGTTGATCGCGTAGTTGCGGCTCAACACGCCGCAGTGAATCTGCGGATTGGCGATCATCTCGTTCAATAGCGGCACGTACTCCGCGTGGACGGCTGCTGACTCGGCGTAGTACTCGGTCAAGCGCTCGCGCAAACGGCGAGTTTTTGGCAGCGAGAAGCCGACCAGATTGTTCAGCAACTCGCGGCCGCCACCGAGATACTTGAGAAACTTGCGACGATTCTTGAAGCGCAGTTCGTCGCCCACATCCAGCCCGAAGCTCGCCATGGTGTCGCGCAGGATGGCGTAGGAATTCACCAGAAAGCCGTCGAAATCGAGCACCATCAACAAGCGTTTTTTCATGCGGGCGTTCTCTGCATCAGATGGGCGTAAATGCTCCGTGGTCGGTGTTGCATGGCCGTGACAGCGCAGGGACTTTGCCGTCACGTCGGCGACGCATCCCCGTCACGCCGATGTCACGCAAAAGCCCTAGCGTTGCCCCCTGAAGTGACCGCGCGGCGGCACGCGAGAGAGGAACGCAGACCGGTGACGCCGTTGACTGTTCGCGACCGCATTGATCAGTCGGTCTTCAACGCGATCTACTCGCGATCGCTGGTCTACAACACCTGCTGGGAAGATCCGGCAGTCGACCGCCAGGCGCTGACCCTGACGCCGGACGACACGATGCTGGTGATCACCAGCGCCGGCTGCAACGTGCTGGACTACGCGCTGACCGGCGTGCGCAAGATTTTTGCCGTGGACGCCAATCCCCGGCAGAACGCGCTGCTGGAGCTGAAAATGGCCGGCATCCGGCGCCTTGCGCATCGCGACTTCTTCCGCATTTTTGGCGACGGCCATCATCCAGAGTTCAACAGCATTTACCACGAGTTGCTGCGCCCGGTGCTCTCGCCCGCCGCACGCGCCTGCTGGGATTCGCGCACGGCGTGGTTTTCCGGGCAGCACGGCGGTTTTTACTTTCACGGGCTGTCGGGCATCGTCGCGCGACTCTTTCGCGGCTATCTGCGCCTGCGGCCCACGCTGGCGCGTCACATTGACGAACTGTTCGAGGCGTCGACGCTGGACGCCCAGCGCGAGATCTACGATGCACGCATCGCGCCGCGCCTGTGGACCCGCCCGGTCAACTGGGCCCTGTCGCGGCAGCTGACGCTGTCCTTGCTCGGCGTGCCGCATCCCCAACGGCGCGAAGTGGTGGCGCAGCACAGCGCCGGCGTGGCTGGATTTGTGCGGGATTCGCTGGATTTTCTGGCGCATCACCTGCCGTTTCGCGACAACTATTTCTACGCCGTTTATGTGCAAGGCCGCTATCGACCCGACTGCTGCCCGGAATACCTCAAGCCCGCCCAGTTTGCGCGCCTCAAAGCCGGGCTGGTCGATAGCATCGAGCCGCATACCTGTACGGTGACTGCGTTCCTCGAGTCCAACCCCACGCCCATCTCACGCTTTGTGCTGCTCGACCATATGGACTGGATGAGCTCCTACCTGCCGCAGGCGCTGGCGGAAGAATGGGCGGCGATCTTCGCGCGCGCCACGCCCGAGGCGCGGATCATTTTTCGCAGCGCGCACGCCGAGCCGCGCTACCTGGCGAACATTCAGTTGCCCCATAACGGACCCGCGGTGCGCGACCTTCTACGCTTTGATCCGCAGCGCGCGCGTGCGCTGACGCGGCAGGACCGCGTGCATACCTATGCGGGTTTCCATATTGCCGACGTGGCGGTGTGAATGCGCGATTTGGCTGAACTGCGGGTGCTCTGGCAGCTGCTGCGCGGCATGCCGGCGGCCGGCAGCCACGCCGAACGCCTCGAGCGCTTCTACGCGCCGCAGGCCGCGCGCTACGACAGCTTTCGCGAGCGCCTGCTGCACGGGCGGCAGACATTGATTAATGCGCTCGATTTTCAGCCCCGTGAGCGGGTCGCGGAACTCGGCGCCGGCACCGGCTGCAATGTGCGTTGGTACGCAGACCGTCGCGCACAGTTGCAACAACTGACGCTGGTCGACCTTTGCCCTGCCCTGCTGGCGCAGGCCCGTACACGCGCCGCGGACTGGGCAAACACGCACGTCATCGAGGCCGACGTCACGCAGTGGCAGCCCGCAGCGCCGCTCGACAAGGTCTATTTTTCCTACGCCCTGACCATGATCCCGTCCTGGCAAGCGGCGATCGAGAACGCCATCGCGATGCTGAAGCCCGGCGGGCTCCTTGGGGTGGTCGACTTTTATATCGCCGAGGCCCAGCCCGCGGCCGGCCTTGCGCGGCATCCGGCCTGGCAGCGCTGGCTGTGGCCGCGCTGGTTTGCCCACGACGGCGTGCGCCTGTCGCCGGCGCATCTGCCGTATCTGCGCACACGTCTCGCGCCGGTGGTGTTGCAGGAAGCTCGCGGCAGCCTGCCGTGGCTGCCGGGTCTTCGCGTGCCCTACTACGTGTTTGTGGGCCGTAAATTGGGCGCCGGCTGATGGAACGCGTACGCGCCATTTTTCTCTCCGACATCCATCTGGGCACCCGCGCCTGTCAGGCCGGCCGGCTGCTCGCCTTCCTGCGCGATCACGAGGCCGAGCAGATTTATCTGGTGGGTGACATCGTCGATTTCTGGTCGATGAAGCGCGGCGTCGCCTGGTCGGCGGAACAGAACACCTTCGTGCAGAAAATGTTGAAGCGCGCCCGCCACGGCGTTGATGTGGTGCTGGTGCCAGGCAACCACGATGAACTGCTGCGCGAGCACGTGGGGCTTTCCTTCGGCAATATCCGGCTGGAAAGCGAAACCGTCCACACCGCCGCCGATGGCCGGCGCTATCTTGTCCTGCATGGCGATGTGTTTGACGACGCCACGCGCTATTCGCGCTGGCTTAAAGCGCTGGGCGATCACGGCTACGAATTCATGATGTGGCTGCAGGGCATGGTCTGCCGCGTGCGCCAGCGGCTAGGGCTGGCGCGGCACTGGTCGCTCGCAGCCTACGTGAAGCAGCACATCGGTAGCGCGCTGCGGTTTATCGCCGAGTTTGAATCCCTTGCGGTGACGCATGCGGCCGAGCGTGGGTTTGACGGCATCATCTGCGGCCACATTCATGCGGCGGCCTGCCGGCTCGACGGCGGCGTACGCTATCTCAACTGCGGCGACTGGGTAGATAACTGCTCGGCCATCGTCGAGCATCTGGACGGACGCTTCGAGCTGAAGCGCATGGACGGCGTCGCGCCAATGGCACCGGCCAACGATGCTGTCCTCGACTTGAAACAGGTCTGGCGTCGCCTGCGCGATTAGGCAATTTCCTGCGCCGACGGCGCCCGCCACCAGTTGCGCTCCACGCGCGAGAGCACCGTGCAATCGCAGTACCCGCCGTGCGCTTTCAAATACGCCAGCGCCGCCGGCACCGGCAGCCCGCGCGCGAGCAGAAATCGCAGCGTGGCGCTGTAGCCGTGGGCGCAAGCGCGCGTGCGCAGGTCCTGCTCCAGCACGTCGAATAAATCCAGCAGATCGCGTGGCGGCAGCGCGGGTAAAGGGGGCTGCCCCGCGTGCGGCACGGGAGCAAGCAGCAGCATCTGATTCACAGGCGGTCGGTCCTCGGGTTACGCGCCGGCATCCTGCCCGGGCTGCGTTAAAAACTGTCGTGCGCGGGGTGCGCACGCGGGCCGCCGAGGATGACGGAATAAAGCGCCCGCGCCCTGATCGGGCGCAGGCATCCGGGTAGCGGCGCTAGTGGCCGCTGGCCGGCGGCAGTTTGGCCAGCGCGCGCTGCACGGCCTGACGCAGGCTGCCGTCGGCGGCGGTCAGCCGCGCGCTCCACGCCAGCCAGTAGCGACGCGAACCGGCAGCCGCCGCCTGCGCGGCGGCGTCCTGCAAGTGCTCGGCGGCCAGCAAGGCGCCCAGTTCACCCAGCACGTCCCAGTCGTCCTCATCAGCGGCCGCAATCAGCGCCGCAAACACGCTGCCCGGGTTGGCCACGCCGCGATGACGGAAGAGTTCACGCAGCTCGGCGTAGGCGTAACGCTCGCCGGCCTCGCTGCGCGGCGACAGGGCCAAGAGCTGCGCGCTGGCGCTGGCGACCACCGCCGGGTCGCTGTCCTTGACCACCATGGGCAGCAGCGCCACCGGATGCACGATGTGCTGGGCGGCGTATCCGGCAATTTCGCCGGCCAGCGCGCAGCGCTCGGCGGCGGTGCTGTGGGCCGCGGCCTGGGCGTAGAGTTCGGCCAGCGGCAGGATGTCGCGCTCGTTCACTTCCTTGCCGTAGAGCATCAGGCTGTGGCGGAGCACGTTCAGCAGCGCGGCGCCGTCGAGTTGGCGCCAGTCGCCGCCGTGCAGATAGACCCGCACTTCATGCGCCGACGCCGGCGCCCATTCGTCGGGGCCCGGACCGTCCTCCGCTTCGCCCGGCGGCGGTGGCCACCAGAGGCTCGCGACCAGGCTGTCGGTCAGAAAACTGCGAAAGGCTTCGACGTCGAAGTCGGGCGGAAACGCCGAGGCCTCACCGGCCGCCTGCCAGTCGGCCAGCAGTTCGCGGAGCCCCGGCCACAGGGTGTCTGAAGCCAGCAGGCGTTCGGCCTCAGCGGCGGCGCGTTCGGCCGGCAGGCCGCAGGCAGCCAGCACGCGCGCGGCGAACACCGGACGCTGGGCGTCGTCGAGTTGCTCGGACAGCAGTAATAAGGCCGGCACGTCTTCGCCCAGACCTTGCAACAGCGGGGCGAACACCTGCAGCGGATTCCAGCGCTCGCCCGGCGTAAACCAGCCAATCTGGCGCACGCGCTGGGCGAAGGGATCGAGCTTGGCCCAGACCAGCGGCTGGCGTTCGCCCGGCGTGGCCTCGCCCACCGCGGCGACCAGCACCACTTCCGGCGCCAACGCGGGGCGATAGCCCAGCACAAAAAACACTTCCAGCGGGGCCGAGCGCAGCGTCTCGAAGTCGAGCTCTAGCGGCGGGTCGGCAAGTTCAAGCGTGCAGGTCTCGGCCATGCGGATGTCCTTCATCGGGCTTAAGGGCGGCGGCGTGGCCGGGCGGGGATTATGCCTGCTCCGTATACGTCTCACGATGCCATCCGGGATGGCGAAGCGCCGTCGGCGATGGCAAGCTCTCGCCACCTTCAAAGCCTCGGAGCCTTCGTCATGTCCGCTGCCCTCACCCAAGCGCTCGATTCTATTTTGGCCAACACCGTTGCCAGCGCCGGCGGCGTGCCCGGCGTGGTTGCCATGGCGACCGACCGGAACGGCACGGTTTACGAAGGCGCGGCGGGCCTGCGACAGGCGGGCGGCAACGCCGCCATGACGACCGATTCCATCGTCTTCCTCGCCTCCTGCACCAAGGCGATTACCGGCATCGCGGTCATGCAGCTGGTGGAAGAAGGCCTCATCAAGCTCGAAGACGAAGCCGCCCGTCACCTGCCGGAAATCGGCCAGCTGCAAGTGCTGACCGGCTTCGATGCCGATGGCCAGCCGCAAATGCGCCCGCCGGTGCGCCCGATCACCATCAACCACCTGATGCTGCATACCTCCGGGCTGGGCTATGAGTTTTTCAGCGCCGACGAAGCCCGCTACCGGCAGGTGAAGGGCGTGCCCACCATCCTCGCCTGCAACGCGGACGCCATCAAAAGCGCGCTGCTGTTCGACCCGGGCGACGCCTGGTGCTACGGCTCGAACATCGACTGGCTGGGGCTGATCGTGGAGAAATTCCGCGGCAAGCGGCTGGGCGAGGTGCTGCGCGAGCGCCTGTTCGGACCGCTGGGCATGAACGACACCTCGTTTGAGCTAAGCCCCTCCATGCGCTCGCGGCTGGTGACTATTCACCAGCGCCAGCCAAACGGGCAGATCGTGCCGGTGCCGGAACTGGTGCTGCCGCAGCCGCCGGTGATGGACATGGGCGGTCACGGCCTCTACGGCACCACCGGCGATTACCTCAAGTTCATCCGCATGATCCTGAACGACGGCAACGGCACCTACGGCCGCGTGCTGAAGCCGGAGACCGTCGCCGCGCTGTCGCAGAACGGATTGGGCGCGCTGAAAACGCCGGGCTGGACCACCTCCATGCCCAATCTGGCCAACAGCGGTGACTTTTTCCCCGGCTTCTCCAAATCCTGGGCCTATACCTTCCAGGTCAACGACACCGCCCTGCCCACCGGCCGCCCGGCGGGCAGCCTGAGCTGGGCCGGGATCGCCAATTCCTTCTATTGGATTGACCGCCAGACCGGCCTCGGCGGCATGTGGAACACGCAGATTCTGCCGTTCCTGGATGTCTCCTCCTGGCCGGGCTATGTGAACTTTGAAACCACCGTGTACCAGCATCTGGCGCGCTAAAGCCCCCGCCTTAAACGATAGAAGGAGCCCGGCTGCATGGGACCGTTCCGAGAATACAAAGTCATCCACGTGGCCGAGGGCGGCTGCGGCACGATCTTCTTTGGCGCTTCGGGCATTCCCCTGAAGAAGCTGGAGACGACCTTGAACCAGGAAGCCGCGCAGGGCTGGCAGCTGGTGTTTCAGGCGATCGAGCGCAAGCGCTTCTGGCTGTTCTGGGCGCGGGAATCCGTGATCTGCACGCTAGGTCGCTAGACATGCGCGCCTCGCTGCCCGCGCGCGCCGTGCTGGCGGCGATTGCGTGTTGGCAGCGGCACGGCGGTGGCGCGCGCTTGCTGGGCGCGAGCTGTAATTTCACGCCCAGCTGCTCGGCCTACACCGCCTGCTGCGTTGAGCGCTTCGGGCTTACGCAGGGCCTGCGGCTCGGCTGGGCGCGCCTGCGCCGCTGCACGGACCGCGATGCGGTCGGTACACAAGCAGACGAGCCCCCAAGCGCGGCCGGCCAGCATGCTTGATCAGCACCGGCTGAACGCCGAGGAGGAGACGCTACGCCAGCGTGTGCGTGACCTGCCGGACGCCGCCCGGGCCCGCTTCTACGCTGACGCCGGCGAACGTCTGCGCGACCCGGACACCTACGCGGTGCTCAATTTCTCGCTGATCTGCGGCATCCATCACCTCTATCTGCGCCGCTACGGGCTGTGGCTGTTCGAGCTGCTGCTGAGCGTGCTGGGCATCGTGCTGCTCGTGACGCCCTGGTTTGCGCTGGGTGTCGTTTTGCTGCTGGCGCTGCTCGGCACCGAGCTCTACTGCCTGTTCCGCTCGCAGCTCATCGTGCAGGACTACAACAACCGGGTGATGCGAGAGGTGTTGGCGGGAATGGGGGCGGAGCGCTGACAAAACGACACACGGAACCCATACACCTTGGCGGATGTCCGCCTTCAGGCGGCGGACGCAGTTGTGTGCGTGCCGATGTTTTTCAACCAGACCTCAAGATTGATTGCCCGCCACAACTCCGGGCTGTAGTTCCCTTGCCCGCCTCGGTGGTGCTCCAGCAAGGACGCCACGCCCGCCGGGTCAAGGTACGGCTCGCTGAGCAGCGAGCCTGCACCAAACAGACCTTGTAGATAATCCCCAAGCTCCCGCTTGAACCATTGGTCCTGCGGAACCGAGAATCCGACCTTGCCCTGCCGCTGCCGAACCTTGTTCGGCAGAATTCCTTTTGTGGACTCTCGTAATAGCCGCTTGGTGCTACCGTTAAGAATCTTGAGGCTGTCAGGGCATCGAAACGCGAGCTCTGCGATTCGGTGGTCAAGAAACGGGACACGGGATTCGACGGAATGCGCCATGGAATTACGGTCTGCTACGCGAAGAATGGCCTGCATACCTGGATTGACCAGCGACAGATACAAATAGTTAACAAAGACATCTCCGCGAAACGGCGGCGCATAAGACTCCGGCGCTCGTGGCTGCTTTTTGATGAAATCAAGCGTGAGCCACCGCAGCTTGGGGCGCAGTGGCACCGTCGGCCGCGTTAACTTTCGGCGCTCGAAATACTGGAAAACATCTTCTGTGAATTTCGACTTGTCGCCGAAGACCTTGGCATATCGCGCGGCCTGAAACAGCGACTCTGCCCAGTCGATCTGATGGTTCTGCTGGATAAAAAACGCCTCTTTGGCCAGCGAAAAAAAAACGCCGTTGATGTAACAAGCCGGCCATAAACAAAGGAAACGCAGCGTGATACCCGCCCAGCATTTCGTCTGGCCCCTGACCATCAAGGGTGACAACCACGCCGGTTTCCCGAACCAGTTTGAATACCGACCATTGCGCGAAAATACTCAGTGACCCGAACGGTTCGTCCTGATGGTAGACCAGCGATTCGACATCCTCGATCAAATCGGCAACTGACGGATAGGTGAAGTGCGGCGTAACGCTCGTTTTTTCCAATACGGCGTCAATGTATTCGCCTTCATCGTGCGGACTGTCTTTGTATCGGGCCGAAAATGTATTGATTTTTGGCCGCATCCGGTCGGCCAGGCATACGATGCTTGACGAATCGAGACCGCCGCTAAGACACGCGCCCAAAGGCACATCGCTCATCAGCCTTAGCCTGATGGAGTCTTCCAGCAGGTCACGGAAGTCGGCACACGCCGCGCGCCGGGAAATTGCGGGCGGGATGGTCGGATCGATGTCCCAATATCGACGTGGTTGCGGCGGTGCCAGCGTTGAGGCGAGGGAAACGATGAGTGCTTCTCCGCCACGCAACTGTGCAATGTTGGAAAAAAATGTGGAGCTTCGCCGATCTGTTTTTCCCGTGGTCAGGTATTCAAAAATCGTCTGCTCGTTCAAGGTCCGGGATACGCGATGGCTCTGAAGGAGTCCCTTGATCTCGGAAGAGAAGGCGAACACCTCCCTATCGAGGTAATAGAAGAAGGGTTTTTCCCCAAACCGGTCCCGCGAACAGAACAGACGCCTCGCCCGCAAATCGAGCAATACAAATGCCCACATGCCATTGAATCGGGATAAACAGCCCTCACCCCATTGCGCGTAGGCGGCGATGATGACCTCTGTGTCGGTTCTGGAAACAAAACGATGCCCAAGCGCGACCAGTTCTGACCTTATCTCCTCAAAGTTATAAATCTCGCCGTTATGAACCAGCCATATTCCGCCATCGGCGGCCGCCATCGGTTGATGCCCTGCGGCAGACAGATCGAGAATTGCAAGACGCCGATGGTCCAGCGCGAAGTTGTAGCCGTGCTCTATCGGCTCACTCGCTAAGGTTTCCAGAGAGGTATGCGGCGAGAAACTGAACGCGCTTTCCCGGATCTCACAAGGGGTGTCGGCGCCAAACCCAGCGACTGCGATGCTTGTTTGCCAATTTCCCGTTACAAACCCAGCGTCATCCGGACCACGATGCCGCAGCGTGGCGGTCATCGCCCGGATGCTCGCGAAGTCTTCGCTTACCAAGCGCTCTCCGGGCTGCAACAACACAAAACCTGTGATCCCACACACCCTGAATACCTCATGACCGCAGTCTGACGGGAATCTAGCCGCAGATGGAAATGACCTTGCGATTTAGATCTTGAATATCATGCAAGCCCAAAGAGCGGTTGCGACCTAGTCGTAACTTAGGGAATGGAATAATGAGACTCCTTGCGGCCCGCGCAACATCAACGCACGATGATTCGTACCGCCTCAAAGGCCTCGGCAAACGAACTACCGCATTGAACCCCACGCACACGAGCCAGACTTTCAATATACTCAGGCGCGGCATAGCTTCTGAACCCTTGGGATCGGTAATTAGCCAAAGCGGCTATCTTATGGGTTAAGTGCTCTTCACTAAGACACACAAACGCCGAGTTCTCGAAGGATGTGACGTTCTGCGGTAACTCATAGCCCAGCAGCGTAGATCGCTTAAAGGCGCGGAAGCCCTCCGCGTAAACCGTAGCATGGTCTTGATGGTTATCGAAGGAACTGGGAAGCAAGACCAGTTCCGGCTGATATTCCTTGTTTAGTCGATAGAAGTGCTCAAGGATTTCCTGCCGGTGCGACGGGAAATAGCGTACCGGAAAGCGCGCGACCTCGATCGCATCGGGAGCAACGCCAATTGCCGCGACGCATGCGTGGCACTCCTTTTCGAGGACATCCTTCGCAAATCCGGTCGGCACGGACTCGTCACAGCGGCTAAGCGCGAGATACCGCACTTCAACACCGGACTCAACGAGACGGACCATGGCTCCGGCACAGCCGAATTCATCATCTGTATGGGCACACAGCACCAACGCCCGCCGCACGCCACCAAGAAAAGAAAGCATATTTATTAAGCCTTTCTCTCGAGCATTTTGCCCGGGTTACCCACTATCGTTTGGTTATCCATTACCTCTTTGAGCACCACTGACCCAAGCCCCAACGTCGCCCCTGAACCGATCCGGGTCTGATTCATTATGGTCACGCTGGGGGCAATCCATACCCCGTCTCCCGTATGAACGCTGCCGCCCAACATGGCATTCGCGATAACGATGGTATTAGCCCCCAGCACCACGTTGTGGGCAATATGCACGAGATTGTCTATCTTGCAGCCTCGCCCGATCACCGTGTCTCCCAGCGACCCACGGTCCACACAGGTGTTGGATCCAATTTCCACACCCGACTCAATTAAAACGCCACCCAGATGTGGGAACCGCCAGTACGTGCCATCGTCGTCTTTTTCATAGCCAAATCCTGGCATCCCGATAGTGCAATTGTTACCAATGGTCACCAGCGGCGCGACCCTACAATTCGCTATCACCGTATTTGCTCCGATTGTCACCCCAGCCCCCAGAACGACCCGTGGACCGATGACACAACCATGACCAAGGCGTACGTGCTCACCTATCACTGCATCAGACGCTATTGGGTTTTCCCCAAGCGCGGGGAGATCGGTCCGGATCAAGGCATCGAAGAACCGGTCGACAATTTGGGTGAACAGCAATTTTGCGTTACGCGTCTTGAGTACCGTGAACAGCGGGGGGGCATCAAGAACTGCCGCTTCCGGCACAAGAAGAACAGCCCCTGCAAACTGCCGCAAGCAATTGGGGTTTCGGTTGAGGTTTCGCGCCGAAATCCATGCCATATCGTTCGGGCCCGCTTCACTATTCGGCGCAACCCCTGTTATGGCAGTCTCTTCATCCTTGAGAAGAACCTCGATTACCAAGGGGTTCGCCTTTATAAAGTCGAGGAGTTGCCTCACGCTGATCATATGCACATCGCTGGTAGCGTCGGTCTGATGAAATTGGTACACGCCTCTCGGCGTGAGCCCGGGGCTTAGTTAAAGAACTATTCTAGAGATGCTGCGGCATTTCGCGCACCGAAAGCCAACCTTGGAAAGGTCGTATGGAGAAGATTACTAGAAAGAAATCCGTGGGCGCAAAAAAAGTTCTAGTGCTCCTTTACAACCGGTTTACCAACGACTCCCGGGTTCTCAAGACTTGCACGTCGTTGGCAAACGCAGGATATCAGGTCGAACTCTGGGCAAGCTACGGTGCCGATCTGCCCGAGCATGAGATCGTTAGCGGCTTCAAAGTCTGGCGAAAATTTGGCAAACCGACGGTCTCCCTACAGTCTCAACCGACATCTGGGAACGAGGTGCGGGATGCTCAGCGCAAGCTGGCGTGGGTTTCGGTAGTTAGGTCCTTTGGGTCTGACGCGATCGCTTCAGCCGGTCGGATCATTCGCGAAAGCTTGCGCATGAGCGCAAAGCATCTGAAGCATAGAACACCGCGTTTTCACGACCTACTGAAAAACAGGTACATCGTCGTAGCACGCCTTCTGATGCGCGCTAATAAGCCAGCCAGACGCCCCGCACGGCACATAGTTCCTACCTTTAGGTCTGCCGCGATCGCTTCAGCCGGTCGGATCATTCGCGAAAGCTTGCGCATGAGCGCAAAGCATCTGAAGCATAGAACACCGCGTTTTCACGACCTACTGAAAAACAGGTACATCGTCGTAGAACGCCTTCTGATGCGCGCTAATAGTCCAGCCAAACGCCCCGCACGGCGCATAGTTTCTACCTTGAATACGCAGACTGAACATCTCTTAAGCGAGGGCGCGTTCGTCGAATTCGACTTCATCCATTGCAACGACCTTTTGCCACTTCCGCTGGCCAGCGCCATGAAAGCGCGAGCACCCGGGCTTAAGCTAATTTACGACTCTCACGAATATCAGATTGAGTCAGCTGGCCTGATAGGCAAGCCAGAGAAAAAACTGCTTTTCGAGAAATTGGAAAGCGACAATATTGGTTCGGCTGATGCAGTAATCACGGTTGGCGATTCAATCGCAGGGGAATACCAACGCCTCTACGACCTACAGAAAGTCCATGTCGTCCGCAATTGCCCACCTCTTACCCCAGATCGAGCCGAAAACGAGTATTTTCGGGAGAAATATCAGCTAGCTCCTGAAGATATCATCTTCCTGTACCAGGGCGGGCTCATGAAAAACGTGCGTGGTCTGGAAGAAACACTTCGCTGTTTTATACGGTTAAGCCAGGCTGGATTTACCCGGCATTTCATCGTCTTTATGGGCTTTGGCAACATGGCGTACCAAATCCAATCCGCAGCGCAGACCCACAGCAACATCTTGTTTCACCCATCGATCTCGTCGGAGCGCATTCCTGAAGTGAGTTCGTCCGCAGACTACGGCACCATTTTCGCGCCCAACAACTGCCTTAGCTATTTCTATAGCCTCCCCAATAAGCTGTTTGAATACATCGTCTGCGGGCTCCCAATCGTTACGACCCCGCTGTACGACATGCAGAATTTGATTCAGGAAGAAGGTATAGGCCACACCACGGCGGACTTCACTGAGGATGCGATCTATAAGACCCTGTCGCAGATCGACACTCGTCCGACGCCAGAACTCCGTGCGCGCATTCGGGCACTTCATCGCGACAAATATAATTGGGGTATCGAAGAAAAGACCTTGCTTGAGGTCTACCGAAATGCCTGAATGGACGACCGTCTCTGGTCTCGCGCGGTGCTCGCTAGGCTTGCGCCCACCGCTCCAGCGCCTCCCGAATCCCCACCCAACCCTTGTAGTCCACCATCGCTGCATCTAGCCCCGTCATGCTGGCGGCGAGCTGGGCGCGGAAGTCCGGCACGCGGCGCACGGTCTCGGCGAGTGAATGCACATAGGTGCGGATGGTGAAGAGGATGTCGCCGCTCTGCGGGAGCTTGCGCAGCGTCTGACGCTCGCGACGAAACCACAGGTTGTCGGCGAGATGCTCGTTGACGAGGCGCAGCGCGTCCGGCACGGGAACCGGCACCGGCTGATGCAGGGCGGGCGTATCGACAATCGACCAGTTGAGCCGCCACAGCGGGCGCTCCGCGCTGAGCTTGTGGAAGAGGCTGTCGGTGGCGGCGCCAATTTTCTCGGCGTAATGCGGCACTGGCTGATGAATGCCCATCAGGCTACGGCCGATCTTGCTGGTGAGGTCCCAGCGGTTGGGGAAGCACACCGCCGCCGCGGTTAACACCCACTCGCCCTGCGCCAGCGACATGACGCACAGATCTTCCTGCACCTTGAGCGCAGCCTTCGCAATGGGATGCAGGGTCTCGCCAGCCGATTCGACCGACGGCGTAAGCGCCGGAAAATACCGGGGCAGATGCGACTCCAGCAGCGCCAGCACTTCGCGCGATCCCGCCAGCCCCTGCGGCAAACAGGCCAGCACCTGCGTGGGCGCTTCGCGCAGCAGGCGGCGTTTCTCTGCGAGATCTGCGGCGTAGTCAGCGTCGACCTCAATCCACTGCGCCAGATCGAGCACCCGCGCCCCGATTTGCATCCGCTCAGGCTTGCCGTCGAGCGGGTTGTAGAACATCCGTGCGACCGCTCTCAGTCGCGCGCGGCGGCGGTGAAAGTACCGCCGGTGTCAATTGAGATGCGGTAGGTCATAAAAATCCTCTCTGCAGCACGGCGGCGTTATCCGTATGCCCGCGTCTAGATTAAACCGTCGTCGTGGCGCCGGGATGCGCCGCTCGTGGTAACCAATCGCCGCCAACCAGGCCGTCGCCTGTAGGCGCGGCGCGTGCGCCGCGATATTCCCCGGCGCTTTCGCCAAACCCAATCGCGCCCTCACGGCCTCAGGCGGCAAACACCGGGAAGCTCTCGAACTCGCCCTTCAGCACCTGCGTCGCACAGTTGCCCCGCAGCCAGCCGTCGATGGCGGTGGCATACACCCGCCGGAAATCGGTGGTGTGGATGAGGTTATCGCCCTCGTCCAGCGCGGTCAGGCTTAAGGGCTTGCCGTAGTGCCCGCCCTTCACGCCCTTGCCCGCGAAATACATGAAGTTCGCCGTGCCATGGTCGGTGCCGCGATTGGTGTTTTCCGGCGCGCGGCGGCCGAACTCGGAGAACACCATCACGCTGACCCGGTCGCCCTGCCCCAGCCGCTCCATGTCGCGGGTGAAGCCGTGGACCGCATCCGCCATATAGCTCAGCAGGCGCTGATGCAGATCCGGCTGCTGCACGTGGGTGTCGAAGGCGTTGTTGCGGAACGCGAGGTAATACAGCTGCGCCGGCAGGCCGGCGTTGATGCAGGCCGCGACCTTCGGCAGCTGCAGGGGCGCGATGCCGTAGTCGACCGGCGTTTTGTATTTCGCCCAGGCCTCGCGCACCAGCGCCGAAGCCTCTGCCGCGCTGACCGACACCTTGTTCAGATAATCGAGCGCCGCATTGGGCCGCGCGCCCGCAGCCACTTGCTCGATCAGCCCATGCTCCTGCGCCAGCGTGCGGCGCTGGAAGCGTTCGGGATCATCAAACACCACCGGGGTGTGATGCCGGCTCTTCACGGCCAAGGACTGCGAGGTGTCGATGTTGACCAGCAGATTGGGCCGATTGTCGGAGTCGATGGCATCGGCCAGACGGCCGTACCAGCCGTATTCGTCTCCGCTGTTGGGGGTCGCCGTATGCCAGTAGGCCATGGACGTGAAGTGTGAGAACGAGGGCTGTTCGTAGCCGCAACCGTGCATCAGCGCGAGTTCGCCGTTTTTCCATAGCCGCTCAAAACCGAGCAGGCCGGGGTTGAAGCCCCAGTGCTCGTCGAGCTTCCGCAGCGCCTTCTGCTTGATGCCGATGGTCGGCCGCAGCTTGTAATAGGCGTCGTCGCCGTAAGGCACGATGGTGTTGAGCCCGTCGTTGCCGCCGGACAATTCCAGCACCACCAGAATCCGGCCTGCGCGCGCAGCTTCTGCGGCGGCGGCCTGGGCCACGCGACTCAGCGGGAGACTGCCGGCGACAAGTCCGGCGCCGGCGTATTTCAACCATTTGCGGCGAGTGATCATCCCAGCTGGTACTCCGGTCGGCTCAACATCAGGTGCAGCAACACGCGCAGCGGCTCTTCCAGCACGGTAGCGGACGCCAGCACATCGGCGCTGCCCAGTTCGTGTTCCAGGGTTTTCGCGAGCGCACGGCGTGTCTCGTCGGCCAGCGGCACGGCAAGAAAGCGCGCGGCGAAATAGTCGACGACTTCCAGCGGCGTTTTCAATTCTTTGATCAGTACCATCTGCGCCAGATCGAGCCGCGGCAGATTGCGCACAATGGGCTTCACCCGCTCAATCGCCATCTGCCAGCCGCGGTAGCTGGCATAGCGGGTATTGAAGGCCTCTGCGCGGTCGACCTTGTTCGACATGGCCATCATGTCGTCGCCGGCTTTTTCATCGACCGGCCGGGTGGCGGAGATCATGTCTTCACCCGCCCGCAGCCGCTGGTGCACGGCGCGAATTTCCGCCCCCGTTGGATACACCGGATAGCGGTCCTCGGGAATGAATTCGATGTCCGGGAACGCCAAATCCAGCGCGAAATTGCCGCGTTCGATGAGCAGGCTGGGCGTGATCCAACTCCGTCCGTAGGTCCAGCCGGCGACCGTCGGCGGGAACAGCAGGTGCTGGCCCAGGGCTTCGGTCACGCGGTTGAAGTCCGGCACGCCGGGCAGGGCCGGCTGGCCAAGCCGGCGATAGGTCGAGACCACAAACTCCACCGGGCTTTTGATGCGCGTGCCGCGCGAGGCCTCGGCGTAGAAGTCTTTCGAGAGGAAGATCGTCTCCAGCAGCGGCGCGATGTCGTAATGCGCCTCGCGCAGTCGCTGGCCGAGCGCGGCTTTAAGTTCGGGCGAGATCTCGTCGCGCACGAAGAAGCGATAGAGCTTGCCGCTGATATAGCCCGCCGTGGGCGGCGCCTCGAGAATGCGGTCGATGATGCCCACACCGTCGTAGTTGGCGGTCTGGCCGAGGAACGTTTTGGGTCCGGCATCGTGCTTGTCTGCGTCAACGTGGAACGTGAGGCCCACGAAGTTCCAGCCGGTAAACGCGCGCGCCGCCTCGCGAATGTCCTGCTCGCTGTACTGGCCGACGCCCATGGTGAAGAGTTCCATGATCTCGCGGGCGAAGTTCTCGTTGGGCGAGCCTTTCACATTCACGCCGGCGTCGAGGAAAGCCAGCATCGCCGGGTCTTGCGCCACGTTGATCAAGAGGCTGCGGAAATTGCCCAGACCCTCGCGCTGAAAGAGTTCCACCTGCTGCAGCATCTTGCGGTAGTCGCGGACTTTTTCTTCGCTGGTTGCGAAGTGCCCGTGCCAGAAGAGCGCCATCTTTTCCTGCAAGGGTCGCGGCGTCGCGACCATCCGGTTGGCCCACCACACGGCGACACGTTCAGTTTCGAGCCGGCTGGCGCGCAGCCAGTAAAAGAACTGATTGACGATGGCCTGCTGCGGGCGATTGCCCGAGGCCTTCACCTTGATGCCCAGCGCCTCGCCATTTTTTTCGGCCAGCGCGGTGGTCGCCGGCCGGCTGGGCGGGAAAGGATCGATGCCTTCGTCGAAAATGCCGGAATGATCAAACGCCGGCAGGTCCGCCGCCGGCGCGCCTTCAAAGTAGACCAGACGGCGCACCGCGGCCTGCGGGGAGAGCTTGGCCAGCGCGTCGATATCTGCCGGTGTGCCGCCAAAGCCGGCGCGCTCCAGCAGGTGGCGGGCCGTTTCGCGGTTCCAGTCGGCGGCGCTGATGGGCGACAGATCGCCGGCCCAGTCCGGGGATTCCTGCGCAGATGCGAACGGTCCTGCGGTGAGCAGGACCAGCGTGGCCGCGGCAATCAGTTTTTTCATGCGCCAACTCCCGACGAGCGCGTTGCAGCGCGTTGACGATTGAGAAATGCATTCATCACGCTAGCCACATACACCGGCGCTTCCTGTTGCGGGTAGTGCCCCGCGTTACGGCACACGGCCAGTTCCGCGCGCGGGTACCAGTTAAGGAAAGTCTCGCGGGCGATGACCTCGGTAAAAGGCGGCATGTCGAACTCGCCGATGATGACCAGCATCGGCGTCTGATTGCCGCGCACGTCGTCGAGAAAGCCCTGCTCTGCCGAGCTTTTGAGGTAGGCGATATTCGCCTCGCGCAGCCGCGAGGCGCGCTGCTGGCGAATCTTGAAGCGCTCCCACTCTGGCCCGAGGCGATTGCCGGTAAGCGCCGCAAAGGCCTGCCCCAGCAGGTCATCGCTGTCGATCGAGCCCTGAATCAGCGCCAGACCTTCCGGGGTGAACGACAGGCCTGAAGCAGCGACCGGCGTGGTGAGCACGGCGGAGAGAATCCGCTCGCCGCCGTCCAGCACCACCCGCTGCGCGAGCATGCCGCTCAGCGAATGTCCGACCACATGAAAGCGCTGCCAGCCGAGGTTGTCGGCCAGCCGGAGGATGTCGGCGGCCGCCTCGCGCGGGGTGTATTCACCGGGCAGGTTGCGGGACTCGCCGTAGCCACGGATTTCTGCAAAAGCGTAGGTGAAGCGCGCGGTATCAAAAAACTGCCGCGCGAAGGCCCAGGTGTCGCGACAGCCGTAGAAGTCATGCATCACGATGACGCCTTCGTCACCGTGCCCGTAGAGTTCATGCCCGATAATCATGGCGGTCTTGCTCCTCTGCCTGCGGGTGGCCGCTGCTCATGCGGCCGTGACCGAATTAAACCTGTACCCGTGCCGGAAGGGAAACGTGTCGCGGGGTTCCAGGCGCAATTGCCAGTCCCATCGCGGCGCAAGCGCCGCTCCTACAGGGTGGCGGGTGCTGCGGGATTTCGGGCGCAATTGCCGGCCCTAATCGCGGCGCACGCGCCGTTGGTGCGGCACCTGCAACGAGGTGCCGCTGGCCGTGTAGGAGCGGCGCGTGCGCCGCGATGCTTCCCCGCACGACTGCAAGCCCCTTGTCGCGGCCCCGCCGGCAAGACAACAACACCCGACGCGCCTAAAACCCTTTGATGACCCGCGCCCAGGCGTCCAGCGCGTGTTCCTGGCCTTCGACCACCTGCACCACGAACTGGTTGTAGCCGGCATCGCGCAGGGTCTCGATCTTCCCGCGCAGCTCGGTCTCGGTGCCGGTGAACGTGAGCTGGCGGATGAGCTCGGCGGTCAGCAGCGGGCGCTCGTCGTCGCGCACGTACAGCAGGTGCCCGGTATGCAGGTCGAGGTAGCGCGCATCCGCCGGCTCGTAACGCTGATACAGCGTCTTGAAGGCGGCGACCACCGGCGCCCACGCCGGGTCCATCGGCAGGATGCTGCCGCGCTCGTCGGCTTCCACCAGGTTATGAAACACGATCGCCGCCAGCGGCCCGGCCTGCGCCATGGCGCGCGGACTGTCGGCGGCCTCACCCTCGGCCAGCACGCAGCCCAAACTCAGCGCCGTGCTGTAGCGATCTGCAGGCGCGGTGTGGGCCGCGTCCCAGCTTTCTTGCATGGCCTTAAGGTCGGCGACCGCCGCGTGCTCGTTGCCGGCAACGGTGATCCAGCCGGCCTTCATGCGTGCACAGACCGCGCGCGCTTTCGGCCCCATGGCCGACATGTGGAGGTCGATGGGATCGCGGGTGTTAATCAGCCCGCGGTCGGGATGCAGCAGGCGAATCTTGCGGTGCTGGCCTTCCATCTCGACTTCCACGGTCTCGTGGCGCAGCAGCGCGTAGACCTCGTCGACATAGCGCGCCATGTCTTCAAGTTTGACCGCGTTCAGCCCCATGCAGCGCCGACCGGTGAAGCCGGTGCCCACGCCAAACAGCACGCGCCCGGGCGCGAGCTCGTTCAGCGTAGCCAGCGCAGAGGCGGTGACGGGCGAGATGCGGTTACTGGGAATGGCGACGCCCGTGCCCAGCTTGATGCGGCTGGTGTTGGCGGCGGCCAGCGCCATCACGGCGTAGACATCGGCGCATAGCAGCTGGCTGTCGTAGAACCAGGCGTGGCTGAAACCCAGCGCTTCAGCCCGCTGCACCGCTTTCCACGAATGCGTGGAGGTCATGACCGAGATACCAAAATCCATGCGCGCACTCCCCTGAAAATCTTTTTATTGATGTGATTGCAAAACGCGGACGCTTCGCCGCATTGAACGCCGCGACCGTCCGCATTTCATCCCTCAAGTGAGGGCTCCCGCGCGCTGCCTCAGGTCGGCGGCGGCCAGGGCGCGTCGATGTCAGCCGCGGCCAGCAGCGCCGCGCGGTCGCCGACCGGCGGATAAATCCACTGCGTGTTGACCATCTGCTTGAGCGCTTTGACCTCGGCGCCAGACTGCTGGATCGCGCGCTCCCAGCCCATGGTGAAGACCGCGCCGTAATCACCCAGATCGAGGCAGGTGACGTAGTCCGGCTGCGCGTAGTCGCGCATCGGCAGGCCCAGCAGGTCGTGGGCCGCGTTGTAGCCGGCGCATTTGCCCATGGGCACGGCGTGCTGGCAGGACATCAAGGCCAGGTGATCGGCGTCGACCTGCGCACGGGCCACGTCGCCGGCCACAAACACCGTTGGCGCGGCAGGCAGGCGCAGCTGCGCGTCGACCACGGCCCTGCCGGCGTCGTCGCAATCACCGGGCAGGCTGGCGGCCAGCGCCTGCGCCCGAAGCCCGGTGGTGATCACCACCAGATCGGCTGGCAGGCGACGGCCGTCGGTCAGCGTGACGGACTCGGCGCCGATCCCGGCGACCGTCACGCCGGTTTCCACCGTGACGCCGGTTGCGCTCGTCGCGGCCGCGATTGCAGGCGCCGGACCTGCGCCCAGCGCCGGGCCCAGCGTGCCGCTGCGTTCCAGCAAGCTGACCTGCGCCGCAGCGGCGACCGCAGCCCCGGCGTGAGCAGCGATGCGACGCCGCATCTCGGTGGCCAGTTCGATACCCGTAAAGCCGCCGCCGACCACCACCACGTGCAGCGCCTGCGCCGGTTTGAGCGACGCGAGCCGCGCTTTCAAGGCCAGATCGAAGGTTTGGGCGCCGGCATAGGTATCGATGTCATAGCCATGCTCCACCGCGCCGGGCACCGGCAGCGCCTGCTGCACGCTGCCGGTGGCCAGCACCAGCCGGTCGTAGCCCAGCGTCTGCGTTGCGGCGGCGGTCTTCACGCGCAGGGCCTGCGCGGCCGTATCGATGGACTCGACCTCGCCCAGCATCACCCGCACGCCCAGCGGGTCTAGCGTCGGCGCCAGCGGCGCGCGAAAGGCCTCGGTGAAGACTTCATACAGTCGCGGGCGCACGGTGAGAAAGGGCTCGCGGGTTACCAGCGTGATCTCCAGCACCCCGCCGGCGACCGCCGCCTCACGCGCCGCCACCAGCGCCGCCCACAGACCAGCAAATCCGCCGCCCACGATGACGAGTTTTTTCATACTGCCCCTACCCCTGCGTTGTTTTTGGAATTGCCGGCAGGTTAACCGCTTTCGGCCGGTGCCGGCGCCGCTTTCTTTTACGCAAAACACGACTTGGCGCAGGTTTGAGGTAGCGCCGCGTCGCTAGGCTTGGTCCCTCGCCCTGCAGGAGGAAAGTCCCATGCCGAGTCTGGTGGAAGAACTGGTGCTACTTGCGATTGAAGACGACGGCGCCATTGCGCCCGCTGCCGGTGAGCTTGGCTTTGGCATGGCGCTGCTTGGCGCTTGTCTGGTCGAGTTGGGCAATGCCGGCCGCATCGACGTGGACCTTAGCGCCGTGCTGGTACTGGACACCACGCCCACCGGCCACCCCGCGCTGGACGGGGTGCTGAAAACCATCGCCACCGGCGATGCCGCGCCGGTCGCGCAGTGGATTTTGAGCTTGTCCGCCGACGCCGCCACGGTGGTGCGGCAGACGCTGGACGGCTTGATCTCGCGACGGGTGCTGCGTTTTGAGGAAGCCCGCTACCTGTGGGTGTTGAAGGAACGACGCTATCCGCTGCGTGACGGGCGCGAGCAGCAAGACGCCAAGCTGCGGATCATGGAAACCCTGCTGGGCGAACAACTGCCCACCCCGCACGACTCGGTGCTGCTGGGCCTGGCCCGCGCGGCGGGCCTGCTGGAAGGCTTCCTCAGCACGGCCGAAATCGCGCGTCTGGAAGACCGCATGGCGAAGGTGGCCGGGCTCGATCTGATCGTGCGCGGCGTTGAGGCCGCGATTCTGGAAGATCAGGCCGAACGCGCCCGCGCCATGATGATGCCCCTGTAACAAGCCGCCCCGCGACCCGGAGAATTCACCGTGAGCGATACCCCAGAAACCCTGCATATCACGCTTGAAATGGTCGGTCAGACCACCTTCGTCTGCCCGCGCGGGCGCCTCGACTTCGGCACCACGCCAGGCTTCCAGCACGCGCTGGACCAGGCGGTCAATGGCGGCGGCACCGCGCCGACGGCGGTGATCGTGGACTGCCGTGAACTGACCTATCTGTCCAGCGCCGGCCTGCGCGGCTTTCTGGTCGGCGCCCGCGCCGCCCAGGACAGCGACGTGCACTTCGGCGTGTGCGCACTGCAGACGGCGCCGGCTGAGGTGTTCAAGGCCGGCGGCTTCGACAAGATCGTCGCCGTTTATCCCGACCGGGAGGCCGCGCTGGCCTGAGGGCTGGTTTGCATCGCCCCGCCTGCTCGGCCATGCTCCCGACGAGTCAGCCGAGGCGGGTGTGCGATGGACAAAGTCATGCTTATTACCGGCGGTAGCCGGGGAATTGGGGCCGCCACCGCGCTGGGCGCTGCGCGGCAGGGCTATGCCGTGGTGCTCTCCTACCGAACCGAAGCCGAGGCTGCCGCCCAGGTGGTGCGCAGCATCGAAGCAGCAGGCGGCCGCGCGCTCGCCGTGCAGGCCGATGTGGCGCAGGAGGCCGATGTGCTGCGCCTGTTTGCCGCCTGCGACGCAGCGTTTGGTCCGCTGACCGCGCTGATCAATAACGCCGGCATTCTGTCCCGCCAGTCGCGGGTCGAAGACATGGACGCCGCGCGCATCCAGCACATCCTGCAGGTGAACGTGGTGGGCAGCTTTCTCTGTGCCCGCGAAGCCGTGCGGCGCATGTCGACCCGCCGCGGCGGTGCCGGTGGGGCAATCGTGAACGTGTCCTCGGCCGCGTCGCGGCTGGGTGCGCCGGGCGAGTTCATCGACTACGCCGCCAGCAAGGGCGCGGTGGACACCTTCACCATCGGCCTGGCCAAGGAAGTGGCGACCGAAGGGATCCGGGTGAACGCGGTACGGCCGGGCGTGATCCTCACCGACATCCACGACACCAGCGGCGAAATTGGCCGCGTTGAGCGCGTCGCGCCGCTGGTGCCCATGCAGCGCGCCGGCACCGCCGAAGAAGTGGCCGCCAGCATCCTGTGGCTGGTGTCCGACGAAGCCTCCTACGTCACCGCCACCTTCATCGAGGCCTCTGGCGGGCGCTAGTTAGTGCGGCGCTGAAATGACGCCCGGCACCTGCCGTGCGATGGTGGCGACACTGGCGCCCCGTCGCCGGCCCCATGATTCAACGATGCGGAGAATGCCCATGCCTCTTTCCAGTCTTATTCGCGGCGCCTTGGCGCTGAGTGTGTTGCTGCTGTCCGGCCCGGGGCTGGCGCAGCCGATGAGCATTCCCGAGGCGCTGGCCGATGCCGCCCGTCCCGCCGAACAGCGCGCCGCCGATGGCCTGCGCAAACCCGCCGAGATTCTCGCCCTCACCGAGGTCAAAGCCGGCGATCAGGTGGCCGACATCGGGCCGGGCGGCGGCTACTACACGCGGCTGCTGAGCCGTGTGGTGGGCGAGACCGGCAAGGTGTATGCGTTCAATCCGGACTGGGTCATCAAGATGTTTCCCAAGGCGGGGGAGTTGGCCGGCAAGCTCGTTGCGGCGGGCTACGCCAACGTCGAGGCCCGCTCGCAGCCGATGGCAGGGATTGCCTTCGATGCGCCGCTGGATGTGGTGTTTTTCAGCCAGCTTTACCACGACCAGCACTGGCAGCAGGTGGACATTGCGAAAATGAACGCCGCGCTATGGCGGGCGCTGAAACCCGGCGGGGTGTTGCTCATCATCGACCATCAAGCCCCGGCCGGGACGACGGACGCGCAAATCGACAAGCTGCATCGAATTGACCCGTCGGTGGTGAAACGCGAAGTCGAAGCCGCCGGTTTTATCCTTGAAATCGCCAGCGATGTGCTGGTCAATCCGGCGGACCCTTTAAGCGCCAATGTGTTCGACGCGAGCATCAAAGGTCGCACCTCGCAGTTCGTGCTTAAATTCCGCAAGCCTGCCCACTGAGCTTGATCACCTGACGGAGCCTCAAAGATGAGCGTCTATGAAATGCGGACCTATACCCTGCAGGTCGGCAAGATGGCGGAAGCCGTAAAGCTGTACACCGAGATTGGCTATCCCATCCTGGAACGCGACGGCTTTGCGAAGAATCTGGTCGGTTACTGGCAGGCCGACACCGGCATGATCAACCAGCTGGTACACCTGTGGCGCTTCGACAACGATGCCGCCCGCCGCGCCTTCTGGGCCGGGCTTTACGGCAATAAAGATTTCATCGAAACCTTCGCGCCCAAGCTCCGCGCCCTGCTGGTGTCGCAGGAAGTGAAGCTGCTGGTTTCAGCGCCGTGGGGGCCGCGGCCTTAAGCAGATTTCGCGGCGCACGCGCCGCTCCTACAGCCCTCCGCGATGAAGCCGGCAACAGACCACCGCCGCCCCCCTGTAGGCGCGACGTGTACGCCGCGATTGATCTAGCGATAACGCCGTGGATCTTCGCGGCGCACGCGACGCGCCCACAGCCGGCCGCGATAAAGCCGGCAACAGACCACCGCCGCCCCCCTGTAGGAGCGGCGTGTACGCCGCGATTGAGCTAGCGATAACGCCGTAGATTTTCGCGGCGCACGCGCAGCGCCCACAGGACGAAAACGCTAGCTCACTTTCTCCTGACTCGCGTTAAACAGCTGGATGAAGTCAGGCGACAGCTTGTCGACACCCTTGTTCGCCGCGTGTTCTGCGATCTTCGCGCCGACCGCCGACTTCAGCTCGTTGCGGAAGCGGTCGTTGTCTACCCGCAGCCAGGCCTCGGAGGAGAAGCGGTTCACGTTCAGCTTGTTGATTTTGGGAATCGCGAAACGCGCGATGAGTTCGTAGGAACGCTTGGTCTCCGCCCAATCGGCCCAGTGATTGTCGAGGTGCAGAAAGCAACCGAAGCCACCGGACTGTGCGGTGAGGCGCTCGATCTGGGCGACGTAGTCATCCGGCGTACCGATGACGGCGAATCCGGTTTCGATCATGTAGTCGACCGGGTTCACGCCGGGCGGCGTGCCAAGCGGCAGCGACGCCACTTTCGACATGTAGTCGATCCAGCGTTCCAGTCCAAAACGCACGTTTTGCCGCGCTTTTTCGCGGGTTTCGGCCACATGAACCGGGCCAACCAAACGCCATGCCGAGCGGTTCATGGTGTTGCCGTGCTCGGCGGCGGTTTCTTCGGCAATCGCCCAGTTGGAGGCCAGCATGTTGAAGGCGCCGGCGGAGGTTGCGCCGATCGACAACAGACCCAAGCCGTGGCGACCAGCGGCCAGCGCACCGGTCGGCGAGACCTGGCTGGCCACCGACATCTCCACGCCCTGATCGTTATAGGGCAGGAACTGCAGCTGCGCTTCGTTGAGTTCAAACCAGTCGGTCTTGGCCGTGACTTTCTCGCCGGCCAGCAGCTTGAGCAGCACGGGAATGGCTTCTTCCATCCGGTCGCGGGCCTTGGCCGTCGGAATGCCCTGCATGTAGGCATCGGACGGCAGCGAGCCCGGGCCTACGCCAAACATGGTGCGCCCGCGGGTCATGTAATCGAGCTGGCGAATGCGGTCGGCGAGCTGATAGGGATGGTGATAGGGCAAAGAGGACACGCCGGTGCCAAGGCGAATGGTGCGGGTGCGCTGCGCGGCGCCGGCGATGAAGAGTTCCGGGCTGGCGGTAATTTCCCAGCCGCCGGAATGGTGCTCGCCAATCCAGGCCTCGTCGTAGTTCAGCTTGTCGAGGTACTCGACGATGTCCATGTCGTGCTCGAACGCCAGAATCGGGTTTTCATCCGGCGGAATATGCGGGGCGACGAAAGCGCCGAAGCGCATTCTGGATTGGCTCATGACGGATTCTCCTGAGGTATTTTTCTACACGCTTGGCCTATTTTTTGGCCTTACCCGGACACTACACCGAACCGGCGCAGGCGCAAACAGGGGGTTGGTGGATTGGCGCTCCGCCCCGCTAGAATCCGCCCAACCCTCGCGCGGAGCCTGGCCATGACCGACACCGACCTGAAAGATCCTGACCTCTACCTGCACCAAGTGCCTTACGTGCGCTTCGCCGCAATGCGCCGTCAGGCGTCGCTGCACTGGAACCCGGAAAGCGACGGGGCGGGATTCTGGTCCGTGCTGGGCTATGAGGACATCACCGCGATTTCCAAAGACCCACAAACCTTTTCTTCGGCCTACGCCAACGGCGGCCACCGCATTTTCAACGAGAACGAGCGCGGGGTGGGCGATCTGGGATCAAGCGCCATCGGTATTCCTTTCATCTCCACCGACCCGCCGCTGCACCGCGCCTATCGCGCGGCGGTGCAACCCGGCCTCAAGCTGAACCGTGTGCGCGAGATGGAAGAACGGCTGAAAGCCCGCATCAGCATGCTGCTGGACAAGGTCGAGGCGCTGGGCGATACGTTTGATTTTGTGGAGCACATCGCCGCGCCGTTTCCCTTGCTGACGCTAACCGAGCTTTTTGGCGTGCCGGCCGGCGACATCCACAAACTCTATGAGTGGTCGAATGCGCTGGTCGGCGAAGACGACCCCACGCTGCGCATTTCGCCCGAGCAGGCCGCCGCCACCATGGGCGAGATGCTGACCTATGCCAGCGATTTGTTTGATGCGCGGCGCGCCGAACCGCAGGACGATATTCTCACCATGCTGGCCCATGGCACGCTGAACGGTGAGCCAATTAGCCGCGCAGATTTTCTCGGCACGTTCATTTTGCTGCTGGTGGGCGGCAACGAGACCACGCGCAATTCCATCGCCCACGGCATGGTGGCCTTCACCGAGAATCCCGAACAGTGGGCCTTGCTGCGTGCGCGGCCCGAACTGATGCCGCTGGCGGTGCGCGAAATCCTGCGCTACGCGAGCCCCGTGCTCCACATGCGGCGCACCGCTACCCGCGACGTGGTGGTGAACGGTCAGGCGATTGAGAAAGGCCAGAAAGTGGTGCTGTGGTACGCCGCCGGCAATCGTGACGAAACGGTATTCTCTGATCCCGAGCGCTTCGACATTACCCGCGACCAACGCCTGCATTTGTCGTTTGGCACCGGCGAACACACCTGCGTGGGCAACCGGCTGGCCGAGGTGCAAATCGCGCTGATGTTTGACGCGCTCATCAAGCGCTTTCCGACATTGCGCATCACCGGCCCGGGGCGGCGACTGCGGTCGAACTTTATTAACGGGTTTCTGGAGTTGCCGGCGGCGAAGGGCTGAGGCGCGCGGCTAGGCCAGCGCGGCGCCTAACTGCGTTACCACCTCGTGCTGCTGCGCTTCGGTTAATCCAACCCACAACGGCAAGCGAATCAAACGCTCGGACACGGCATCCGTCACGTCCATTGCGCCGTGAACGCGGCCGAACTGCCGGCCGGCGGGCGCCGAATGTAGCGGCACATAGTGAAACACCGCGTTAATGCCCGCCGCCCGCAAGCTTGTCAGCACCTGCTGACGGTCGAACTGCGGCGCGATCACCACGTAGTACATGTGGGCGTTGTGCTCGCAGCCCGCCGGGATGGTGGGCCGCCGCAACAGCCCGGCCGCCTCAAGCGGTGCCAGCGATGCGTGATAACGCGCCCAGATCGCGAGGCGCGCGTCAGTAATGCTGGCCGCCTCCTGCAACTGGGCCCATAAAAACGCCGCCACCAGCTCGCCGGGCAGATACGAAGAGCCCACATCCACCCAGGTGTATTTGTCCACCTGCCCGCGGAAAAACTGGCTGCGGTTGGTGCCTTTCTCGCGGATGATTTCGGCGCGCTGCGCGTGGGCGGGGGCATTCACCAACAGCGCACCGCCTTCGCCGCAGGTGACGTTCTTGGTTTCGTGGAACGAATAGGTACCGAAGTCCCCGATGCCGCCCAGAACTCGCCCGTGGTAGCGCGCCATCACCCCCTGCGCGGCGTCTTCGATCAGCAGCAGATTGTGGCGGCGGGCGATGTCTTGCAGGGCGTTCATTTCACAGGCCACGCCCGCGTAATGCACCGGCACGATGGCCCGCGTGCGCGGCGTAATGGCCGCTTCCACCAGCGTCTCATCGAGGTTGCAGGTGTCTGGCCGAATGTCCACGAACACCGGCACCGCGCCGCGCAACACAAAGGCGTTCGCGGTTGAGACAAAGGTGTACGACGGCATGATGACTTCGTCACCCGGCCCGATGCCGGCCAGCATCGCAGCCATTTCGAGCGCGGCGGTGCAGGAGTGGGTCAGCAGCGCCTTGGGCACGCCGGTCTCCGCCTCCAGCCAGCCGTGGCATTGCTTGGTGAACGGGCCGTCACCGGAGAGATGCGCGTTGGCATAGGCCTCGGCGATGTAGCCCAGTTCGCGGTTGGTGACGAAGGCTTTGTTGAAGGGAATCATTGCAGACAAGTGTTACCGGGCATTGGCAGGAGCAGACGTTTTAAAAATGGGCCCAGTGTAAAAATCTTTACTACCCGGCGCATCTTCAAGATGCCCGTCTCTAAGGTCCCCGATACTGGTCGTCTGATGGACATTGCCCAACTCGCTTCAATTTCCTCGTCCCGCGGCTATCTTTCCGTAAATCTGCCCCTCGCCCAATCGACTTCTGAAACCCTCGGCTGAATCTGAACAACTGCGGTCGATTACCGTCACTGCCGCAAACTTGCGAGGGTGTGGGTGAAGAAGTTACGACGGTCAGATTGGCCTACGGAACACACTCGCTGAGCGACTTGAGCGAGTTTTTCGGCTTCAGGAGATAGCGCTTGGAAATGGCAGCCGCGCCTTTCGCCTCTAGAGCCGGGAGCGTCGCCACCTCCAGATAATCCTCGACTAGAGACAGCCCAAAGGGGGCTAATGCCCCTCCATCAATCGCTCGCGGGCCCAAAGGCTCCGTCAAAATCCAGGCCGCAGACACCTGAGCGCAAGGCAGACGCTTCAACACCTGCACCGCCGTCGCAACGCTGCCTGGATAGCCGCCATACATCCACGGCGCTCCTATCGCTCGTCCGCCCAAGAGATACACCAAGCCCGGCGCACGCCCCGTCAAATCTATGAGAGATGTGCCCTCCAAAAATCCTGAAGACTCCGCCTGCTCGCGAACCTGACTCACATATCGCGCTAGTTCCGCACGCACCAGAACCGGCTTGGAATCACTTCGAGGCCTTAGCTCTGCCCGAAACTCATAGACTGGTCCAGTCTGTCTGTAGGGCGTCTTCAGCCCTACATTCAGGCACACAGTAGCTACGAGCAAGCTAAGGCTCGCTAGCCCCCGGAGGTGCTTTCGCAAGATTTCCGCCGTCTCAAAACGCGGATACATCGCAATGGTCGCGAGCGTAAAGAGGGGCATCGCGGAGCCGATTGCGCCCCACTTGTGCGTATTTGTGCCGAAGATGTAAACCGGAACCATGGCAAGTATGAAAGCGGCATTAAAAAAGCTGCTACTTGCTTCCACCGGCCCCACCGCCCGGCCGTCGCGGCACAGGAGAGATCTCCAAGCGAGAATAGCCACCGTCGGCGCGGTAGCTATCAAGCAAACAAATGGCGTTTGCGAAAGCCCAAGCGCTTCGCGGCGCAGGATGCAGTAGACCGACAGCAAGAAAATTGCCGCGACGATTAGCGCCCCCAATCGCCGAAGACCAACCTCCCTATGAGAAATACAGAAACTACTGCCTAAGGTCACCGCAAAAACGAGGCACCAACACAGCGCCTCTCTGAGGTTCATTTTGAACGGATACAGCCTGATCAGAAAATCAAGCCGGTCCCCCGCGAGAAGCTTGCTATCTCGATAATCCTCGTAGAGACGGTAGAAGAACTTTGCAACCGAGCCGTCGACCATCCAGACAAAAGCGGCTAAGAACAGCACGGCGGTCAATGCAGAAAAGGGCGCGTCCGCCCATTTCAGCCGCCGGCTGAAACAAAGCGCAAGTCCCAGCACCAACCCCAGAAGCGCCGCCGAGGGCGGCTTCGCCATGAAACATAGGAACCCGCCGAGCCCTATCATCGCCCAACCCAGTTTGCGGGTGCGACTCGTTGCGGACTGGGCCCAAAAAAAGCCCGAGATGACGATAAGTAGCGATTGAAGATTGAGCGTATTGTAATTCGGCGTTGGCATCCAATAGCCAAAGGTAAGCAGACTGAACAATGCAAACCCGAGCAGATAAAATTTCTCAGGCGCAAAAAAACTCAACGGCGACGCCTGTACCGTCAAAGACGCATGTATCGAGCAGAAAAACAGGATGAACGTGAGGGCGAGGCCCATGGTTCGAAATAAAACGAGGTCCCCATCGGCTAACCGCCACAAAGGGTGATAGATAAAACCAAACTGTGTGACCGACGTCTCGTATATCCACGGCGCCGAAATCCAGTTGAGATAGAAGCCCTCGTCGGTTAGGTCAAGCCCGTAAGAAATTAACTTCGCGACATTGAGAAACAGGATAAAGCATGCGAGAAAGGGGATAAAAAGGAAATAATCCCTCGTGAACGGACGAATTTTTTCGATAGGAAGAGACACGCTTTAAGCTTAGCATGGCTCGCCTTTCCGGCAAGCGACGAACAGATGGGCCTGCCACAGGTTTCGCCCAGCACTCGGATGACTCAATTCAATTTCAGGCGGGTTTCATGCAAGACGAAGCGTATCTGATCAATTTCAGCTTCGAAGATGACCATTGGTGGTTCGTCGGGCGCCGCCGCATCGTACTCGACCGCATCAAGCTCATTTTCCCGACTGGCGTGTCCTCTAAATCAGCACTCGACTTCGGATGTGGAACCGGAAAAATGCTGCAGTGTATGCGCAGTTTTGAACGGGTCGCCGGCATAGACGCTTCTGATACCAGTCTCGACTATTGCCGCAGACGCGGCCTCACGAATGTGATGAAAGATGAGGTTTTTTTTCGCGAGAACCCCGCTGCACGCTTTGACTTGGTCACCATGCTGGACGTCCTCGAGCATATCCCTGACGAGCAGTCAGTACTGCAAAAAATTCATGGGCTTTTAGATGAGGACGGTGCTTTGCTAATCACTGTCCCGGCGTATGATTTTCTTTGGGGCGATGAAGACATCCTTTCAAATCATGTACGGCGATACAGTCGAAAACGCTTAGAAGAGGTGGTGGATGCCGCCGGCTTCACGGTGACTTTCGCGAGTCACTTTAATTTCTTCCTGCTGCCTGTAATCAGCGCGGTACTGCTCGCCAAGCGCGTTTTCTCTCGGGGAAAGCCTCCCACCTCCAACGTCAAGCCAGTGCCAAGAGTTTTCAACCAGTGTTTGACGATGATCCTGACGTTCGAGTCCTGGTTGCTCAGGCGGATTAAGTTGCCGATGGGCGCATCCCTCATTTTGTATGCAAAAAAGAAAGCCGCATTACACCAGTGAAATCGCTCCTCTATCAGAACATCTGGCTTTATCGGGCTCTGATGCAATGTCTTTATCTGGGCAGGGCGTCGAACCGCTACACCCGAATCACGGCACTTCTCCCACCTGACGTGCATTCGGTCATTGAATTATGTTTTGGGGACACGGCGGTTGCCCAGTTCTGCCGGGACCGCGGGATCCAATGGACGGGCTATGACCTAAGCGAGAATTTTGTCGGACGGGCGCAAGCCCTTGGTTACGATGCCCATGTGGCAGATATTCTTAAATTGGAAAGTCTGCCGAAATGCGATGTTGTCATCATGCTTGGGTCGCTTTATCACTTCCCGGAATCACTCGACTTGATTTTCAATAAGGTTCTTGACTCATCGCCCCGATTGATTTTGTCTGAGGCTATTTCCAATCTCGCGTCAAAAAACGGACTGATCGGAAGCCTGGCTCGGGTGATGACGGATGCCGGGAACGGCCCTGAATCATTCCGGTTTAGCCGGGAGTCGCTGATGGCAATCTTGAATGAACAGGCGAAACGTCTCGGATGCGAGATTCAATTCTCAAGCAACGGTGATCGAGAAATGATTGTGGTATTGCAACGTGCCTAGGTTCAGCATTGTTATTCCTGTTTATCGCTCTGAGGAATCGCTACCCGTCTTGCTTCAGAGGATAAACGCCGCGCTAACGGGCTCGGAACACGAAGTCATTCTGGTAGATGACTGTAGCCCTGACCGATCATGGGAAGTAATCAAGGATTTGAACCGTCGCCATCACGGGGTGATGGGCTTGTCGCTAAGAATGAATGTCGGTCAGGACAGCGCCCTGATGGCTGGCCTGAGGGCCAGCACCGGAGATTTTGTGGTACTCATGGACGACGACCTCCAGCATGCACCAGAGGATATCCCCCGGCTCATCGCAAGCATTGGTGATGGCGATATTTGCTATGCGAGCTATGCCCAAAAAGAACAGGCCGCCTGGAAAAATTTGGGTAGCTGGCTTAACGGGAAAATGGCTGAGTGGTTTTTAGGTAAGCCGCGCGGGCTCTACCTATCCCCGTTCAAGATAATGTGTCGCGGACTTGTGGACGAAGTCTGCCGATATGAAGGTGCCTATCCGTATGTGGATGGTCTAATCCTGCGTGCCACATCGAGAATCAAGCAGATTGAGGTTCGACATCACGAGCGGTTCTTCGGCCGTGGAAACTATGGGCTGGTCAAATCGCTGCGCGTGGCGGTCCGCCATATGACGGGATTCTCGGTCCATCCACTGCGTCTGGCCGCCATTGTTGGTGCATGGATCTCGGCTTTTGGCTTCGGGCTTCTGTTTTATTACATCGTCAGCTTCTTCTGGCATCAGGATACGCCAGCAGGGTGGACGACGCTCGTAACGCTGGTGCTGTGTTTGAACGGGGCGACGCTGCTCTCATTGGGCTTGGTCGGCGAATACGTCGGTCGGTCGTATCTGACCATCAACCAAAAACCTCAGTATTCGGTTTGGCAAGCCACGGTGCCTGTAACGAGTCCTTCGAGGGAATACGCCAGTTGTAACGGAGGCTCAATCAAAGCAGGTATTGATTCAAGTCCTCTCTGAACGGATGGCCCTCAACTGGCTCGGCTACCCCCTTCTTCGCAACCGCCAAAGCAGGTTACTCGGTGTACTCCCGATGCGGCGCGCTAGTACGTAACAGACTGACTGTTATCAATGCTGAAGTTAAGCGTTGCGCGCACCGAATAAGGCTGGGCCAAGGTGGGTTCCCCACCAAAAGCCCAGTTGCACGGGCGGCCCGTATCGCGCCCAAGCGGGCAGTTGCCTGGACAACCACCTGCGCTTGCGGGCCCGCTGAGATAGCTCGGCTAGCTGAGGAAATATGCTCGCGCAGCGTGGTCCACGGGAAAATCCAGCATATTTAACCAGCGGCCACGGATCCTGAAAGCGTGATCTGCGTCAACTCCAGCGCTTTCCAGCAGCCGCAGAGATATCCCTGCCCGTGGCACACCGATTGCTGTGCCGCCAGCACCCATCCCCCTGGAGCACGCCGTGGCCCGCAAACGCATCATCCTCAACGCTTTCCACATGAACTGCGTGGTTCATCACTCGGCGGGGCTGTGGCCGCATCCGCAGGACAAATCCAGCCAGTACACCGACCTCAACACCTGGGTGGAGCTCGCGCAGTTGCTGGAAGAGGGGCGCTTTGATGCCTTGTTCCTGGCGGACGTCATTGGCTTCTACGACATCTTTCGCGGCAACCGCGACGCGGCCATCGCCGCCGGCGCGCAGGTGCCGGTAAACGACCCGGCGCTACTGCTGCCGGCGATGGCTTATGCCACGAAGCATCTGGGCTTCGGGTTCACCAGCTCGACGGTGCAGGAACACCCTTATCTCTTTGCGCGGAAGCTCGCGACGCTGGACCACCTCACCAAAGGGCGGGTGGCCTGGAACATCGTCACGTCTTACCTGGAAAGCGGTTTCCGTAACCTCGGCTACGCCGCGATGCCGGAGCACGACGAGCGCTACGCGCAGGCCGATGAATATCTGGAAGTCGTCTACAAGCTGCTGGAAGGCAGCTGGGAAGAAGGCGCGGTGCTCAAAGACCGCAAGACCGGGCAATACGCGGACCCGACGAAAGTTCACAACATTGACCACCGCGGCCAGTACTACACGGTGCCCGGCGCACACTTGTCCGAACCCTCACCCCAGCGCACGCCGGTGCTGTATCAGGCGGGAGCCTCGCCGCGCGGGCAGGGCTTCGCGGCCCGCCACGCGGAGTGCGTGTTTCTGCTGGGCCCGAGTCCGACGGTCATCGGGCAATTCGCCCGCGACGTGCGCGCCAGGGCCGAGGCACAGGGGCGCGACGGCTCGCAGCTCAAAATCATCACGCTGCTCAAAGTCATTACCGGCCCAACCGAAGCCGCCGCGCGCCGCAAGTACGCCGAATATTCTGAATACATCAGCTATGAAGGCGCGCTGGCCCTGCTGAGTGGCTGGACCGGCATCGATTTCTCGCAGTTCAAGCCGGAGCAAAAGCTGGACTACATCGAGACCAATGCGATCCGCAGCATGGTGCACGGCTTCACCCAGGCCGACCCCTCGCGCGAATGGACGATGCGCGATCTGGCGACCTACGTCGGCATCGGCGGCGCCGGCCCGGTGCTGGTCGGCAGCTATCAGCAAATTGCGGATCAACTGGAGACCTGGCTGGGCGCGGGCATCGACGGCTTCAATCTGGCCTACAGCATTTCGCCGGGATCGTTCGAGGATTTCATCGTTGGCGTGGTGCCCCTGTTGCAACAGCGTGGGCTGATGCAGACCGACTACGCGCCCGGCACCTTGCGCGAAAAACTCTACGGCGCCGGCAACCGTCTGCTACCGGCCTCGCATCCTGCCGCTGCCTACCGCCGCGCGCTGCCGCTGGCCCGCGCCGCGACCGCCCACTAAGTCAAATCACCCGGAGCACCGCATATGAGTACACCCCGCCCCACGCTGGTGACCAGCCACCACACTGCCCCCGTCACGCCAGACTCACCGGCTTTCCGCCAGCTGGTGGCCGACATTGCCGCCCTGCCCGCGGACAGCGGTCGCGCCACGCGCGGTCCGCACGACGCCATCGATCTGGTGCGTGCGGCACGCTTCGGCGCCTTCCGCGTGCCACGCAGCGAGGGCGGCGGCGGGGCCAGCCTGCGGCAGTTCTATGCAGCCCTGATCGATCTCGCCGCGGTCAACCCCGACGTGCCGCACATCCTGCGTGCCCACTTCTGGTTTGTAGAAGAACGGCTGCGCAGCCCGGACCGCGCGGTGCGTCAGCGCTGGCTGGACCGGGTCGTTAACGGCGAGATATTTGGCAATGCGATGTCCGAACTCGGCGGCGGCGCCGCCGTGGGCAGCTGGGCATTTCAAACGACGCTGACGCCCGACGGCGATGGCTATCGCCTCGACGGCACCAAGTTCTACTGCACCGGCACGCTTTTTTCTGACTGGACCAATGTCTTTGCCGTGCTACCCAACGGCGAATTGGCCTCGGCCTGTATTCCGGTAAGTCGCGCCGGCGTTGAACTGGCCGACGACTGGGACGGTATCGGCCAGCCCTACACCGGCAGCGGCACCATCCGCTTCAATCACGTGTGGGTGGAGGCGAACGAGGTGCTGCGCAGTGCGGTCGATACCGCCGAGGTCGCCGCCAACAGCAAACGCGGCGACCCCTACCTCATTGGGCAAATCTGCCAGCTCATCCTCACCAGCATCATTGCCGGCATCCTGCGCAGCGTGGCCACCGACGCCGCCCGCCTGCTCCGCGAGCGCAGCCGCACCTACAGCCACGCGGCGGCGGAATCCCCGGCACGCGACCCGCTGCTGCAGCAGGTGGTGGGCGAGATTGCCAGCGCCGCCTTCGCCGCGGAATCCATCGTGCTGGCCGCCGCCGACGCCCAGGACCGGGCCGCTGCGGCGCCCGAGAATTTTGCACTGGCGCACGAAGGCTCGGTGCGCGCCGCGCAGGCCAAGGTGGTCGTTGACGAATTAGCTCAGCGCGCCGCCAGCCAGCTCTTTGATGCCGGCGGATCTTCTGCCGTCCGGCAAAGCGCGGGGCTGGACCGCCACTGGCGCAATATCCGCACCCTCGCCTCGCACAACCCCGCGCCCTACAAGGCGCGCGCGGTTGGGGATTGGCTGGTAAACGCGACCGAGCTCCCAAACAGCGGCTTTTTCTAGACTCGTCACGCCCGCGCCTGCCGGCCGCCGTCGCAAACCAGCGCGGCGCCGGCCAACACGCCACCCCCACCAGCCTTCACGCCCAATGGCGCATGCCGGGCGGACCGCCAACCTTGGGGGTCGCCCCAGCCTTGTCGTAAGCCGTAACATGACGCGACCACCTGCCAGCGCCCGCGCTGCAGGTCTAAGTTCAGGCGTGAAGCGCTCTGGAATGCCTGCGTTCGAATCCCATGCCCCCGCACGAGAGCAGCCGCTTTAGCCCACCCGATGACCAGACGCCTCCAGCCCCGCCCTCGGTGATTGGTTTGCGCGCGAGCAGTCACCCAAACATGTTTAGTCACGGCACACCCGCCATCCCCTATCGACCCGACATTGATGGCCTACGCGGTCTGGCCGTGCTTTGTGTGCTCGCCTTTCATGCCTTCCCCACCTACCTGCCGGGCGGGTTTGTGGGTGTAGACATGTTCTTTGTCATTTCCGGATTTCTCATTTCCTCGCAAATTCTTGGCGGTCTTAAAGCGCAGACCTTCAGCCTGCTGGATTTCTATGTGCGACGAATCAGGCGGATTTTCCCGGCCTTGTTGGTCGTGCTTGGCTTCTGCCTGACGCTGGGCTGGTATGCCCTGCTGCCTGACGAGTACGAACAACTTGGAAAACAGGTCGCTGGTGCCGCCCTGTTTGTTTCCAACGTCGTGCTGCTCTTTCAGACGGGGTACTTCGACCACGCGGCAGAGACCAAACCGCTCTTGCACCTCTGGTCGCTGGGAATCGAAGAGCAGTTCTATTTCGTATGGCCGGTTTTGCTGATGCTGTGCGGCAAGTCGCGCCCCAAACTGGCAGCGCTGTTTGCCGTCACGGGCGTGCTGTCCTTCGGCTTGAATGTATCGCTGGTGTCGACCGAGGCGGCGAAGGTCTTTTACCTGCCCCTTTTTCGCTTTTGGGAGCTAACGCTTGGTGGTGCGCTGGCGTATTGGTCCGTGAGCGGCCACGCCTCCGGCGCGTTCCCTGATGCCGCCCGGTGGCGAAACGCGGGTGCGGTAATCGGCCTGATCGCCATCAGCAGCGCGGCCATCGTTGTGACGGACAAGCTCGCATTCCCCGGGTGGTGGGCGCTGCTTCCCACCGCCGGCACTGCCCTCGTCATCTGGTCAGGGCCGCAGGCGTGGATAAACCAAAAAGTGCTGGGCCACAAATATCTGGTCGCCGTTGGCCTGATCAGCTACCCCTTGTACCTCTGGCACTGGCCGCTCTTGTCTTTCCTGCGCGTTACCCAGAGTCAATGGCCCGGCCCGGCGCTGGCGGCGATGGCCATCGCCGTTTCTTTCGTGCTGGCTACGCTGACTTTTCTTCTGATCGAAAGACCGCTTCGCCTAAACAGGCACAGGCAGCAAACCGTCGCCGCACTGTTGGTCGGTCTTCTTGCGATTGGCCTGCTGGGTGCGGTGGTCGCGAAGCAAGACGGGCTGCCGACGCGCTCGAGCATCGCAGGCCTCATCAGCCCGCACAGCGAACTTACCCACCTCATTCGCGTAGACGACGCCTGCCGCCGCGAGCTCGCGCTGCCGGAAATCCACTTCGACTATTGTCGATACCAGAAGGCTGCGACTGCGGAGACGGTCGCGGTTATCGGCGATAGTCATGCCCGTGTGGCATTCCCGGGGATCGCGGAAGTGCTTGCGAAACGTGGGGTAAGCACGCTGCTCATGGCAAACAGCAGTTGCCCGCCGCTGGCCGGCACGCCCTCAACGATCGACGCCGAAGCGCCGGGGCAAGCCTTCGAAAAGGAACTCGCGAGTTGTTCGCAGAAGATTGAGCAAATCTACGCGGTGTTAGCGGACAAGCCCGGGATCAAGAAGGTGTTCTTCGTCACCCGCGGCGCGATTTATCTTTCCGGGAAAGGGTTTGGCGAGCCTGAGCGCAAGGTCGCGCGCTCGCCCATGGTCGGGCCAGGGGCATTCGAGGACGGGCTGCGGCGCACGATTGAATGGCTTGCGCAGCAGGGGAAAGCCACTTATTTCGTGCTCGAGAATCCAGAACTTGGGGTTGACCCCGCCGCCTGTCTTCAGCGACCGCTCAAGATTTCCCCTCAGATCTGTCACGTCGATTTGAAAACGGTCGAGGCCCGTCAGGCCGGGTATCTTTCGATTTTTGCCCGACTCAAGGGCGCCGCCGTCATCCAGACACTGCCCGGCTTTTGTCCGGCGCAGCGGTGTCAAATCATGCGCAACGGCCAGTTTCTTTACGCAGACGACGACCATCTCTCGGTCGCCGGCAGTGCTTTTCAGGCGCAGGAGATTTTGCGCCCCTGGCTCGAAGAATGAACGCTGATTAGCGAATGCGCCGGCGCGTTCCCTACGGCGCCGGCCAATACGCCGGCAGCGCGGTCGTCAGCCAGCGCGCCAGCGCGGCGTTCACCGCGGCCGGGCGCTCCTGCGCCATCCAATGACCGCTGTCGATGATGTGTTCCGTCAACGCCGCGCAGCGTTCGCGCATGGGGTCGGCGAGGCGCGATTCCACCGTTTCGCAGACAAAGTCGTAGCGGGCGTGCAGAAACAGCACCGGCATGTGCAGGGCCTCCGGCGCGTCGGCGACGAACGCGGCGTTGGCGCCGTGATTCATGTAATACGAATCCGGCCCGAAAAAGCCGTTGCGACCCAGTGCCTCGGCGTAGATCTGTAAATCCTCCTCGGTCACCACATCGTTGTCGCGCGGATAGTCTGGCGCCGCATCCAGCGGCCCGAACCAACCGCCCTGACGCCGCACGGCCGAGGTAAAAGCAGGCTTGCCGGCGTCAGCCGGATCGCCTTTGCGGAACAGGAGCTTCACCGTGAGGTAAGGGTCGGCCTCAAACACCGCCGTCGCCCGCGCAAAGTTCTCCTGATAAAACTTCATGTAGTCCCACTGGCCGTAGGGGTAGTCGGCTACTGGATAAAGCGCGCGGTCGACCAGCGCCAGCGCCGCGTCCAGCCCGTTTTCCAGCACGAAATACGGCACACAGAGATTGGCCACCCCCGCGCAGCGAGCCGGATGCAGCCGCGCCATATTCCACACCGTGGGGCTGCCCCAGTCGTGGCCTACCCACACTGCCCGCTCGCGGCCCAGCCCGTTGATAAGTTCCAGCATGTCGGCGAGGACTTCGGCCTGGGCGTAATCCCCATGTGTGCGGTACACCGAAGACTGCCCGTAGCCCCGCATGTCCGGCGCCACCGCCCGAAAACCCAACGCGGCGAAAGCCGGCAGCTGGTGCCGCCAGCTGCGCGAGAGCTCTGGCCAGCCGTGGACGAAGATTAGCAGCGGCCCGTCTTCAGGGCCGGCGGCAAGGTAGTGGGTGGTGTGACGGGCAGTGCGGTGAAAGCGCGGCTCGATGGC